>JAESGR010000557.1_pt1 | contig 22480 bp, 20 predicted proteins | sample 9269771 | NCBI WGS metagenome assembly JAESGR01 (sample SAMN15739572, study PRJNA653492) | algae metagenome | isolation source: Chroococcus sp. CMT-3BRIN-NPC107 and co-occurring heterotrophs from well... | place: USA: Clark Mountains Wilderness, California | collected 2010-04-18 | reverse complement strand
CCTCGGCTTCGATCCAGGCGCAGAACTGTTCGACCTCGGGCCGGCTGCGACTCGCCGGGGACACCAGCATCCAGTACGAGAACGGGCTGCCGATGCGCCCTGCGGGGCCGAAGGGCTCGACGAGCTCGCCGCGCTGCATGGCTTCGTAGACCAGCGGCACGCGGCCGAGCGCCACGCCGTGGCCCGCCAGCGCCGCCTGCACCTGCTGGTAGGTGAAGTTGAGCGACAGCCAGCGGCCGGCCTGCAGCTCGGGCTGGCCCTGGCACTCGAACCAGTGCCGCCAGCTGAGGAATTCGGTGCTCGGCCGGTCGTCGTCTTCCTCGAGCAAGGTGTGCCGGGCGAGATCGGTCGCCGTCGACAGCGCCGGCGCGGCGCCGCTGCGCACCTGCTCCCAGAGGCCGCGGCTGACGACCGGCGTCAGCGTCTCGTCGAACAGGCGCACGGCCCCCGGCGAGCCGTGCGCCGAGCTCATGTAGCGCAAGGCCAGGTCGAGCTCCGGGTCGTCGAGGTCGGCGATGGCGTCGTGCGCGGAGACGCGGATGTCGATGTCCGGATGGAGGCGCTGGAAGGCCTCGATGCGCGGCAGCAGCCAGAGCGACCCGAACGAGGCGAAGGTGGTGACGCTGACGCGCCGGCGGCTGCGGGCGCGCCGGATCTGCTGGACGCTGGCGTCGAGCCGGGCGAGCAGCGGCTCGACGGCACGGAGCAGGACCAGACCGTCGGGCGCCACCTGGACGTGCCGCGTGCCGCGCACGAACAGCTGCGCGCCGAGCTCGTCCTCAAGGCTCTTGATCTGGCGGCTGACCGCCGACTGGGTGACGTGCAGCTCGTCGGCGGCGGCGTTGAAGCTGAGCGTGCGGGCGACCGCCTCGAAGGCGCGGAGGTTGCCCAGCGACAGCGGTCGCCGCGATCGGCTATTCATGTGCTTTGCGCATCAATGCACGACGCCGTATTCATTGGATTCACACAGGAGAAAACACCATCATAGCGACGTCGGTTGGCACAGGAGATGATGATGAATACGCAAGAGTCCTGGTTCCTCTACGACGGTGCCTCGCACCTCGGAAATCGCGGCGGAACCTTGCGCGTCGAGGCCGGCCAGGTCTGGCTGACGCGAAGCGGCGACCTCGACGACCACATCCTGCGCGCCGGGGAGACCTACCGCGTCCCCTCGGGTGACGTCCTCGTCGAGCCCTGGCATCGGGGCGCGGTGCCGGCGCGCATCGTCTGGGAGCCGAGCAGCCGCCTGGCGGGCTGGCGCAATCGCCTCGAGCGCACCTGGGCGCAGTGGCGCGACCTCGTCCATTCCCGTCGTCGCCTCGCGGTCGGCTCCATGGCCGCCGCGGCCGCGCTCATCGTTCTCGCCTCGGCGCTCGGGCCGCTGTCCGGCGACCGGAGCGCGGGGCTGGGGCCGCCGCAGGCGTCCGGCAGCGTCTTGCACAATGCCGGCGAGGAGCGGAAGCCCGATGGACGAGAAGCAGGCGAACGACAGGGCATCGTTGCGAAGGAAGCTCGTCGCGGCAAGGCAGGCGCTGCCTGATCGCCTCGAGCGCGCCGTCCAGCTGCAGCAGATCCTGCGCGCCTGGCTGATCGGCCGCCGCGAGACCTCGATCGGCGCCTACTGGCCGATCAAGGGCGAGTTCGATCCGCTGCCGGCGCTCTACCGGTGGACCGAAGGAGCGGGCGACGGCCCGATGCGCCGCATCGGCCTGCCGGTCGCCGACCGTGCGAGCCAGTCGCTGCGCTTTCGCGTCTGGTACCCGGGCTGCGAGACCGAGCTCGACGCCTACGACATCCCGAAGCCCAAGGGCACCGACGAATTCCTGCCGGAGATGCTGATCGTTCCCTGCCTCGGCTTCGGCCCGGGCGGGGTGCGCCTCGGCTACGGCGGCGGCTTCTTCGACCGCACCTTGCGCTCGCTGTCGCCGCGCCCGGTCACGGTCGGCGTCAGCTACACGCACGGCTTCCTGCCCCTGCTGCGCTCGTCCCCCGACGACCTGCCGCTCGATGCGCTCCTGACCGAGGACGGCGTCATGTGGCAGCGGCCGGCGAGTCGGGCCTGACGGACGCCGCGGCGCGAGTCGCGCCTGAGGGATGCCGCGCGGCCGAGCGGCGCGCGAGCGCGCCGGCCTCAGGCCGGGGCTGGAGCGCCCGGCGCCGCCGAACCGGCCAGGCGCTGGCAGATCTCGAGCGTGAGCCCCGACTGGTTGAGGGTGTAGAAGTGCAAGCCCGGCACGCCGCCGGCGATCAGCCGCTCGCACAGGCGCGCGACCACGTCGATGCCGAAGGCGCGGATCGACGCCGTGTCGTCCATGAAGCCTTCCATCTTCAGCGCGATCCAGCGCGGGATCTCGATGCCGTCGCGGGCGGCGAACTGGGCGATCTTGGCGTAGTTGTGGAACGGCATGATGCCCGCGACGATGGGCACCTCGACGCCGAGGGCGCGGACCTCGTCGACGAAGTGGAAGTAGGCGTCGGGGTTGAAGAAGAACTGGGTGATCGCCGAGTCGGCCCCGGCCTTCACCTTGGCCGCGAAGTGCTGCAGGTCGCGCTTCGCATAGCGCTGCTGCGGGTGGTATTCCGGGTAGGCGGCGACCTCGATCAGCCAGTCGCTGCCCTGCGTCTCGCGGATGAACGAGATCAGCTCGCTCGCGTAGCGGAACTCGCCGGCGGTGCCGGTGCCGCTCGGCAGGTCGCCGCGCAGGGCGACCAGGCGGCGGATCTTCTGCGCCCGGTAGGTGGCGAGGATCTCGAGGATGTTCTCGCGCGTCGAGCCAACGCACGACAGGTGCGGCGCCGCTTCCTGGCCGAGCGCGGCGATGTCGGCGACGGCGGCGAGCGTCTTGTCGCGCGTCGCGCCGCCGGCGCCATAGGTGACGCTGAAGAATTCCGGGGCCACGGTGGCGAGGTCGGCGACAACCTGCTTGAGCTTCTCGCTGCCGACCGGCGTGTTCGGCGGGAAGAACTCGAAGCTCACCGGCACGGCGAGTCGGGTGGTCATGGCGAGGTGTCCTGGTGGCCTGCGCGCCGCGCGTGCAGGAAGAATTCGCGTGCGCCTTCGCTGCCCGGTGTGGCGCTGTCGAACCAATCGAGCACCTCGAGCCCGTGCGCGGCGCAGGCCTTGCGCAGCTTCTTCTCGACGTGGCCGTAGGCGGCGGGGCTTTTCACCTTCCCGCCCGGGCCGATGTCGACCGGCTGCAGCTCGAACTGCGGCTTGACGAGCAGCAGCAGGTCGCCGCCGAGCAGCGGCACGAGCGCCGGCAGGACGAGCGCCAGCGAGATGAACGACAGATCGCCGACGACGAGCTCGTAGCGCGCGAACGGCAGCTGTCTCGCCTCGAGGTGACGTGCGTTCACGCCTTCCAGCGCCGTCACGCGCGAGTCCGCGGCCAGGCGCGGATGGAGCTGGCCGTGGCCGACGTCGACGCCGACGACGTGCGCCGCGCCGCGCGCCAGGAGCACGTCGGTGAAGCCGCCCGTGCTCTGGCCGATGTCGAGGCAGGTCCGGCCGGCGACGTCGATCCCGAGCCGCGCCAGCGCGCCGTCGAGCTTCAGGCCGCCGCGCGACACGAAGCGCAGCTCGGCGTCGTCGGTCACCTCGACCCGGCAGTCGTCCGGCAGGTCCTCGCCTGCCTTGTGCGGCACCGCCCAGCCCGCGGGGCCGAGCCAGCGCACCGCACCGGTCGCGATCAGCCGCTGCGCGGCCGAGCGGGTCGGCGCCAGGCCCTGGTGAACGAGCAACTGATCAGCGCGCATCGGAGACATCAGGCAACTCGCCGCGGACGGTTCCCCGGCCGCAGGCGAGGCGACCCGGAGGCTCAATACCTGTACGTGTCCGGCTTGTACGGGCCTTCCTTCGGCACGCCGATGTAGGCGGCCTGCTCGTCGGTCAGCTCGGTCAGCATCGCGCCGACCTTCTTCAGGTGCAGGCGCGCCACCTTTTCGTCGAGGTGCTTGGGCAAGACGTACACCTTGCCGCTCTCGTACTGGTCGCCGCGCGTGAACAGCTCGATCTGGGCGATCGTCTGGTTGGCGAAACTCGACGACATGACGAAGCTCGGGTGGCCGGTGCCGCAGCCGAGGTTCACGAGGCGGCCCTTGGCGAGCAGGATGATCCGCTTGCCGCCCGGGAAGATGACGTGGTCGACCTGCGGCTTGATCTCCTCCCACTGGCACTTCTCGAGCGAGGCGATGTCGATCTCGTTGTCGAAGTGGCCGATGTTGCAGACGATCGCCTGGTCCTTCATCGCGGCCATGTGCTCCCAGCGGATCACGCCCTTGTTGCCGGTCGTGGTGACGAAGATGTCGGCCTTGTCGGCGGCGTACTCCATGGTCACGACCTTGTAGCCCTCCATCGCCGCCTGCAGCGCGTTGATCGGGTCGATCTCCGTCACCCAGACTTGCGCGGAGAGCGCGCGCAGCGCCTGCGCCGAGCCCTTGCCGACGTCGCCGTAGCCGGCGACGCAGGCCACCTTGCCAGCGATCATCACGTCGGTGGCGCGCTTGATGCCGTCGACCAGCGACTCGCGGCAGCCGTACAGGTTGTCGAACTTGCTCTTGGTCACCGAGTCGTTGACGTTGATGGCACGGAACAGCAGCGTCCCCTTGGCGCTCATCTCCTTCAGGCGGTGCACGCCGGTCGTCGTCTCTTCGGTGACGCCGATGATCTCGGCGGCCTTCCTCGAGTACCAGGTCGCATCCTCGGCGAGCTTGGCCTTGATGCTGGCGAAGAGGCAGGTCTCTTCCTCGCTGCCCGGGTTGGCGAGCAGGCTGGCGTCCTTCTCGGCGCGCTTGCCGAGGTGCATCAGCAGCGTCGCGTCGCCGCCGTCGTCGAGGATCATGTTCGGGCCCTCGCCCTTCTGGCCCTTGCCGCCGAATTCGAAGATGCGGTGCGTGTAGTCCCAGTAGTCCGACAGGCTCTCGCCCTTGTAGGCGAAGACGGGCGTCGAGCGCGCGGCGAGCGCGGCGGCGGCGTGGTCCTGGGTCGAGAAGATGTTGCACGACGCCCAGCGGACCTCGGCGCCGAGCGCCTGCAGCGTCTCGACGAGGACGGCGGTCTGGATCGTCATGTGCAGCGAGCCGGCGATGCGCGCGCCCTTCAGCGGCTGCGTCTTCGCGAACTCCTCGCGGATCGCCATCAGGCCGGGCATCTCGGTCTCCGCGATGCGGATTTCCTTGCGGCCCCAGGCGGCGAGGGACAGGTCGGCGACGACGTGCGGGGCGGCGGCTTGCGGCTTCAGAACGGCATTCATGCAAAAGGCTCCTGGCGAAAAGAGGAACCCGCACGCCGATCGATCCAGGGAGGCAGTGCTCACCCACGAGACCATCGTGCGGGTGAGCGCGGTTGCAGATCGAACCTTCCGAGCCTGGGACGCGGCGCTTGATGCGGCCCCGCCTTGCAACGCTCCTCGGAAGGCGCTCGCATTCTATTCGAGCGCGGCGCGGCCGGCGCAAGGGCCTCCTTATGATCGGCCGGGTGATACCGCCGCACGTGCAGACCTGGGAGCGATGCGACGCCGCCGTGCTCCGCGACGTTCGCGGCGTGCTCACCGACATCGACGACACGCTGACCACCGAAGGCGCGATCCCGATGGGCGTCGCGGCCGCGCTCGGCGCCTTGCGCGAAGCGGGGCTGCCGGTCATCGCCGTCACGGGACGGCCGATGGGCTGGAGCCTGCCGATCGCGCAACACACGCCCCTCGCCGCGGTGGTGGCCGAGAACGGGGCCGTCGCCATCTTCGCCGAGGCCGGCACGCTTCGCGTCGAGTACGCGCAGGGCGAGGCCGAGCGTGCCCGCAACGCGCTGCGCCTGCGCGCCGCCGCCGACCGCATCCTGGCCGAGGTGCCGGAAGCGACCCTGGCGCGCGACAGCGCCGGACGTGTCACGGACATCGCCGTCGACCATTCGGAGTTCGCGCATCTGGAGCCTGCGCGCATCGAGGAGGTCGTCGCCATCATGCGTTCGGAGGGCATGAACGCGACGGTCAGCTCGATCCACGTCAACGGCTGGTTCGGTGCGCACAGCAAGCTGACCGGCGCGGCCTGGATCTGCCGCCGCCTGCTGGAGCGCGAGCTCGAGGCCGAGCGCGCGCACTGGGTCTACGTCGGCGACTCGACCAACGACCAGCTCATGTTCGCGCACTTCCCGCTCTCGGTCGGCGTCGCCAACCTCATGGACTTCGCCGACCGGCTGGCGCAGTGGCCGGCGTACCTCACGAGCCTCGATCGCGGTCGCGGCTTCGTCGAAGTCGCCGAGCGCCTGCTCGACGCCCGCGCGCGATGACCCGCCGGCCGGCGCCGGTGCTGCTGGTGGCGGCGACGCTGGCGCTCGGCTCGGCCGTCGCTCTCGGCTTCGCCCGCCTGGCCTATGCGCTGGTGCTCGCGCCGATGCGGGCCGATCTCGGCTGGAGCTATCTGGTGGCCGGGGCGATGAACACGGTCAACGCCGTCGGCTACCTGGCCGGCGCGCTGCTGACCGGGCCGCTGCTCCGGCGCGTGACGACGCCGCGCCTGTTCGTCGGGACCACGGCGGCGACCGGCGTCTTCCTGGCCCTGCACGGGCTGGTCGTCTCCGATGCCGCCCTCTACGTCATGCGCTTCGCCAGCGGCCTGGTCAGCGCCGGGACCCTGATCTCGGGCGCGCTGCTGGCGGCGCGGCTCGTCACCCAGCCGGCGACGGTCGCCTCCGAGCCATCGGTGCCGGCGACACCGCCGGCGCCGGCCCGGTCGCGGCAGGACGGCCCGAGCGCCGGCCTCGTCCTCGGCGTGTACTACGCCGGCACCGGCGTCGGCATCGTCGCCTCGGCCCTGCTCGTGCCGCCGCTGCTGGCGCGGCCAGTGGCGCACGCCTGGCAGGCCGCGTGGCTCGGTGTCGGCGCGCTGGCGCTGCTCGCCGCGGCCGTGATGGCGATCGTCCTGCGCCGGGATCTGGCACAGCCGCAGGCCGAGGCCGCGGCCTCGACCTCGCTGCGCCGGGCCCGGCCGCGCGCGCTCGATGCGGCCATGCTCGGCTACGTGCTGTTCGGCCTCGGCTACATCGGCTACATGACCTTCGTGCTCGCCCTGCTGCAGGAGCAGGGCCTCGGGGCGCGGGCCATCGTCGCCTTCTACGTCGTCCTCGGCCTGGCCGTGATCGTCTCGCCCTGGCTCTGGGCCGCCTTGCTGCAGCGGGTGCGCGGCGGTGCCGCGATGAGCCTGCTCAACGCCCTGCTGGCGCTGGCGACGATGCTGCCGGTGCTGAGCAGCCATCCGCTCGCGGTGTTCGCCTCGGGCTTGCTGTTCGGCGCCGTGCTCCTCTCCGCGGTCGCCTCGACGACGGCGCTGGTGCGGCACAACCTGCCGCCCGCCGAGTGGGGGCAGTGGATCGGGGCGATGACGATCGCCTTCGCCGCCGGGCAGATCGTCGGCCCCAGCCTGGTCGGCTGGGTCGCCGATCTGGCCGGCGGGCTGCGCGCGGGGCTCGCCTGCTCCGCCGGGGTCCTGCTCCTCGCCGCCGTCGCGGCGAGCCGGCAGAAGCCGCTGGCGCCGGCGCCGGGCTGAGCGCGAGCGGCGGCCGTGCGCGACGCGCTGCGCCGCGCTAGAGGCCGAGGAACTCCGCCATGCGCGCGCGTTCGTCGTAGAAGCGGGCGCGGAAGACGCTCGTCGCCATCGGCTTGCCGACGAAGCCGGTGTCGATCTCGAGCTGGCCGGCATTCACCTGGGCGTTGGCCCAGCCGATGACCCGGTCGCCGAACAGGAGCGGCAGCGCGTAGTAGCCGAGCCGGCGCCTGGCCGCCGGCGTGTAGGCCTCGAACCGATAGGTCCAGCCCCACAGCAGCTCGAAGCGGCGACGATCCCAGACGATGGGATCGAAGGGGGCGAGGAAGCGCACCGCGTCGTCGGGCCGCCAGCGCGACGAGCGCGGGTTCTCGTCGGCGGGCCAGGTCCAGGTGACGCCGTCGATCGTCGCGCTCGCGAGGTGCTCGCTCGCCCGCGCCACCGCCGCCCGCGCTTCCGTGCGCAGATGCGGCGCGCCGTAGCCGAGCAGCGAGACGAGGTAGCCGAGGCTCGGCTTCGGCAAGGGCGCGTACTTGCGGATGACGAGCTCGACCAGGTCGGCGGCGCGCTGCGCGCGCGCGACGGGATCGTCTTCCGTCGGCGGATGGTCGACCGCCTGGTAGATGCGGATGCCGTTCTCGCGCCGCGCCACGCGCAGCAGGCCGCGGTAGTGCATGCCGTCGAGCAGGTGCGTCGTCGCCAGGCTCGAGCCGCCCCAGTAGTTGGTGACGCGCCCGTGCGCGAAGGCGGCCTGCACGACGCGAGGATGCGTCGGCCCGCGCTCCCTGATGAAGGCGAGCATCGCCTCGGCCTTCGCCCGCGTCGCCTCGTCCCAGTCCTTCTTCGGCGTGCGCGGATGCATGAGGGCGAGGTGACGACGCGGCAGGAAGCCGTAGTTGACGAGGCAGTCCTCTTCCACCGCGAGGCGCGGATAGCGCCGCTCCAGGTCGCCGGCGCGGTAGCCGGCGACGCGATGGCGCAAGGTCAGGTCCTGGGCCCGCGCCGGGGCGCGGACCGGATCGGCCTGGACGAAGCCGAGCTTCTGGATCGCCCGAACGAGGGTGGTCGGCTTGAACAGCGTCCGCGCGACGGCATATCGGCGCAGGTCGTCGAGGGTGGGCGGCGCTTTCGACATTCGTCGAATGATGCCGCGTACAGCGAGCGGCCCGCGGTTAAAGTCCGCGCCGAAGGAGGCGTCAGGAGCGATGTCGAAGACCGGCAAAGTCGTGCTGACCGTGCTGATGCTGGCGGGCTTCGGCGCAGCGCTCTATTTCGCGGTGCGCGGCCAGTCGACGGCGAGCGCCGAGCGCGCCGAGACGCAGGCGATCGCTTCCGCCACCGAGCTGAAAGGCCTCATCGCGCTCGACGTCGAGCCCTTCTTCGCCGACCCCCGCGTTCGCAAGATCCTGGCCGAGAAGCGCCTGCCGGTGTCGGTGACGCGCATCGGCAGCCGCGAGATGGCGTCGCGCGTCGTGCCCGGCGCGATGCCGGACTTCATCTTCCCATCGGGCGTGGTGGCGGCCAACCAGATCGCCGCCGCCGCGGCCAAGGCGAAGATCGCCATCGCCCAGTCGTCCCCGTTCTACACGCCGATGGTGATCGCCAGCTGGCAGCCGATCGCGAAGATCCTGGTTGCCAACGGCATGGCCAAGCCGCTCGGCGATCGCATCTATGGCGTCGACATCGCCAAGCTGACCGAGACCATGCTGGCGAAGAAGCGCTGGAAGGACCTGAAGGGCGCCGAGGCCTACGACGTGTCGCGCGGCGTGCTCGTCTCCACCACCGACGTGCGGCGCAGCAACTCGGCCGCCATGTACCTGGCCCTGACGAGCTACGCCAGGCACGGCGACATCGTCACCGACCGGGCCACGGCCGAGACGGTGACGCGCCAGCTCGCCGAGCTGTTCAAGCGCCAGGGCTACCAGGAGAACTACGTCAACGGCAACTTCGACGACTACGTGGCGATCGGCATCGGCAAGACGCCGATGGCCTTCATCTACGAGAACCAGCTCGTCGCCTACGCGCTCGCGAAGAAGGGCGTCGCCGCCGACATGGTGCTCATGTACCCGCAGCCGACGATCGTCAACAAGGTCGTCTTCATCGCCACCAACGAGCGCTCGCGGGCCCTCGCCGACCTGCTCGCCAACCACGCCGAGCTGCAGAAGATCGGCGTCGAGTACGGCTTCCGCATCGCCGACACCGGCACCTTCATGCAGGCGGTGAAGCCGACCGGGCTGGCCGTCGAGGAGCGGATCACGCAGGTGATCGACCCGCCGTCCTTCGACCTGATGGCCGAGATGATCGAGATCGTGACCCAGGAGATGGCGAAATGAAGGCTCGTCGCGTTTGGCTGAGTGCCCGTGGATTCCTCGCCGCGCTGGCGGCCGCGGCCGTGCTCGCGGCCTGCGGCCGCGACGAGCCGGCCGCGCCGCCGGCGCCCGTCGCGCCGCCGCCTCCGGCGGCGCCCTTCAACGTCCTGGCCACGACCGACCTGCGCGATGCGCAGGCGCTCGAGGGGATGGTCGAGAAGGCCACCGGCGTGAAGCTTCGCTTCCAGTGGGGCGGCACGATGGAGAGCACCGAGGCCGTGCTGTCGGGCGCCACCAAGGCCGACGCCGCCTGGTTCGCGAACGCCAAGTACCTGCTCTCCGACCCGCAGGGCCAGGCGCGCGTCAAGCTGCAGGAAAAGATCATGCTGTCGCCGATCACCGTCGGCGTGAGCCAGTCGGCGGCGCAACGGCTCGGCTGGACCGACCCGGCCGTCGCCGACAAGGTCACGTGGAAGACGATCACCCGGGCGGCGTCGGAGGGCAAGCTGAACTACGCGCTGTCCAACCCGGCGACCTCGAACCAGGGCTTCATGGCGCTGATGGGCGTCGTCGCGGCGGCCAGCGACAAGGCCGATGCGCTGTCGGCAGCCGACGTCGACCGCGGCGCGATCGCCGGCTTCCTGAAGGGCTACAAGCTGGCCGGCGACAACTCCACCTACCTGGCCGAGAAGTTCATCGAGCAGCAGGGCACCAAGGTCAACGCCTTCATCAACTACGAGAGCTGGCTGCTGACGCTCAACAACGGCGGCAAGCTGCGCGAGAAGCTGGTCCTCGTGTACCCGAAGGAAGGCGTCTCCACCGCCGACTATCCCTTCATGCTGCTGCAGGACGCGCGTCGCGCCGAGTACCAGAAGGTGGTCGCCTACCTGAAGGGCGGCGAGGCGCAGACCTGGCTCGCCCGGCAGACGCTGCGCCGCCCGATCACGGCCGAGGTCGCGGCGCAGGTCACGGACCTGTTCCCGAAGGAGGGCGCTGGATCGACTTTGCGCGTCGAGCTCGCCTTCTCGCCCGACCGGGCGCTCTCCGACGGCCTGATCGACGCCTACCTCAACGAGTTCCGGCGGCCGATCGCGTCGACCTTCGTGCTCGACACCAGCGGCAGCATGGAAGGCCAGGGCCGGCGCCAGCAGCTGGTCCAGGCGATCCACTACATCGCCGGCGCCGACAGCTCGCTCACCGGGCGCCTGGCCAAGCTCACCGACCGCGAGAAGGTGTGGATGCTGCCGTTCTCGGACCGGCCGCGCGAGATGACGTACTTCGAGCTGCCGGCTGCGCGCACCAAGGGCAAGGGCGTGCAGGTGCACGAGGACTCGCAAGCGAAGCAGGAGATGCTCGAGAAGGTGCGCGACTACGCCGACCAGCTGCGCATGACCGGCGGCACCGCGCTCTACGACAGCGTCCTCCTCGCCCTCGAGCACATGGTCGAGCAGAAGAAGAAGAACCCGAACTACCAGTACTCGGTCGTCGCCTTCACCGACGGCGAGAACAACGCCGGCCGCAACCTGAAGTCGTTCCAGGCCGCCTACGAGCGGCTTCCCGAGGACGCGCGCGGCATCCCCGTCTTCATGGTCCTCTTCGGCGAAGCCAAGGAAGCCGACCTGAAGGCGATGGTGCAGACCACCGGCGGCCGCGTCTTCGACGCGCGCAAGACGCCGCTCTACGCGGTGTTCAAGGACATCCGGGCGTATCAGTGAGCGCTGTCTGCCGATGGAGCGGGAGCGGGACGGCGGGTGCGCCGCTCCGCTCATGTCCCCCGGCGCCTTCGGACCCCGCAAAGCACTGAACGACATGTTCGCCAAGCTCTCAAGGATCCTCGTCAGCCCTGCGAACTGGGTCGGCCTGGCGCTCGCGATCGTGGTGCTCGTGCTGAAGGCGCTGGGCCTGATCGGCATCGCGGGCTTGCCGCTGGCGCTCTTCGGGTATGTGGCCGGCTTCGTCGCCGGGGGCATGTGGCTGGGCTTTCCGAAGCTCCAGGGGCCGCAGTGGGACGGCGATGCGCTCGAGTTCAGCGACGACGGCGATGCGCGCGAGGCGATGGGGCGGGCGCTGCGGGCGGTGCGCGGGCTGGTCCAGTTCAACCCGGACAACCGGCTGCCCGCCAGCCTGCAGGCGAAGGTGCTCGACCTGTGCACCGCGCTCGAGGCCTTGCTCGCGCAGTGGGAGCGCAGCAAGGGCGCGCTGTCGCTGCAGGAAGGCTTCCATGCGCGGCACATCGCCATCTCGTACCTGCCCGACGCGCTGAAGACCTACCTGTCGATCCCGGCCCAGTACGCCAACTCGCGGCCGATCCACGACGGCAAGACCGCCGTCGACATCTTCCGGGCGACGCTGGTCGAGCTCGAAGGCAAGGTGGCGCAGCTTGCCGACGACCTCGCCAGCCAGGACGCGCACGCGTTCCTCGCGCATTCGCAGTTCCTGCACGAGAAGTTCGGCAGCACCGGCATCGCGCCGGCCCCCGGCGCGAAGGCCGGCACCCTGGAGAAGAGCTCGCACCATGGCAACCACTGAACCCCAGCCCGTGGCCACCGCCACCGCGACGGCCACCTCGTTCCAGCTGACGCCGCCCGAGGTGATCACGCCGGTGCCCGCCGAGTCGGCGCCGGCGGCGGTGCCGCTCGCTGCCGAGACGGCCAGCGCCGTCGACGCCCAGGTCGCCCGCTTCATCGACGCGCTGATGACCGAGAACGTGCACTCGACGGAATTCAAGTCGAAGCTCGACAGCGCCTTCGCCCTCGGCCGGGCCGAGATCTCGAACGCCGCCGGTCTGATGCAGGGCCGCTTCCTGCAGCGCAACTTCATCGGCGCCGAGGAGACGCCGGCCTACAAGGCGATCGGCGAGATCCGCGGCCTGCTCGACACGCTGAACCCCGGCAAGGAGGGCGACCTGCTGGCGCCGAACAGGATCCTCGGCGTGATCCCGTTCGGCAACAAGCTGAAGGCCTACTTCCGCAAGTTCGAGAGCGCCGGCAACCAGCTGCAGAAGGCGATCGAGCAGCTCTACGCCGCCCGCGACGGCGTCCAGCTCGACATCGCCGACATCGAGGCGACGCGCGCCAAGCTGTGGGACTCGATGCAGAAGCTCGCCGCCGCCGCGCAGTTCGCGAGGACGCTCGACCAGCGCCTGGCCGAGCGCGTGGCGTCGCTGAAGGCGAGCGACCCGGAGCGCGCCAAGGCGCTCGAGCAGGAGGTGCTGTTCTATGCGCGCCAGAACCTGCAGGACATCCTGACGCAGCAGGCCGTCTGCGTGAACGGCTACCTCGCCCTCGACGTCCTGAAGAAGACCGGGCGCGAGATGATGAACGGCTGCAACCGCGTCGCGACGACCGGGATGAGCGCGCTCGCGGTGGCGCAGACGGTGGCGCGCGCGACGGGCAACCAGGTCCAGGTGATGGACATGCTGAAGGGCGTGAACGCGACCATCGGCACCCTGATCGACCAGACCGGCAAGCAGCTCAACACGCACGTCGAGCGAACGGCCGAGTTCGCCACGAACCCGATGATCGGCATCGAGACCATGCAGTCGATGTTCGACCAGACCTTCAAGGCCATGGACGCGATGGACAGCTTCCGCTCGAAGGCGATCGACGTCATGGGCAAGAACAACGAGATCATCCGCGGCCAGATCGAGAAGAGCGAGAGCTACGTCGATCGGGTCCGCCAGCAGCGGGCGAAGGAAGCGGGCGGCGCCGCGATCGGCGGCCCGGTGTCCCTCTAGCCGTGGACGACGCGCTCGCCGACCGCCTGGCTCGCTGCTACACGGGCGCCGTCTACGACGTGCTGCGCGGCCGCGGCCACACCGACTGCATCCTGCCGCCGTCGATCGTCCCGCTCGACTTGGGCATGGTGGCGGCGGGGCCGGTGTTCACGGTGCGCGGCCTGCCCGACGCGACCGTCTCGCCGCACGAGACGCTGCTGCGCTGGACCGGCCTGCTGTCGCGCGCGCCGCGCGGCCACGTCGTCATGGTCCAGGGCAACGACGCGGAGCGGGCGCTGATGGGCGAGCTGTCGGCCGAGACGCTGCAGTTCCGTGGCGTGCGCGGCTACATCGTCGACGGCGGCTGCCGCGACACCGCCTTCATCCGCCGCATCGGCTTTCCGGTGTTCTGCGACAAGGCGACGCCGCGCGACATCGTCGGCGCCTGGGTGCCGGTCGCCTTCGACGAGCCGATCAGCTTCGGCCCGGTCGTGGTGCGAGCCGGCGACTACGTCCTCGCCGATGGCGACGGCATCGTCGTCATCCCGTCGACGATGGCGGCGGAGGTGATCGATGCCACCGTCGCGGCGATGGCGACCGAGGACAAGGTGCGGGCGCGCATCCTGGAGGGGGTCGATCCGCAGCAGGCCTATCTCGAGCACGGCAAGTTCTGACCGGCTCGCCGGGGCGCGGCGAGTCCTCGCTGCCTCAGCCGCCGATCGACATCTTCCGGCAGGCGTCGGCGCAGGCGCGGCAGGCATCGGCGCAGGCCTTGCAGTGATCGTGCCCGTGGCGATCGCATTCGTCGCCGCAGGCGTCGCAGATCTCGGCGCAGGTGCTGCAGACCGCGGCCATGAGCTCGCTGCCTCGCGCCACGGCGCCGGCGGCGAACTGGCACGCGGCGGCGCAATCGATGTCGAGGGCGATGCAGCGGGCCATCGCCTGCACGTCGTCTTCGCGCAGGCACGACGCGGCGCAGTGATGGCAGGCGGCGGCGCAGGCGTTGCAGGCGTCGACGCAGGCTTGGTGGGCTGAGGCGAGGGGCATGGCCGGGCTTTCGCGTGGGTGAGCGAAGAGCCGGCAAGGGCTGTTCCCGGTGGTGGCGGAGCAGCGGGTCGATGCAGAAGACCAGTCGCCGCGGCCTGGACGGCCGCGGCTTTCAGTCAGCGGGCTTCGCCCGATGGTTCTTCTGGCTCCGGACCCGGACCCGGGCCTGGGGCCCTTCACTTCGCTGCGCGAAGTGAGTCTGCGCCGGAAGACGGATAAACCGCGCCGAAGGCGCGGCGGCCTTACAGACCGGCGGCGGCACGGAGTGCCGCGGCTTTATCCGTCTTCTCCCAGCTGAACTCGGGCTCGTCGCGGCCGAAGTGCCCGTAGGCCGCCGTCTTCTCGTAGATCGGGCGCAGCAGGTTCAGCATCTGGATGATGCCCTTGGGCCTCAGGTCGAAGTGCTCGTGGACGAGCTGCTCGATCTTGTGGTCGTCGATCTTGCCCGTGCCCTCGGTGTAGACGGTCACGTTCATCGGCCGGGCGACGCCGATGGCGTACGCCAACTGGATCTGGCATTGCCGCGCCAGGCCGGCGGCGACGATGTTCTTGGCCACGTAGCGCGCCGCGTAGGCGGCCGAGCGGTCGACCTTCGACGGGTCCTTGCCGGAGAACGCGCCTCCGCCATGCGGGCAGGCGCCGCCGTAGGTGTCGACGATGATCTTGCGGCCGGTGAGGCCGCAGTCGCCCTGCGGGCCGCCGATGACGAAGCGGCCGGTCGGGTTGACGAGGTAGCGCGTCTCCTTCAGCCACTCCTTCGGCAGCACCGGCTTGATGATCTCCTCGACCACGGCCTCGATGAACGACGACTTCATCTTCGTCGGCGTCTCGCTCTGGCTCGGATCGTGCTGGCTCGACAGCACGACGGTGTCGATCGAGTGCGGCTTGCCGTCGACGTAGCGCATCGTCACCTGGCTCTTCGCGTCCGGGCGCAGGAAGGGCATGCGGCCGTCCTTCCTGAGCTGGGCCTGGCGCTCGACCAGCCGGTGCGCGTAGTAGATCGGCGCCGGCATCAGCTCCGGGGTCTCGTCGCAGGCGTAGCCGAACATCAGGCCCTGGTCGCCGGCGCCGGTGTTCAGGTGGTCGTCGCTGGCGTGGTCGACGCCCTGGGCGATGTCGTTGCTCTGCTTGTCGTAGCAGACCATGACCGCGCAGCCCTTGTAGTCGATGCCGTACTCGGTGTTGTCGTAGCCGATGCGCTTGATCGTGTCGCGCGCGACCTGGATGTAGTCGACGTGCGCGTTGGTCGTGATCTCGCCGGCGAGCACCACGAGGCCGGTGTTGCACAGCGTCTCGGCGGCGACGCGAGAGCGCGGGTCCTGGGCGAAGATGGCGTCGAGGATGGCGTCCGAGATCTGGTCGGAGACCTTGTCCGGGTGGCCTTCGGAGACGGATTCGGAAGTAAAGAGGAAATCGTTCGACACGCTGCACTCCAATCGACACGGCCCGCGATGAAAGATCACGTTGCCGGCCTTGGGCTCTGGAGGAGCGGCGAACGCTTTAGCGGAATTTCGTCCGTCGCCCCGCAAGTAGTTCAGTAACTCGGCGACCGCGCGATTATAGGAAGCCTGGCGGAGCGGACGGCAGAAGCCCACTGCCGGCGCGGGTCTCCGGCGCCGTCGGGACGGTCGACCTGCCGTGTCGGCGAGCGGCGGGATACTCCCGGCTGCGCGCGCTCGGCGCGCTGCGGCCCGAGGCCGTCTCGATGGAGGAGAGGGCGTGGGTACGCGGGTTCTGCTGGGCGCTTTGTGGCTGTTCCACTGGCTGCCGCTGGGCGTGCAGGCCTTCTGCGGCAGGCGCCTCGGCGATCTCGCCTTCCGCTTCGTGCGCTCGCGGCGTCGGGTCGCGCTGCGCAACCTCGAGCTGTGCCTGCCCGAGCTGACGGCGTCGGCACGCGCGGCCCTGGCGCGGGAGCACTTCCGCTGGCTCGGCCGCAGCGTCCTCGAGCGCGGCCTCCTCTGGTATGCGTCGCCGGAGCGGCTGCGCCGGCTGGTCCGGGTCGAAGGCGACCTCGGCCTCGCCGAACGCAGCGAGCGTCCGGTCATGTGGCTGGTGCCGCACTTCATGGGCCTCGACGTCGCGGGCGTCGCGGTCCTGCTGTTCCAGAAGAAAAAGGTCGTGTCCATCTACCAGGAGCAGAGCAACGCCGTCCTCGACGCGGTGCTGCGCCGCGCCCGCGTTCGCCTCGGCGACGCCGAGATCTTCCCGCGCAGCGAGGCGGGCCGCTCGCTGGTGCGGGCGATCCGTCGCGGCGACGCCTTCTTCAACCTGCCCGACATGGACTTCGGAACGCGCGACGCGGCCTTCGTCCCCTTCTTCGGCGTCCAGGCCGCGACCCTGCTCGCGCCCTCGCGGCTGGCCCGCGCGCTCGACATGATCGTGCAGCCGGTCGTCGCCGAGATGCTCCCCGGCGGACGCGGCTACCGGATCCGCTTCGATCCGCCGTGGACCGATTTCCCGAGCGCCGACCCGCTCGCCGACAGCGCCCGGATGAACCGCTGGATCGAGGCCGAGATCCGTCGCAGCCCGGCGCAGTACCTGTGGGTTCATCGGCGCTTCAAGACGCGGCCCCCGGGCGAGCCGTCGCTCTATTGACGCCGATAATCGGCGCATGCGCGTTCGCTTCACGAAGATGCAGGGAGCCGGCAACGACTTCGTGGTCCTCGATGCCACGCGCTCGCCGTTCTCCCTCGATGCCGCCCAGCTGCGCCGCCTCGGCGACCGCCGCTTCGGCGTCGGCGCCGACCAGATCCTGGTGGTCGAGCCGGCGCGCTCGCCGGGCGTCGACTTCGCCTACCGCATCTTCAACGGCGCCGACGGCAGCGAGGTCGAGCAGTGCGGCAACGGCGCGCGCTGCTTCGTCCGCTACGTGCTCGACAAGGACCTCGCCACGAAGTCGCCGGTGCGCGTCGAGACGATGAACGGGCAGCTCGAGCTGGTGGCGCACGGCGATGGCCGCGTGACGGTCGACATGGGCAGGCCCTCCGGGTTCGCGATCGAGACGCTCGATGTCGGTGGGCGCCCCGTCGAGCTGACGCTGCTGTCGATGGGCAATCCGCACGCGGTGCAGTTCGTGGCCGACGTCGACACAGCGCCGGTCGCCACCGTGGGGCCGCTGATCGAGCGGCACGCGCGCTTTCCCGAGGGCGTCAACGCCGGCTTCGCCCAGGTCGTGGCGCGCGACCGGCTGCGCCTGCGCGTGCACGAGCGCGGCGCCGGCGAGACGCTGGCCTGCGGCAGCGGCGCCTGTGCGGCGGTGGTCGCCGGGGTCTGCCGCGGCCTGCTCGACGCGCGCGTCGAGGTCGAGGCGCGCGGCGGCATCCTCACCATCGAATGGCACGGCAGCGCCGGCCGCATGGTCGAGCCGGTGTCGATGACCGGGCCGGCCGAAACCGTTTTCGAAGGAGAGATCGAGCTATGAGCGTCAGAGCATGAGCATCACGCCGGGCGGCACGCAACTCGGCGTGCAGGGCATCACCGAGGCCGACATCGCCAACTACCTGGTGACGAGCCCGGGCTTCTTCGAGCGCCACGCCGAGCTGCTGAGCACCGTGCAGCTGACCAGCCCGCACGGGCAGCGCGCGGTGTCGCTGCAGGAGCGGCAGATGGAAATGCTGCGCGACAAGATCAAGGGTCTCGAGCGGCAGATCATCGAGATGGTTCGCCACGGCCAGGAGAACGTCGCCATCGCCGACAAGCTGCACCGGTGGACGCGCGCCCTCATGGTCACCGTCGATCCGGCCGAGCTGCCGGCGGTGCTGCTGCGCGAGCTCAGGCACCAGTTCATGATCCCGCAGGCGGCGCTCCGCGTCTGGGCCGCCGATGCGATGCACGCATCGCAGCCGTTCGCGAAGCCGGTGGGCGACGAGGTGAAGAGCTTCGCCGGCAGCCTCGTCGCACCCTACTGCGGCCTCAACTCCGGCTTCGAGGCGGTGCAGTGGCTCGATGCCCCGGCCACCGCGCTGTCGATCGCCCTGGTGCCGCTGCGCCGCGAGGGCGAGGTGGGCGCCTTCGGCATGCTCGTCCTCGCCTCGCCGGACCCGACGCGCTATGCGGCCGACATGGGCACCGAGTTCCTGGTCCGCATCGGCGAGCTGGCGAGCGCGGCCCTGTCGCGCCTGCTGGCCGCGGGATGAGCACGGCGGCGCCGGCCGGTGCCGACGGCGCAGCGCGCGATCCGGCGATCGCCGACCACCTCGCCCATCTGCAGGTCGAGCGGCGCCTGGCGGCGCGGACGCTGGCGATGTACGGCGCCGCCTTCGATCGCCTGCAGGCCTTCGCCGCGGGCGCCGGCGTCGCCGTCGAGGCGGTGCAGGTCCCGCACGTGCGCCGCTGGGCGGCGCAGCTGCATGCGAGCGGCCTCGCGCCGCGCTCGATCGCCATCGAGCTCTCGGCCTGGCGCGGTCTGTACCGCTGGCTCGGTCGCCAGGGACGCGTCGCCGCCAATCCGGTCGACGGCGTGCGCGCGCCGCGTGCCGCCAAGCCGCTGCCGAAGGCGCTCTCGGTCGACCACGCCGTCGCCCTCGTCAGCCACCGGCCCGAGGGCGGCAACCCGCTCCTGGCCGCCCGCGACAGCTGCATCGCCGAGCTGCTCTACGGCTGCGGCCTGCGCGTCGGCGAACTGGTCAGCCTCGACGTGGCCGCGAGCGGCTCGGCCGCCGGCTGGATCGACGCGCCCGACGCCAGCGCCCACGTGCTCGGCAAGGGCAGCAAGCGGCGCAGCGTCCCGGTCGGCGCGCCGGCGCTGGCCGCGCTCGAGCGCTGGCTGGCGTGTCGCGGCGAGCTCGCGCGGCCGGGCGAGCCGGCGCTCTTCGTCAGCACGCGAGGCAGCCGCCTCACGCCGAGCCAGGTGCGATCGCGCCTGAAGGCAGGCGCGATTGCCGCCGGCTTGCCGACGCACGTCCACCCGCACATGCTGCGGCACTCGTTCGCCTCGCACGTGCTGCAGTCGAGCGGCGACCTGCGCGCGGTGCAGGAGCTGCTCGGACACGCCAACATCGCGACGACGCAGGTCTACACCAAGCTCGACTTCGGCCACCTGTCCAAGGTCTACGACGCGGCCCACCCGCGCGCCCGCAAGCGCGGCCCGCCGTCGACCTGAGCCGGCGCCGCGCCGCGCCGCGATCCCGCACCCGCCCGTGAAGACGATCCGCCTGCGCCCCGGCAAGGAGCGCTCGCTGCTGCGCCGGCACCCCTGGGTGTTCGAGGGCAGCGTCGCCGGCGGCAAGGCCGACAGCGGCGAGACGGTGCGTGTCGAGGACAGCGTCGGCCGCTTCCTCGCGTGGGCCGCGTACAGCCCGCAGTCGCTGATCCGCCTGCGCGTCTGGAGCTTCGACGAGCGCGAGCGGATCGATGCCGCGTTCTTCGCCCGGCGCATCGCCGAGGCGATCGAGGGCCGTGCGCGCCTGCCGATCGCGAGCGACGGCGTGCGCCTGGTGCACGGCGAGTCCGACGGGCTGCCGGGGCTCGTCGTCGACCGCTATGCCGACACCCTGTCGGCGCAGTTCCTCTCGGCCGGCGCCGAGCGCTGGAAGGCGGTGATCGCCGACGCCCTCCTGCAGGCGACGGGCACGGCGCTGCTGCACGAGCGCAGCGACACCTCGGCGCGGCAGCGCGAAGGCCTCGCGCCGTCGACCGGCTGGCTGCGCCGGCCGCCGGGCGATGCCTTGCCGGCGACGGCGATCACGATCCGCGAGCACGGCTGGCGCCTTGGCCTCGACGTCGCGTCGGGGCACAAGACCGGCTTCTATCTCGACCAGCGCGACAACCGGCGCCTGTTCGCCGAGACCGTGCGCCACTTCGGCTTCGCCCGCGTCCTCAACGGCTACTGCTACACCGGCGGCTTCAGCGTCGCCGCGCTCGCCGGCGGCGCGAGCGAGGTGATCGGCGTCGACTCGTCGGCGCCGGCGCTCGAGCGCGCCGTCGCCAACGTGGCGCTGAACGGCTTCGATGCCACGCGCCACCGCACGCTCGACGCCGACGTCAACCAGACGCTTCGCGCGATGCTCGAGCGCGGCGAGCGCTTCGACGCGATCGTCCTCGACCCGCCGAAGCTCGCGCCGACGGCCGCCCACGCCGAGCGTGCCGCGCGTGCGTACAAGGACATCAACCGCCTGGCGCTGATGCTGCTGCAGCCGGGCGGCGCGCTCTTCACGTTCTCGTGCTCCGGCGGCATCTCCGCCGACCTGTTCCACAAGATCGTCGCCGGGGCCGGCCTCGATGCCGACGTCGACGGCCTGTTCTACGCGCGCCTCGGCGCGGCACCCGACCATCCGATGACCGTCACCTTCCCCGAGGGCGAGTACCTCAAGGGGCTCGTCGTGCTCAGGCGCTGAGCGCTACAGTCCGCGCGCACGGCCCGCCTTCCGGGCCGGATCGGCGCCTGTCGTGACCTCGCCGCGTGCTTCATCGCCTTCGGGCAGCCTCCTCGAGCTGCTGCGTGCCGAGCTGGCGCGCGCCGTGCCGTTCTCGCAGATGAGCGCGGACCACGTCGACGAGCTGATCGCCGGCGCCGAGCAGGCCTACTACGCCCCCGGCGAGACCCTGCTCGAGCCGGCGAGCGGACCCGCGCGGATGCTGCACATCGTGCGGCGCGGCAGCGTCAGCAGCCGGCGCCCGGCCGACCCGGGCAGCCGCGTCGAGTACGCCGCGGGCGACCTGTTCCCGGTCGGCGCCGTGCTCGCCGAGCGCCCGGTGAGCAGCAGCTACGTCGCCAACGACGACACCTTCTGCCTGCTCGCGCCGGTCGGGCTCGTCCGTGCCGTGGCCGAGAAGAGCCCGCCCTTCGCCGACTTCCTGAGCGGGCGCGCGGCGCAGCTGCTCGATCTGTCCCGGCGCGCGCTGCAGGCGGCGTACGCGTCGCAGGCCGCCACGGAGCAATCGCTCGAGACGCCGCTCGACAGCCTGCCGCCGCGCGACGTGCTCCAGTGCGCGCCGGGAACGCCGCTCGCGGAGGCGCTGGCGGCGATGAACGCCCGGCGCGTCGGCTCGATCGTCGTCGCCGACGCTGCGGGAGCGCCTGTCGGCATCCTGACCCGCCACGACATCATCGAGCGCATCACCCTGCCGCAGCGGCCGCTGAGCGAGCCGATCGCCAGCGTGATGAGCGCCCCGGTGCAGGCGCTGGACGGCGCCCGCACGCTGCTCGATGCCGCCCTGCTGATGTCCACGCACGGCATCCGTCACGTGCCGGTGACCGACGGCGGGCGCGTCGTCAACCTGGTCTCCGAGCGCGACCTGTTCGCGCTGCAGCGCCTGTCGCTGCGCCAGATCGGCGCGCGCCTGCGCGTCGCCGCCGACCTGCCGGCCCTGCAGCGGCTCGCCGACGAGATCCGCCGCCTGGCCGGCCATCTGCTGGGGCAGGGCGTCGGCGCGCGCCAGCTCACCGAGCTCGTCAGCCGCCTCAACGACACCCTGACCGAGCGGCTGGTGCACCTCGTCGCGCAACGCCGCGGCATCGACCTGGACCGCGCCTGCTGGCTCGCCTTCGGGTCCGAAGGCAGGTCGGAGCAGACCGTCGCCACCGACCAGGACAACGGCCTGATGTTCACGAGCGACTCGCCCGGGCGCGATCGGCCGGGCTGGCTCGCCTTCGGGCGCGAGGTGAACGAAGGGCTCGATGCCTGCGGCTATCCGCTGTGCAAGGGCAACGTCATGGCGAGCAATCCGGCGTGCTGCCGCTCGGTGGAAGAGTGGCAGCAGGCGTTCGCCGGCTGGATCGAGCGCGGCACGCCCGAAGACCTGCTGCCCGCGAGCATCTACTTCGACCTGCGACCGCTGTGCGGCGCCGTCGCCATCGCCGCGCCGCTGCGGGCGGCCATCGCGGCCCGCGCCGCGGCGGTGCCGCGCTTCCTGAAGCTGATGGCCGAGGACG
>JAESGR010000556.1_pt1 | contig 22498 bp, 19 predicted proteins | sample 9269771 | NCBI WGS metagenome assembly JAESGR01 (sample SAMN15739572, study PRJNA653492) | algae metagenome | isolation source: Chroococcus sp. CMT-3BRIN-NPC107 and co-occurring heterotrophs from well... | place: USA: Clark Mountains Wilderness, California | collected 2010-04-18 | reverse complement strand
ATGCCGACGGCGACCTGCAATGCGCCAGCCGCGCAATCCAGGCTCCCCTGAGCTACGCCGATCGGCGCTACTTCCAGCAAGTGGTCGCGTCACGCTCCTTCGTGATCGGAACCTATACCCTCAGCAGGTGGAACAATCGTGACGCAATCCTGCCGTTCGCGGTCCCGATCCTCACCGATACTGCCGAGCTTAAGGGAGTCGCGGTTGCATCCCTCGATGTTCGATATCTGAATGACGAGGTAAAGAAGTGGGCGCTCGAGAAGGGTAGCTCTCTCACCATCGCCGACAGTGACGGAGTGATCCTCGCGCGCACGCCGTTACCCGAACGTTTCGTGGGAACGCAGATCCCAGAGCCGTTCATGCGATGGGTGCATGGGGACAAGCCGGACACGGAGGAGGCACGGAGCCAGGATGGCACGGAACGGATCATCTCCTACATCCCCGTCCGCTCGCAGCCCCTCCAGGGCCTCTATCTGAGCACGGGTATCTCGAAGGAGGCGGCATTCGCCTATGTCGAGCGTGCGACGCGGATCAGCCTCATCATCATGGTGTTGGGTCTCCTGGCGATGCTGGCCTGCATCTGGTGGGCAGGACGCTACTTCATCCGCAAGCCCGTGGACCGCTTGCTCAAGCTTGTCGAAGGCTGGACGGCCGAGCCTCCGGTGCCGCGCTCTCCGCCGGCCGACGGAGGGGAGTTCGGGGAAATCGGCAAGGCGCTGAACCGGATGGGTGAGATCTTCGTCCTGCAGCGCGAACGGGAAAAGGAGCATCAGGAGCGACTGCAAATCCTGCTCAAGGAGCTGAACCATCGGGTCAAGAATATGCTGGCCGTCGTGCAGGCAATCGTGAACCAGGGGCTGCGCGCCTCCGACGTCGATGCCGACACACGGGCGAAGATCGAGGCACGTCTCGTTGCCCTCGCCCATTCCCATGATCTGCTGACAGAAGAAAACTGGCGAGGCTCCTCACTCGAGGGCCTGGTGCGCCGGACCCTGGAGCCGTTCGGCCTCTCGACCGACCGGGCCCACAGCTACCAGATCACTGGTGATCTCGTTCAGTTGAACCCCCGGGTTACGCTCTCTATCGGCATGGCCCTGCACGAACTCGCGACAAACGCCGTGAAGTATGGAGCACTGTCCAGCGAAGCCGGCATCGTCGTCATCAGTTGGACCGTGGCCAGCACCCCCAAGGGACCACGGCTCACCATCAGGTGGCGGGAGCGCGATGGCCCGCCGGTGAGCCCGCCATTGCACAAGGGTTTCGGTTCCCGCCTGATTGAGCGCAGCCTTGCCCGAGAATTGGAGGGGCGTGTCGAACTCAGCTTTGACGCCTCGGGCCTGCAATGCGACATCGAGATCCCGTTGCCGCATGAAAGCGAACCTGCAGCAGCGGCCCCCGGTGGCAGCCTCGCGGCTTGAAGCACTGCCCCCTGGTCAAGTGAACGGAGTGGCAGCCGCGCTCTAGCCTGGGCAATCGCCGGCTGCGACGCCGTTCCTTCGTCCTTCCCTGATGTGGACTGGACAACCCCGTCAGGCGGCGTCAGGTCTGGTCGGCGGCAGAACCCGCCACCATCGTGCCTCCCATGGCCGAGCTGGCGGAACCTTGATTGGACGGCCTTGAGGCAGAGCACATGATCGAGGACTACGCGCTCATCGGGTCCACGACGGGCGCTGCCCTCGTGCATCGTGATGGCACCATCGCCTGGCTGGCCCTGCCCCGGTTCGATTCGGAAGCCATGTTCGCGAGCCTGCTGGGCGATGAGCGTCACGGCGCCTGGACAATGGGCGTCGCCTCTGGCCAAGCGAGCGTCTCGCGCCGCTATCGGCAAGGCACCTTCATCCTGGAGACATCCTTCGAGACCGCGTCCGGCAGGGCGACGGTCATTGATTTCATCGCGCTGCCCGACAACGAGGACCGACATCGGCTGGTACGGCTCGTCCGTGGTGAAGCCGGCAGCCTGGCGTTCCTGACGGAGATCCGCTTCCGCTTCGGCTACGGGGCCTACACACCCTGGGTACAGCACCAGGAGAGCAGCATCTTCGCAGTGGCGGGGCCCGATGCAGTCCGCATGACGAGCGACGTGCCCCTGGAAAATGCCCGCTTCACGAGCTCCGCCAAGTTCACGGTCGCGGCGGGGGAATCCGTGGCGTTCGTGCTGGAATGGTATCCGTCGCACCGGCCGGCCCCGCCACCAGTCCACGATGTTGAAAGCCTGCTCGAAACCGCGACGGCAAAAATGCAAGCCTGGGCCGAGCGGTCCACCTACCGTGGTCCCTACCAGGACGTCGTCGAACGTTCGCTCCTGACGCTCAAGGCACTGACCTACAGTCCGACGGGCGGCATCGTCGCCGCACCGACGACCTCCCTCCCGGAATGGCCGGGCGGCGTGCGCAACTGGGACTACCGCTATTGCTGGATCCGTGATGCAGTTCTGACGATTTATGCCCTGATCGTTTCCGGCTATCGGGAGGAGGCGGATGCATGGCGGCGCTGGCTGATGCGGGCGCTGGCCGGCTCGCCGGACGAACTCCAGATCATGTATGGACTGCATGGCGAACGCCGGCTGACGGAATGCGAGCTTGACTGGCTGCCCGGCTTCGAAGGCAGCCGGCCAGTCCGCGTGGGCAATGAGGCGTACAAGCAGCGTCAGCTGGATGTGTATGGCTCGGTGATCGCAGCCTTCTATGTGGCCCGACGCGCCGGACTGAACGATACCGACGAGGTCTGGCCCTTGGAGCAGATCCTGGTCGCCAAGCTGGCCACCTTGTGGCGGGAGAAGGATTCGAGCCTTTGGGAGGTCAGGGGCGAGGAACGGCACTTCGTCCATTCCAAATTGATGTGCTGGCTCGCCTTTCATGTGATGGTGCTGAGCGCGCAGGAATTCGGGCTGGACGGACCGGTCGATGAATGGCGTCGCATGCGCGACGAGATTCACGCGGACATCTGCGCGCGTGGCTATGATGAGCGGACGAACAGCTTCGTCCAGTACTATGGTGCGGACGGCGTGGATGCCGCGCTGCTGCTCATGCCGTTGCTGGGTTTCCTGCCGTTCGACGACTCCCGGATCCAGGGCACGATTGCCCGGATCGAGCGAGAGTTGATCCGGGACGGGCTGGTCCTGCGCTACCTCACCAAGGAGCGCATCGACGGCCTGCCTCAGGGCGAAGGCGCTTTCCTTGCATGCAGCTTCTGGCTCTGCGACGTCTATGTCGCCATGGGCCGGCGTGAGGAAGCCCACGCTCTGTTCGGCCGGCTGGTGGCCATCGGCAACGACCTTCATCTGTTCGCTGAAGAATTCGATCCGGCCGCGAACCGCCAGCTCGGCAATTTTCCGCAGGCCTTCTCCCATCTCGCTCTCATCAACAGCGCGCATGTCCTGGCCCGCTCGTCTGGTGGGGCCTGGCAGGTCGCCAATCACGACCCGGACGGCCAAGCCCGCTGAGCGGATCGTGCAAGTCGCGCTTTGGCCCCTCCATGGCTTTAGACGGGTCTGATCAGGCGAGGGCTAGAAGTGGTGTGGCCGTCCGAGGCCAAGCCGTCGGACCGGCCGTGCCAGTTCGGCAGGCGGCCTGTGATCGAAGGACGTGAAGGATTTGTCGGAGCCGTTCAGGCAGCACGGTCTGGATGAAGCGCTCGATCTGGTTCACGAGACCCAAGGGGGACGATCGGCGGTTCGCGTGGCTGCAAGTACTGGCGCGCGAGTAGCCGGCGCTGCCTGCATACGCTCACCCTTCCGACCGCGACGGTTGGCCCACTCACAACAAACAGAAGGTAAAGGCTGATCGAAAATTCAGCGCTCATTTTTCCGTTCATGTTCTGCGGCTTAGAAGGCTGTTGCAGAAGCAAGTCAGTCTCGTTGCCGCTCGGACGACGGGGCCGCACACCCGTAGACGGCATGAACTGACAATGCATAAGCTTGGGCCCGCTTGGCGCCTGAATGGCCAGCCTTGTTTTCATGGACATCATCGATACGGGGGATGAGCTGTGGTGAGGGTCGGGTCGACCGTTGCGCCTACTTTTGCCGAATTGTTTACCCCCAAGCTCGTGACGGTTCTGCGCGAAGGATATGGCCTTGGCGATCTGAAGGCGGACATGGTCGCGGGCCTGACGGTCGCGATCGTGGCGCTGCCCCTCTCCATGGCGATCGCGATCGCTTCGGGCGTGACACCTGACCGGGGCCTCTACACCGCGATCATCGGCGGGTTCATCATCTCTGCGCTGGGTGGCAGCCGGTTCCAGATCGGTGGTCCCGCCGGGGCCTTCATCGTGCTGGTGGCGGCCACGGTGGCCATGCACGGTGTGGACGGGCTGATCCTCGCCACCATGCTGTCGGGCCTGATCCTGATCGCCGTCGGTCTTCTCAGGCTTGGCACCTTCATCAAGTACATTCCCTATCCCGTCACTGTCGGCTTCACCTCCGGCATCGCGGTCATCATCTTCGCCAGCCAGATCAAGGAACTGTTGGGCCTTGTGCTGGAGCGTCCGGAGCCTGGGCCGATCGTGCCCAAGATCGAAGCGCTGGCCGGCGCGCTGCCGACCATCAATCCCGCCGCCGTGGCCGTGGCCGGCCTGGGCATCGCCATCATTCTGGGCGTGCGGAAGTATCGCCCTCACTGGCCTGGCTTCCTGATCGCCGTGGTACTGGCATCGGTCGTGGCCTGGATCCTGGGCCTCCCCGTCGAGACGATCGGCTCACGGTTCGGCGGAATCCCGAGCGCCCTGCCAGCGCCGCATTTGCCGGATCTCACGATGGACAAGGTGGTCGAGGTGATCCCGACCGCCATTTCCTTCGCGCTCCTGGGCGGAATCGAAAGCCTACTTTCGGCGGTTGTCGCCGACAGCATGAGCGGCCACCGGCATCGTTCCAACTGCGAGTTGGTCGCTCAAGGTCTGGCGAATGTCGCGTCCGCCCTGTTCGGTGGATTTTGCGTGACCGGTACGATTGCCCGTACCGCGACGAACGTCCGATCAGGAGCGCGCGGCCCCGTGTCCGGCATGCTCCACGCGGTGTTCCTCCTGTTGTTCATGTTGGTGGCTGCACCACTGGCCAGCTTCATTCCGCTGCCGGCGCTGGCGGCACTGCTGGCCGTCGTCGCCTGGAACATGGCCGAGCGGCATGCCTTTGCGACCCTGCTTCGTGCCTCGCGCGGTGACGCCGTCGTACTGCTCGTGACGTTCCTGCTCGTCGTGTTCCGGGACCTGACCGAGGGCATCGTCGTCGGATTCGGTATCGGTGCCCTATTGTTCGTGCACCGGATGGCGCAAGCTGTGCAGATCGAGAGCGGCCTGCCCTTGCTCGAGGAGGATCGTTCCGACCTGACGCGCGATGCCGGCCGGATGCCTTACGATTCGGGCCTGGCGGCCGATCCGGATCTTGCGGTCTACCGCATCTCGGGCTCGTTCTTCTTCGGTGCCGCGGCAAGCGTGGCTGCGGCCCTCGATAGGATCGGAGAACACCCCAAGGCTCATGTCATCGACTTCTCGGCGGTACCGCTGCTGGATTCGACGGCCGCCGCCACCATCGAAGGCTTCGTGCATCGAGCCAGCCGCCAAGGCGCGCTCATCTACATTGCCGGTGCGCAGCCGGCGGTCCGCCGCATGCTGCTGACCCACGGTGTCCGGCCGCCGCGCGTCAGGTTCAAGGCGAAGCTGCCGGACGCCATTGCATCGGCACGTTCCCAGCTGGACGCGCCAGCCGATCCGCTTCCCGTGCATGCATCCTGATGCGGCAGCGGCTCGCTCAGGGCCGGTCCGGCAGGTCCAGTTCATAGCCCAGCCGGGCCGCAGCGTTGCGGATATGGATGGCCATGGCGTCGTGCGCACGGGCAGCATCGCGTGCTGCGATGGCCTCGTAGATCGCGGCGTGTTCGGCAATCGTGACTTCGACGATGTCGACAACGGCAGCACCCGAACGCTCCCGCGTCTCCATGATCGTCACCCGTACCTGCTCAGACAGGAAGCTGATCGCCATCTTGATATAGGCGTTGCCGGTGCCCACCGCGATCGCTTTGTGGAATTCCAGGTCGGCGTCCACGCCGCCGGCCACCCATTTCTCTGTGCCGCGCATGCGAGCCAGCGCTTCACCCAGGGCTGCCAGTTGCGCGTCGGTGCGTCGCCGCGCGGCAAGGCTTGCCGCGCGGATCTCCAGGATGCCGCGCAGCTCGAACAGCGCCAGGAAGGCAGAGCGATCGGACAGCGCCTCGGCATCGAAGCGCAGCGTGGGAATGCCTGTCGAACGGGCGACGAACGCACCGACCCCCTGACGGGACTGGATGATGCCGTCGGCACGCAAGCGGGAGATCGCTTCCCGGACGACGTTGCGGCTGACCCCGAAGCTGTCGGCGAGCGCTTGCTCCGTAGGCAGCCGATCTCCCGGCTTCAACCGCTCGTCGACGATCTGCTGCAGGATCTGCGAGGCGATCCTGGAGGGGAGCAGCGGCCCGCGGCCGAGTAGGTCGATCTTCATGTGGTCCCTGCGGACGTAGGCTGCCTCATTCGAGGACCCGGCCAGGACTCATCCATCCGGCTGGGTCGAGCGCATCCTTGATACGCTTCATGAGCTCAAGATGGACTTGCGGCTTTCGTGCCAGGAATGCGGCCCTCTTCTTGATGCCGATACCGTGCTCCGCACTGATCGACCCGCCCAGCCGGTCGACCTCGGTCAGGATGATCTCCTCGCAGGCGTGGAGGAAGTCTGGCAACTGGCCTGCCGGCAAGCCCAAGGGCGGCAGCACGTTCAGGTGGATGTTGCCGTCGCCGATATGCCCGTAGGAGAGTGGCAGGCAGTCTGGCTCATGAGCCCGTAGCGCTTGTTCGGCACTGGCGATGAAGGCGGCGATCGCAGAGATGGGGATGGAGACATCGGTACGCAGGTGGCGCCCGCGGCGGACCTGTCCTTCGATCAAGCCCTCCCGGATGCGCCAGAAATCCCTGGCCTGGGTCGTGTTGGCGGCAATCGCGCCGTCGATGATATGTTCCTGTTCCATCGCCCCTTCCAGAAACCGCTCGAGGATCGGGCGAAGGTCGATCAGGCCGCCGGTTGACGCTTCCAGCAGGATGTAGGTCGGCACCGGATCGAAAGGCTCACGCAAACCCGGCATGACCTCCAGGGCCAGTTCCACGCAGCGACGCGGCATGAGCTCGAAGGCTGACAGCAGGTCGCCCATGTCGCGGCGGGCGCGGGAGAACAGGGCGACCGCATGCTCCACCGACGGAAGTCCCAGGAGCGCCGTCTGGACCTGGCTCGGGCGCGGATAGAGCTTCAGGCTGGCTGCCGTGACGATCCCGAGAGTGCCCTCTGCGCCGATGAACAGTTGCTTCAGGTCATAGCCGGTATTGTCCTTGCGCAGGCCGCTCAAGCCGTCGAACAGGCGGCCGTCCGGCAAGACCACCTCGAGGCCGAGAACGAGATCCCGGGTCATGCCATAGCGCAGCACATTGATGCCGCCTGCATTCGTCGCGATGTTGCCGCCAATCTGGCAACTGCCCTGGGCGCTCAGCGAGAGCGGGAAGTAGAGGTCCTCGGCGGCAGCCGCCCCTTGCACCGACTCGAGGATGCAGCCGGCTTCCGCCACCATGGAGAAACCAAGCGGATCGACCTGCCGGATCCGGTTCATGCGCTCCAGGCTGACCACGACTTCGTTGCCGGCCTCGGTAGGGGTGCCTCCGCCGACCAGCCCGGTATGGCCGCCCTGCGGGACAACCGGGAGGCCGGCCGCCATGCAGCGCCGCACGATCGCCTGGACCTCAGCCGTGCTGCGCGGGCGCAGCACGATCCGCGCATACCCGCGGTGGTCGCCGGACCAGTCCTGCTCGTAGCGCAACCGTTCAGCCGTGTCCTCGATTGGTCCGAACTCGCCAAGAGCCGCACGAAGCTCGTCCGAGGTGGCTTTGTTCGCCTGGTCCATGCTGGTTCCGTCCGTTGTTCTTTCTCGCATGGCGAGCGGCGCCGCGCATCATTATGGCGAATTGAGGGGTTGTAGGACAACAGGATTATGGTACGTCTTTGGTCAAAGAGCATCAGACGCTGATGCGGCGTGTCAGCCGCAGAAGGGAGGCGCATGTTCGTGACGCCGGAGGGCGAGCAGGTCCTCGTCATCGACGGCCACATCCACCTCTGGGATGCGCGCCCGGAGAACCGCCGCAATCGCTACGGCCTGACCTTCATCGAGAGCTTCTGGGGCTCCCATGTCGGCATGACGCCCAAGGACCAGCGCTGGGACTTCGACCGGTTCTGCTGGTACGGCATCGAGGGTGCCGCCAAGGATCTGTTCGAGGACGGCTATGTCGATTACGGCATCATGCTGCCCACGAACCTGCACGACTTCTACGTCAACGGCTTCAACACGATCCAGCAGTGCGCCGCCTTCAAGGAGGCCTACCCGGACAAGGTGATCCTGAACGGCCGCTTCGACCCGCGGGACGGCCAGCGGGGCCTGGACCGGCTGGAGGCCGAGCACGAACGGTGGAAGTTCAAGGGCGCCAAGCTCTACACGGCCGAGTGGAACGGCGTGTCCAAGGGATATTCGCTGCGCGACGACTTCATCGCTCCCTACATGGAGAAGTGCCGCCAGCTCGGCATCAAGAACATCCACATCCACAAGGGGCCGACGATCCATCCACTCAACAAGGATGCGTTCGACGTGCACGATGTGGACTACGTGGCGACCGCGTTCCCCGACCTGAACTTCGTTATCGACCATTGCGGGATGCCGCGGATCGACGACTTCTGCTGGATCGCCGGGCAGGAGCCTAACGTCTATGGCGGCTTGGCCCTGATCCCATCCTTCATCCATGCGCGACCGAAATACTTCGCGCAGATGATGGCCGACCTTCTGTTCTTCCTGGGGCCCGACCGGCTGATCTTCGGCTCGGACTACGGCATCACCAGCCCGAAATGGATCGTGGAGCAATTCATGGCCTACCAGTTCCCAGACGAACTGGCCCAGGAGGCAGGTACGCAACTCACCATGGAGGTGAAGCGCAAGATCCTGGGGCTGAACGCGGCCAAGCTGTACGATATTCAGGTCGATCCGATCTTTCAGCTCCAGGTATCGTCGAAGGAGGACGAGGGCGAACTGACCCATCCGGTCGTTGCCGGGGGCATCGATGTCGCCGCTTGAGCTGCCCGTGATCGACACGGCCGAGAAGGCTGAGGTCATGGCACGGCTCGACGAGGTGTTCGATCCGGAGCTCGACCAGTCGGTCACCTCGATGGGCTTCATCGAGAGCGTCAGGATCGAGGACAGAGTGGTCGACGTGGCCTTCCGCCTGCCGACCTTCTGGTGCTCGGCCAACTTCGCCTTCCTCATGGCGGTCGACATGAAAATTGCCATCGAGCAACTGGACTGGGTGGGAGAGGCCAGGATCCGTTTGGTCGACCATTTCGCGGCGCGCAAGATCAACGAGGGTGTTGCCCGCAGCGCCCGCTTCGACGAGGTGTTCGCTGGCGAGGCGACGACGGATCTTTCCGAGATCCGCAAGTTGTTCCGTGAGAAGGCCTTTCTCGGCCGGCAGGCCAGCTTTCTGCGGGCGATGGTGGCTGAGCGGGGTGTCGAGGCGGCGCTGGCGCTGACCCTGGGCGGGCTGCGCGAGCTGGCGCATGGAACAGGCGAACTGCGGCCGCTGGCGCTGCGCTACCTGACCGCGCGCCTGGTGGATGGCGGGCCGGTCACGCCGGATGCACCGGCATTCACCACCTTGGCCGGTGACGCCGTGACTGTGGAACGGTACACGCAGCACCTGCGCGAAATCCGCCGGGTGCGCGGTGCTGCCGAGGCCAATGCCGAGATGTGCCGCATCTACCTGGAAGCGCGCTACGCCGGTGCCCAGCCGGGCACCGGCACGACCCTTGAAGGGAAGAGACACGCCCATGGCTGACAACAAGTTTCAGATGATGCACACGATGGTCCGGGTGAAGGACCTCGACAAGTCGCTGGATTTCTACACACGCCTGCTCGGCATGCAGCTCCTGCGCAAGATGGACTTTCCGGAGGGCAAGTTCACGCTGGCCTTCGTCGGCTATGGACCCGAGGAAACCCATGCCGTGGTCGAGCTGACCCACAACTGGGACCAGAAGGAGCCCTACGACCTCGGCAACGGCTATGGCCATATAGCCCTTGGCGTCCGTGACATCCACGGCATCTGCAAGCAGCTGGAAGAGGCGGGCGCCAAGATCCCGCGGCCGCCGGGACCGATGAAGCACGGCACGACCCACATTGCATTCGTCGAAGATCCGGATGGCTACAAGATCGAACTGATCGATCTCGATACGCGCGGCTGACGCGTGGACGGCCGGGCATAGGCCCGGCCGCGTTCATCATCGGATCGAGAACGTCATCGAGAACGTTCCGATCCAAGGGAGGCTATGAATGACCGGAACTTTCCGGCGCGGATTCACGCGTCGTGACGCCTGGCGCACGAGCGCCGCCTATGCCACTGGCCTGTCGGCCGTAGCGACCTTCGGTTTGCCGGCGTTCGCCCAGAGCGGAGATGCCGACAAGATCGTCGCCGAGCGCGTGGCCGCCAACCCGGACAAGTTCAGCCTCGCGCAGATCCCCGAGGTCTCAAACAAGGACAAGATCACGGTCGTGGTCGAGTCGGGCTTCTGGTCCGACTACCTGAAGACCGCCATGATCCCGAAGTTCACGGAGAAGACCGGCGTCGAGGTCGAGGTGGTCGGCATGTCGACCAATGTGATGTACGCCAAGCAGCAGGTCGAGCTGCTGGGCGACACGGGCGGTTATGACGTGCTGTCGATGGAAGCGGCCTATGTGCCGGAATGGGCGGCCAATGGTTTCGTGAAGCCCCTGTTCGAGCTGGCGACGGAGTACGATTCCGCCGGCGTCGACGGCATGGCCGAGTATCTCAAGCCGTTCTACGCCGGCTTGATGACCATGATGACCTACGAGAAGCAGCCCTACTCGATCCCCTACAACAACTATACCCAGGGGCTGCACTACCGGGCTGATCTGCTCGAGCATCCGGACGAGCGGAGGGCGTTCGCCGAGAAGTTCGGCTATCCGCTCGACGTGCCGATGACGTTCGCGCAGCTGATCGACGTCGCGGCGTTCTTCACCCGCAAGGCTGGCGAGCAGGCGGGCGGCAAGCCGCTGGAAAAGGACCTGTTCGGCGTGGCGCTAATGGCCGGCCGCAACGAGCAGATCAACGACGAGTTCAGCGCCATCATCTGGGGCATGGGTGGCGACTGGTTCCGCACGATCTACGACGTGAAGGGAGCCTTGGAAGGCTTCGAGGTCACCATCCCCGACCGGATCAGCGTGACGGCGGCGCAGACCTATATGGAACTGCTGAAGTCCGCTCCGCCGGCCGCCATGTCCTGGGACTTCCCGGAAGCCGCCAACGCCATGGCCGAAGGTCAGGTCGCGATGGTGCCGTTCATGTACAACAATCTCTGGCCGGTCACCTCGTCGGTCGAGACGAAGTTCCCAGGCACCCATGCCAAGGTCGCGACGGTCCCGGGCGGGCGGCCCTATACCGGTGCCTACGGGATCGGGGTGGCGCACAATGCGAACAATCCCGAAGGCGCCTACTGGTTCGTGAAGTATCTGACCTCGTACGAGGGGCAGATGGCCTATGCGCTGGGCGGCGGCAATCCGTGCCGACGTGACGTAGTGCTGGACCCGTTCTTCCAGACGCCGGAGCGGCGCCTGACCAATGGCGCCTATGCCCAGAACGACGCCGATACGATGGCCTGGACCTACGACGTCGCCAAGAAGGGCCACTTCACGTCGACCGCCATGGGCAAGATCTATTCCGAGCTCGCCATCACCTGCGCGAAGATCGCGAACAAGGAGCTGGAGATCGAGCCGGCCTACACGGAGCTTGCCGCCAAGATCGTCGACATCCAGGGCCGCAGTGGCAACGGCAAGATCCTGGAAGGCTGATCGCTCAAGGCCGGGAGGCGATACCTCCCGGCCTGCTTCTCGTCCCCTCGGAGAACTTCGCCGATGCAGGCCCGCAGCTCCTATCCAAGCGTGGCGCCCGGTGCTGCCGCGCCGGCACGGCCGCGCGGCCGGCTGAGCCGGATGATCGAGAACGACGCCACCTTCAAGTGGCTGCTGCTGGTGCCGGCCCTTCTCTTCATGCTGGCGCTGGTCGTCTATCCCACGGTGTTCGCCGTGGTAACCTCGTTCCAGAAGTACATCCTGCCGCGGCCAGCGAGCTTTGTCGGGTTGGACAACTGGCGCTGGGTGTTGAACGACGTCTCGTTCTGGTCGGCTTTCGCCACGACGCTCAAGTTCGTGGTCATCGCCGTCGTCATCGAGATCGTGCTCGGCACGCTGATCGCGCTGTTCCTGAACCGCGAGTTCCGGGGCCAGACCTTCATCCGCGGCCTGTGCATCCTGCCGCTCGTGGCGGCACCCTTCGCGACGTCGCTGGCATGGCGCCATCTCTACAATTCCGACTATGGCGTCATCAACTACCTCTTCCAGCTGGTGGGATTGCCCCGGGTCGAGTTCCTGGCCGACAGCTCCATCGCTCTCTTCTCGGTCATCGCGATCGACGTCTGGCAATGGACGCCGCTGGTCATCTTCGTGGTGTTCGCCGCCTTGCGCGGGCTTCCCAAGGAGCCATTCGAGGCCGCGAAGATCGACGGTGCCTCGGCATGGTTCACCTTCCGGCGCCTGACGCTGCCGATGATCAAGCCGGTTCTCCTGATCGTCGCCATGCTGCGGATGGTGGAAGCGTTCCGAGTCTACGACATCCTCTACGGGACGACCCGTGGCGGTCCTGGGACCTCGACCGAGACGATCAACTGGCTGATCTTCCGCGAGGGTTTCCAGTACTTCGACCTGGGCCGTGCGACCGCCATGTCGGTGCTGGTGCTCCTGATCGTGCTGGTGCTGACGAACCTGCTCTTCCAGCAACTCATCAAGGCCATCCGGGAGAGCTGACCATGGCACGCAGTCTCCTGTTCTGGTTCGGCATCGTGCTCCTGGTCGGTGCCTGCCTGTTCCCGATCCTGTGGATGCTGAACCTAAGCCTGAAGCCGAACGAACTGGCCCAGGCCTGGCCACCCGTGTTCTTCTTCTTTGAGCCGACCTTCGAGCACTACCCGACGGCATGGCGCTCGGCGAACCTTGGCCCCTTGCTGCTCAACAGCGTGATCGTGGCCATCGGCAGCACGATCCTCGTGCTGCTCGTCTCGGTACCGGCCGCCTACAGCTTCGCCCGCTACGAGACCTCGCGCGGCCACCTCCTGTTCATGATCCTCTCGACCCGGATGATGCCGGCCGCCGCCATCGTGGTGCCCTACTACCTGATCTTCCGGCAGTTCGGTCTGCTCAACACCCACATGGGCGTGATCCTGGCCCATGCATTCTTCAACTTCTCCTTCTGCACCTTCGTGCTCTACGGCTTCTTCAAGGAGATCGACCCGAACATCGAGTATTCGGCGATGATCGACGGCTACAGCCGCCCGGAGATCTTCCGGCGGATCATCTTCCCGCTGCTGAAGCCGCCCATCGCGGTGGTGACCTCGTTCAGCCTGATGTTCTCCTGGAACGAGTTCCTGTTCGCCTTCGTGCTCACCCGCACCGATGCCTCGCGAACGGTGACGGCCGGCATCGAGCAGTTCTGGACGATGACCGGCATCCAGTGGGGACCGATGTCGGCGGCAGCGCTGATCGCGATCGCACCCATGCTCGTCTTCTCGATCTACCTGCAGAAATACATCGTCCGGGGCCTGACCTTCGGCGCGGTGAAGAGGTGAGGCCATGGACTGGGGTGCACGACTCTTCTGGGGCTTCATGGTCTGGGTCACGATCAACCTGGTCTGGCTGCGCTTCCTCGAGCCGGTGGCAAGCATGTGGGTGGGCTGCACCGTCGCCACTGTGGGCCTGATCGTGACGATGGTGGTGCTCAAGCGCCTCTTCCCGATGGACGGCGCGCCCTTGAGGACTTCGTGATGCAGAAGCTCGCTATCGAGGACATCACGAAGCGCTACGGCCGGACGGTCGCGGTCGACAACGTATCGTTCGCCTGTGCCCAGGGTGAATTCTTCTCAATCCTGGGTGCATCGGGTGCCGGCAAGTCCACGCTCCTGAAAACAGTGGCCGGTATCGTGAAGCCCGACGCAGGCCGCGTCCTGCTGGACGGGGGTGACGTCACGACCCGTCCGATCCAGGAGCGGAACGTCGCGATGGCGTTCGAGAACTACAGCCTTTATCCGCAGATGAAGGTGTACGAGAACATCGCCTTCCCCTTGCGAGCACCCACCCGCCCACGCCGGCTCTCGCCGACCGAAGAGCGTGAGAAGGTTGTCCACGTCGCGAAGATCCTGAGCATCGAGCCGTACCTGGATCGACTGCCGGGCCAGCTCTCCGGCGGGCAGCGCCAGCGCGTCTCCCTGGCCCGCGCCATGGTCCGCGAGCCGAACGTGTTCCTGCTGGACGAGCCACTGGCTCACCTGGATGCCAAGCTGAAGTTCCAGACCCGCACGCGCCTGAAGCAGCTTGCGCTCGAGATCGGCGCCACGACCCTCTACGTCACGCACGACTTCAGGGAAGCGCTCTCGCTCTCCGACCGGATCCTGATCCTCCGCGAAGGTCGCATCGAGCAGATCGGCACCCCGAAGGAAATTTATCATCAGCCAGCCACCGACTTCGTGGCGGCCCTGGTGGGCGATCCACCGATGAACCTGATCGACGGCCGCCTGCGGAGCGAAGGCGGGCGCCTGCGCTTCGAGGTGGAGGATGCGCCGGTGCCGATCGTGATCGACCTGCCGAGCGCGCAGGCAACCGTGAACGTGCGGGACGATGGACTGGTGCGGCTTGGCTGCCGCCCCGGCGATGTACGCTATGGTACCGGCGCCACGAGCGGTGCCGTGCGCCTGCCGGTCTACGCCGTGGAGCACAGTGCCGAGGCGTCGCTGCTGAGCTTCAGCCTGGGCCATGACCGGATCGTTCAGGCCCAGGTGCCCGGCCGCGTCACCGCCCAGGTCGGCGAGCCGATCGAGATCGGCTTCCCAGCCGACCGCCTGTTCCTGTTCCGCAAGACCTTCGAACTCGGCGAGGTATGACGTGAAGTCGGTGGCATTGGACAATGTCAGCAAGAGCTATGGCGGGGTCGAGGCGGTCAAGAGCATCAGCTTCCAGGTCGCCAAGGGCGAGTTCATGGGCATCCTCGGCCCCTCGGGCTGCGGCAAGAGTTCGACACTGCGCATGATCGCCGGCCTGGAGGACATCACCTCGGGCGAGTTGCGCTTTGATGGTGTGGTCGTGAACGACCTGTCGCCCAAGGACCGGGGCATCGGCATGGGCTTTGAGAACTACGCGCTCTACCAGCCGCTTTCGGTGCGCCAGAACATTTCGTTTCCGCTGGAAGCGCGTGGCGTGCCACGCGCTGAGATCGGGCCACGCGTCGCAAAGATAGCGAAGCTGATGGAGGTCGAGGACGTGCTCGACCGGCGACCTTATGAGCTGTCAGGCGGGCAGCAGCAGCGGGTCTCGCTGGCGCGTGCGCTGGTGCGCGATCCGAGCGTGCTGCTGCTGGACGAGCCCTTGTCGCACATGGACCGGCATGCACGCGTGCGGCTGCGCGCCCGGATCCGGCACATCCATGACGCGATTGGCGCCACCTCCATCTACGTGACCCATGATCAGGAGGAGGCGGTAGCCCTTTGCGACCGGGTGGCCGTCATGAACTTCGGCGACCTGCAGCAGATCGGGACGGTGGAAGAACTCTGGCTGAAGCCGAGGAACCGCTTCGTGGCCGGCTTCCTCGGCCAGCCGGCGATGAACTTCCTGCCTGCCGTCGTCCACGATGGACACCGGCTGCGCTTCGACATCGAGGGGCAGCCGATGATGACGGTCCGACAGGCCCTGCCCGGGCGGGGCAAGCAGGTCACCTTCGGCATTCGCCCGGAACATATTCGGATCGGTGGGAACGACGCGACCATGCCGGGGCGCGTGGTGCTTGTGGAGATGGAGGGCGATGTCGATGTCATCACCATCGACGTGGGCGGCGTCGAACTGAAGACCCGGTCGGGCACGCATCGGTCCATGGCCCCTGGGGATGCGGTCATGCTGGCATTCCCGGAGGTCTCCCAGCATGTCTTCGATGGCGAGGACGACGCCGCGCCGGCGCTGAACTAAGCGTCAGCGCTCGGCAAGCCAAGCCTTGGCCAGGCTCAGGTCCGACTGCGACAGGCCGTGGCCGACCGGCAGGATCCGATGGTCCACGCTGGCACCTGCCTGCGTCAGCATGGATGCGAGCCGCCGGGCGTTCTCCGACGGGACGATCGGATCGGCCTCTCCAGACAGCAGCAGGACGGGCTTGCCATCGAGTCCTGTCCGCGTGTCGTCGGTGAGCGGGACCATCGCCCGCAGCAACACTGCGCCGGCCAGGACGTCGGGCTGGCGAAGGAGCAGGGCGGCGGCGATGTTGGCGCCGTTCGAGAAGCCAAGTGCGATCGGCGCTGCCAGGCCATAGGCTGAGCGTGCTTCCTGGACAAAGTCGGCCAGCTCGTCGATACGCCGGCGCAGGTCGACTTCGTCGAAAACTCCCTCCGCCAGACGGCGGAAGAAGCGCGGCATGCCGTTCTCCAGCACCTTGCCGCGAGGCGAGAGGAGGGCAGAGCCGGGTGCCACCGCCTGGCCCAGCGACAGGAGGTCGGTCTCGTCGCCCCCGGTGCCGTGCAGCAGCAGGACAGGCGGCCTCCCGGGCACGGTGCCCGGGAGATACCGGTGGATGAACGACAGCTTGTCGGTGGTCATCACGAACCTCATGCCATCTAGGCAAGCGGCGGCAGGGCCGCCTCGATGCCGGCGCGGCGGGATTCCAGGAAGCGCGGCAGCTTCAGCGACGTGCCGAGTTCGGCCGCTGGCTCGTCCACGGCAAAGCCCGGCTCGTCGGTCGCGATCTCGAAGATCGTGCCGCCGGGAGCGCGGAAGTAGACGGAGCGGAAATAGTCGCGGTTCTTCTGCTCGGTCACCATGATCTGGTGGTTGCGCACGAGCTTCTCCGCCATCTCCGCCTGCTCGGCGTCATCGGCGGCGCGAAACGCCACGTGATGCACCGACCCGCCGCCCATCCGTGCGGGCAGGAAGCCGGGTGCCGCATGGATGTCGACGATCCCGCCGATGGAGGTGCCGGGTGCGCGAAAGCGGACCAGCGAATCCTCGCGGCCGACCTGCTCGAAACCCAGCACGTCCGTGAGCACGGCTCCGGTGGCTGCATCGTCGTCGAGCAGGAGGCTCACGCCATGGATGCCGCGCACGGCATGCTCGGCAGGAACGCCGCCGCCGGTCCAGCCAGCTTCGCGCTCGATGCCGGGCAGGGCTGCCAGGGCAAGACGCATCCCATCCGGATCCTTGAAGGAGAGGACGGTCTCGCCGAACCGCTTCTTCGGTGTCTCATGGGTGATGCCCTTCTCGAGGAAGCGCTGCATCCAGTAGCCGAGCGAAGCCTCTGGAACGCGCAGCACGGTTTCCTCGGTCTCGCCGTTGCCCAGGCGGCCGGGCGCTACATGCTCCCAGGGGAAGTGGGTGATGATGGTGCCCGGGTTGCCTGCCTCGTCGCCGTAGTAGAAGTGATAGGTGGTAGGATCGTCGAAGTTGACAGTCCTCTTCACCATCCGCAGCCCGAGCAGATCGACATAGAAGTCCCGGCTGCGCCGCGCTGGCCCCGCGATCGCGGTGACATGGTGAATTCCATGAGCAGTCATGATGATGTCCTCATCGCGGCGGATGGCCCGCCTTCGCTGAGGAACCAGATAGGCTCGGCGATGTGCGAAGCGAAGGACCCGTTCATTGCACTCACGCAATCAATGGGCTGCAAATGTACAAGTTGTGGTGCATGCGTGAAATCGAACAAGCTCTGGACACCGACATCCAAGCGAGGTTCCTCACGATGATCGACCAGCGGTTTGCCCCTTACGGCGTCTTCGCACTGCGCGTGGCGCTGGGCCTCATGTTCATTTCGCATGCCTACCTGAAGTACGGGATCTTCACGGTGGCAGGCTTCGAAGGCTATCTCGGCTCGCTCGGCCTCCCGGCCCTGCTGGCCTGGCCGATCATCCTGGCGGAGCTGGTCGGCGGCATCGCCATCCTCGTGGGCTTCCATAGCCGTCTGGCCCAACTGGCCCTCCTGCCCATCCTGCTCGGTGCCGTCGGCGCCCATGCTGCCAATGGCTGGGTCTTCAGCGCACCGAATGGCGGCTGGGAATATCCGGCCTTCCTGGCAGTCGCCGCTCTGGCGCAGGTGATGCTGGGTGATGGCGCCTTCGCGATGAAGCGGACCGTCCTCCCCGTGCACCAGGCACGGAAAATCGGCGTTCAGGCTGCCTGATCCCTCTCCCGATCGACGCAGAGGCCGGCCAAGGTGCCGGCCTCGTTGCGTCTGGCGATAGGCGGCTCCCCCTTGAGCGAACCGTTCGACAAGCTGGCCTGGGACGACCTGCGGCTGATCAAGGCGGTGGCCGAGGCGCGCGGTCTGCCGGCCGCGGCCGCCCAGATCGGCGTGAACCACTCCACGGTCTTCCGCCGGCTGAAGCAGATCGAGGACCTGCTCGGTATCATGCTCTTCGAGCGGCACCGCACCGGCTACACCGCGACGGCGGCCGGCGAGGAGATCGTGGCGCTGGCCGAGCGGCTGGACGAGGAGATCAAGACCGTCACCCGCAAGCTCGCGGGCCGCGGCGCCAGCCCCGCCGGCGAGTTGCGGGTGACCACCAACGACAGCCTGCTCATCTACCTGCTGACCCCCCTGTTCGCCCGCTTCCGGGAGACCTGCCCGGACCTGCGGCTCGACATCGTGGTGAGCAACCAGGCCTTGAACCTGTCCAAGCGGGATGCGGACGTGGCCATCCGAGCGACCGACCGGCCGCCGGAGAACCTGGTCGGACGGCGCATGGCGCGGATCGCCTGGGCGCTGTACGGCCGCACGGGCGAACCCGTCGACATCGAGCGCATCCACGAGCGGAACTGGGTCTCGCTTGGCGACAACCTGGCGGCACTCCAGGCAGTGCGGCATGTGAACGAGCATGTCCCGCCGGAGCGCATCGCCTACAAGGTGAACTCCGTGCTGGGCCTGGCGGAGGCGGTGGAGGCCGGGCTCGGCATCGGCCATCTTCCCTGCTTCATCGCCGACGCGATGCCCGCGCTGGCGCGCCTGGCGCCGCCGGAGCCGGCCTTTGCCGCGGATCTGTGGCTGCTGACCCATCCGGACCTCCGCCACGCGCCGAGGGTGCGGGTCTTTTCCGACTTCCTCGGGGTTGAGCTCGCCAGGAGGCGTGACCTCATCGAGGGACGCAGGCCGATTTCGCTGGCGAGTTGAACCACGGACGAGGGGGATGGACAGGGCAGCGGCAGCGCGAGACGTTGCCCGCGAGCGGCAGAAAGAGAACAGCCCGCCATCTTCTGGGAGAGCGTCTGGATGAAGCAGATCGCCGTCATCGGTGCCGGTCTGATGGGGCATGCCCTGGCCCTGGTGTTCGCGCTGGGGGGGCATCGCGTCCGGCTGACCGACAGCAACCCGACAGTCCTGGCAGGGGCGAAGGAACTCATCGAGCGGGCCGCGCGTACGCTGATCGACGCGGGCGAGGCGGATGCCAGTTGGACGAGCGAGCGGCTGGGCCAGGTCGTTACGCGCCACGAGCAGCTGGCCGACACGGTGCAGGACGCGGACCTGATCGTGGAGGCCGTGGTGGAGCGCATCGACGTGAAGACGCAGCTCTTCACCGAGATCGACCGGCTGGCACCCGACGACGCCATCCTCGCCAGCAACACCAGCAATCTCGACGTGTTCCCGCTGATCCCGCGCCGTCGCTGGCCACGCGCGATGATCACGCACTGGTACACGCCGCCCTATCTGGTCGACCTGGTCGACATGGTGCCGACGCCGGAGACGGACCCGGCGGTGACAGCCGAGGTCAAGGCCATGCTGGAGGCGATGGGCAAGGTCCCGGTAGTCTTCCGCAAGTTCGTGACGGGCTACGTCGCGAACCGCATCCAGGAAGCCATCGCGCTGGAAGTCTTCCACCTCCTGGACGAAGGCGTGGTGACGCCGGAGGAGGTGGATCTTTCCGTCATTCACGGCCTTGCCCTGCGCATGCCGATCCTGGGCGTGATCGGCAAGGCAGACTTCACGGGCCTCGAGATGATGCGGCTGAACCTTGCGAACGGCTCCTATCGCCCGCCACCCATGACCGGCCGCTCGACCACGCTCGACCGGCTGGTCGAGGCCGGCAAGGAGGGAGTGCGCTCGGGGCAGGGCTTCTACGAGTGGCAAGACGCCAGCCCTGCCGAACTGTTCCAGGAACGTGACAACCGCCTGCTGGCGCTCAAGAAAGCGCTGCGGGCGATCAAGCCGATGGTGCCGAGATGATCTCCTACGACCTTCAAGGAAAGACGGCGCTCGTCACCGGCGGCGCGTCGGGCATCGGGCTGGCAACGGTGGAACTGCTTGCCCGCTCTGGCGCTGCCGTCGCGGTCAACTTCCTGCCCGAGGACCCACGCGGCCAGCGCGAGTTGCAGCGACTGCAGGCCACGGGCGCCAAGGTCATCGGGGCGCCTGGCAATGTCGGTGTCGCGGGCGAGGCGGAGGCGATGGTGACACGGGCGATCGCCGACCTCGGCCAACTGGACCTCCTGGTCAACAACGCCGCGACTCCCGCCACGCGCAGGCTCATCCCGCCAGCGCAACTGGAGGACGTGACCGAGGAACTGTGGTCGACGGTCTGGAACGTGAACCTGGTGAGCGTCTTCCGCTGCACCAAGGCAGCCGCCTCGGCGCTCAAGGCCAGCGGCGGCTCCGTTGTCAACACGGCCTCGATCTCCGGCCTGGGCAAGGTCGGCAGCAGCATCGCCTACAGCGCTGCCAAGGCCGCGCTCATCAACCTGACCGGCGATCTGGCCCGGGCGCTGGCACCGGAGGCGAGGGTGAACGCCATCGCGCCAGGTGCGGTGGACAGTCCCTGGATGGTGGAGTGGACGGACGAGCAGCGGCAGAGCTCGATCGACCAGTCGCTCCTCAAGCGACGCAACCAGCCGTCGGATCTTGCCGACGTAATCGTGTTCCTGGGGTTCGGGACGACGATGATCACGGGGCAGACGGTCCCGGTGGATGCGGGGCTGCTGCTGACCTGAGCGAAATTATCCTCTATTTTCAGTGGGTTGGAGAGTTTTCGGGTTCGTTCATGCAAAACGCTGTTCCGTCATCCCGAGCCTCCTTGGGCAGCTGGCCATGCCAAGCTTCACCATAGCATGGCCCGGCCCGGCCCGGTCGATGATTCACGGCATGGCCGCGACCGTGGCTGCCAGAAAGTTCGTCACTGCCACCAGCACCGAATGGCGCCGCGGTCGCCACGGTCGAGATGGACATGGTGGGTGGCCAGGGGATCGTGACAGTATCGAGGACTGCTTGGTCGGTGCCGGTGCACTCACCGGTCCGCTGGGCCGGAACGGAAGCGGAGGCCTGAGGCTTCCCGCCACCAGCCGGACCAGCCGGCGGCGAATGGCCTGCTAGAGCTTGGTCTGGGTGATCAGGTCGAGCAGGTAGGTTTCCCGGCTCGGGTTGAGGGTCGTCCAGTCCGCGTTCAGCACGCCCATGTAGGGCAGGCCGTTGGCGTTGAAGGCGAAATAGGCCCAGTCCATCTGCTGGTCGTCGATGTAGCGGGCGATCTCGTCGGCCCATTGGCGGTCCCGCAGGGTCTCCATGCCGGAGCCGAACTCGCCCAGGAGGAGGGGGGCGATGTTCTGGGTCTCGATGAAGCCCCAGTGCGACTCCCAGACGCTGCGAAGGTTGGACGGATAAGAGGGGTGCTGGAACCAGGGCTGCTCGAACACCGAGGGCGGGTAGTCGTGCGGCGAGTAGACCAGCCGCCCGGAGCGGGCCAGCACGACCGGCTTGGTCGCAACCGCCTGCAGTCCGCCACCCCACCAGTACCAGGTGTCGTTATAGACCCTGAGCCCCTCGACAATGATGAGCCATTTGCTGTTCACGGTGTGGATGGCATCGCCTGCCTTCTTCGCCGCCCTGGCCCAGTCATTGGCGGCGCCAGTGCCCCAGCTGCCATCAGGTTCATTGAAAAGATCGGCCCCGATGACGACGGGATTGTTGGCGTAGCGCGTGGCCAGCATCTTCCAGTTGTTGATCCAGGCCGTCTCCGACCGGGTGGAACTGGTCCATTTGCCGGTCAACTCGTCGGGCTCCAGGCTGTGCATGTCCAGGATGACGCGCAGCCCCTCCGTCCCGGCATAGGCGATGACCGCGTCCATGATCTGCAGCGGCGTCTTGCCGACCAGTTCCTGGTTCAGCCAGCCATGCACGCCGCCGACCTTGCTGGCGTCGGCGGTGAGCATGGCAGCCGAGAATGGCAGGCGGATCGTGTTGAAGCCGAACGAGGCGATCTGGCTGATCATCGACTTGTAGTTGCGCGCCCACAGACCGTGCGGCGACATCGTGTTCGTTTCCAGGCCGAACCAGTTCACCCCCAGGATGCGCACGTTCCGGTTCTGGGTGTCCAGGATCCGAC
>JAESGR010000555.1_pt1 | contig 22611 bp, 19 predicted proteins | sample 9269771 | NCBI WGS metagenome assembly JAESGR01 (sample SAMN15739572, study PRJNA653492) | algae metagenome | isolation source: Chroococcus sp. CMT-3BRIN-NPC107 and co-occurring heterotrophs from well... | place: USA: Clark Mountains Wilderness, California | collected 2010-04-18 | reverse complement strand
GCCGGTCGATGCGGGTGACCACCAGCGTGTCGCCGGGCTGGACGAAGTCGAGCAGGACCTGGAGCTCGCTGCGCCCGTCCCGCCGGCTGCCGCTGGCCTTCTCGGCGCGGATCACGCTGCAGCCGGCGGCTTTCAGCGCCGTACGCTGGATGGAAAGGTCCTGGTCGAGCGTGCTGACGCGGGCGTAGCCGTAGATGGGCATGCGGGGGAGGGCCTTGTCTTGTTGGGATCGGGACCTGCTACAGGCACTGTCCCGGATGATCAAGAACAACCCATGTGAGACAGGCCCTGGTGTCTCGCGATGCTGCCTTGCCCGCTGCTTGTGCGGCCGACCACGACCCGGCTTCCCGGTAGCTGGCCCGGTACGACCAGGGCAGGTGTGTCACCTCCGGCGCCGCCGCCTGATCTGCCGACCGCAGCGCTCCATCATCCAGCTCAGGTGCCTAGCTCGATAGACAGTCTTAATGCCCGCCATGGCCGTTGAGGCATGCCGCCGCTGGCCTTCGCCCTCAAGGGCCGGAAGTCGGGAAGGGCGTCACCAACATCCGCGACACCAGCAGCCCGCACTGGCGATGCTGGTGGACCGTCATCCCGTTGCTTCGTGCCCTTCACCTCGTTCAACGAGGCCGGATCACACGCCTGATGGACGTTTGGGCCGGCTGGTTCGCCGCCAGCGAGAAACTGCCGCTTCCTTTTGGCTTTCCTGCAGGCATCTGGATGTGCTGGACCAGTGTGCGGAAGCTGCCAGAGGGGCGAGGTTACGATGATCTGGCTGGCCTTCTCAGCACTGGGCATCATGGGCGCACGTCGAACCAGTCAGCGCCGTGGCCGAATTTGCCAGCCAGCGAACCCAAGCTCAGGGCCTTCAGCTGGAAATGGCGATCCTCAATCTGCACGTGAATGCTCGTGACGCCATGCCGGATGGTGGGACATAGGCATCGAGCGGCCTGAAGCCTGGCTGCCATCTTCGGCTCTCAGCCGCGGACACCGGCCAAGCGACGCTCGCCCGCGCTGCCGAGCCGTTCTTTTCCACCAAGGGGATCGGCAAGGGCACCGGGCACAGGCCGAGCCGGCCTGGATGAGCCGGATCCTGTTCCGGGTGTGCCTGGGAACCAGGCTATGCCCTGATACGATCGCCATTTTTGTCGAACAGATGCGCTCGGCCAGGATCGAGCCGCAAATGGATGGTGTGGTCCGCCTTGAGGACGCTCTTGCCTGGCTGCTCGATGGTGACGAGGTCAGGATTGTCGTTGATCCTCGCATAGAGGAGGCTCGAGTTCCCGAGCTGTTCGACCACCACGATACGGGCAGGCACCGTATTGCCGGCCGCTTCTTCCACGACGCCGATGGAGTCCGGGCGGATGCCCAGGGTGACCGGCGCAGCCAGTGGCAGCGCGGGTTCGTCCCGCATGGTGAGAAGGAGTGTTTCGTCATTGGGAAGGACAAGTTCCGTGCCGGCTGCGGATCGCCTTGCCACACAGCTGATGAAGTTCATTCTGGGCTGGCCGAGAAAGCCCGCGACGAACTGGTTGGCTGGCTCCTCGTAGAGTTCCAGCGGTGGGCCCTGCTGCTCGATTCGCCCCTTGTTGAGGATGACGATCCGGTCGGCCAGCGTCATCGCCTCGACCTGATCGTGAGTCACGTAGATCATGGTGGTCTCGAGCTGCTTGTGTAGCCGCGCGATCTCGACGCGCATCTGCGCCCGCAGGCCGGCATCCAGGTTGGAGAGCGGCTCGTCGAACAGGAACACGCCGGGTGCCCGGACAATGGCCCGCCCGATGGCGACCCGCTGCCGTTGCCCACCAGATAGTTCCTTGGGCCTGCGATCGAGCAGGTCCTCGAGCTGCAGAATCGATACCGCCTCCAGAACCTTGCGATCGACTTCCGCTTTCGGCGTGCCGAGCATCTTCAGCGCAAAGCCCATGTTCTCGCGCACGGTCATGTGCGGGTAGAGCGCATAGGACTGGAACACCATGGCGATGCCGCGATCGGCGGCCGCGACCCTGCTCATCGGCTGGCCGCCGATCAGCACTTCGCCGGTGCTGATCTCCTCCAGCCCTGCGATCATGCGCAGGAGGGTGGACTTGCCGCAGCCGGAGGGGCCCACGAAAACGACGAACTCGCGATCCTGGATCACGAGCGAGACATCCCGGACGGCCTCGACCTTGCCGAAGGATTTGCCGACCTTTTGCAGTTCGACCGACGCCACGCGCTTCCTTCCTTCGATCCGCTGCCTGAAAGGCGCTATCCTTTCACGGCGCCGCTGAGCAGCCCCTCGACGACGAACCGCCAGACCAGCACGACCAGCACCAGGGTCGGCACGATCGCGATGAAGATGGCGGTGTTGAGCAGGCTCCAGGAGACGTCGGTGTTGCGCGCCAGGGCCGCCATGACCACGGATACCGGCCGCGTGTCCGCATCACCGGAGAGGATCATCGAGAACATGAACTCCGAGTAGGAGAGCATGAAGGCGAACAGGCCGGTCGCTCCGATCGAGGGCAAGGCCAGCGGCAGGGCGATCCGGACGAACGTCTGGAACCGGCTGCAATGGTCGAGCACGGCCGCCTCGAAGAGTTCCGCCGGCATCTTGCGGAAGAAGACCGACAGGATCAGCACGGTGAAGGGCAGAGCCTTGGCCGTGTGGACCAGGATGATGCCCGTCCGGGTGCCGACCAGGCCGAACGACTGCAGCATGATGTAGATCGGCGTGATCAGGGCGATCGCGGGGACCAGCGGGCTCAGGATCAGGAACAGGAAGGAGACCTTCTTGCCCGGGAAGACATAGCGGGCGAACACGAAGGCGGCGGGCGCGCCCAAGAGCAGGTTCAGGATCATGGAAGAGAGCGCGATGATGCCGCTGTTGACGAGGCTGTAGGGCACTTGGCGGGCCGCGTCCGAGATCATGGCGCGGTTTGCGTTTTCGGCGAGATAGGAGGCCGGCAGTTCGCCGGTGAAGACGTAGCGATAGCCCTCGAAGTTCAGGCCTTCGGCGAACAGGCTCTTGCTGGAGTCCAGGAGTATCCGGTCCGGCACCAGGCTGCCGATCAGCGACAGGAGGACCGGGCCGCCGCTGAAGGCAAGGATCAGGCTCGCGAAGACGATCGTCGCAAGATGATTGCGGCCGGCCTGCATGTCACTCGCTCCCAAACAGGTCGGACGGCAGGGCGCGTGTGATGGCAAGGATGAGAACGGCCGAGATCGCCACGACGATGAAGGCGACCGCCGATCCGGCGCCGAAGTCATACATGGAGAAGCTTTCGCGCCAGATCTGGAAGGAGAGGAGAGTCGTTGCCGTGCCCGGTCCGCCCCCGGTCATGGCATAGACGAGGTCATAGGTCGTGAACGCGGTCAGCGCGTTGTAGACGACCAGCACCACGATCATCGACTTGATCTCGGGGAACACGATGTAACGGAAGCGCCGCCATGGGCTCTTGCAGTCGATGGCGGCCGCTTCCAGCGTCTCCGGATTGATGGTCGCCAGGGCGGCCATGACGAGCACCACGGCGAACGGCACCTGGGTCCAGATATGGGCGACGATGACCGAGAATAGCGCCAGCCGTGGGGACGTCAGCCACTGGATGGGGCCATCGATCAGATGGAGGCTCTGCAGGATGCCGTTCAGCACGCCGAAGCTCGGGTGGAACACCCAGATCCAGAGCACGGCGCTGATCGCACCCGGCAGCACCCATGGCAGCAGCACCACCGACCGCACGATGCCCGCACCGACGAAGCGCCGCTGCAAGAACAGGGCGATCAGGGTGCCGATGGCGACGACCGAAGGTGCCGCGAGCAGGGTGAAGGTCAGCGAATTGGAGAGCGAGTCCCAAAAATAGTTGCTCTTCACCACGCGTGCATAGTTGTCGAGCCCGACGAACGGCTCGCCCGGAAACAGCAGCATGACCGAGTGCAGGCTGGTCCAGAGCGCATGGGCGATCGGGTAGATCGTCATCAGCGCCACCGGCAGGAGTGCCGGCAGCAGCCAGAGCATCGGGAAGCGCCGGGTGTTCCACATGCGGGCAGCTACCGGTGAAGCGTCACGTGCAAGGCGTGCCTCCTCTCACCGGCTGGCAAACTGCTCCTTCAGCTGGTTCCAGCGCTCGGCACCGTCCTTCATGGTCTGCTCCACGCTGGCCTCGCCGACCATCGCTTTGGCGAGCAGCGGACGGAAATAGGCGGACCAGACCGAGCTGTATTCGGTATAGGTACCGGCCCGGGCGCGCTTTGCCTGGTCACGCAGCGCCGCCACGTCGGCCCATTTGCCCCAGGCGTCGATGACGTCCTTGTCGTCGAACAGCGGCAACTGACCGAAGCCCAGTCCCTTTTCCACGGCCCAGCGCTTGGCCACGGTATAGGGTTTGCCTGCCATGAAATCGACGAACTTCCATGCTGCCTCGGCGCGCGCCGGATCGGCGGCAGCCTGGGCCGTGATGACGTAGGACTTGGCAAAGCCCAAGGTCGAGTGGGTCGAACCCGGCATCGGCGCCAGGGCGAACTCGCCGGCCCGCGGCTGGTCCGCCGCATTGTTCAGCGCTGCGAGCACATAGGTATAGACGACCGTGAACGCGTGTGCCCCGGTATTCATCGCCGGGATGATCTTCGATTCGTGCGTCTCGGACTGGACCAGATCCTTCGAGTAGGCATCGGCGAGCCAGGCGAGCTGCTGGTAGGCGCCATTGGCGGGATCGGCGAAGAGCGGGTTCAGATCCTTGTCGAACAGTTCTGCTCCACGGCCGTAGGCCTGCGCCACGAAGGCGTCGTAGAAGTTCGGCAGCTCCTGGTTGTACTCATAGACGATCGGATGCTGCATGCCGTTGGCCTTCAGCTTCTCGGCAGCTGCCGTGACCTCGTCCCAGGTCGTGGGCACCGAAATGCCCGCATTGGCCAGGATCTTCTTGTTGTAGATGAACGAGATCGTGTCGGCGTAGTAGGGCAGCCCGTAGACCTTGCCGTCATAGGTGACGTCGGTCAGGGCGAAGCCGGCGATATCAGCCGCAAGCCCATCAATGGCCTCCTTCGGCGCCACCGATTCCAGCGGGGCAATGAACCCGGCAGAACCCCATGCCGGCAACCAATCTTGCCCGCCATAGACCACATCGGTCGGTGTGTTACCACGGATGCGCAGCACGAGGCTGTCCTGGTAGTCCGGCCACGTATAGTCGGTGACGTTGACCTTGATGCCTGGGTTGGCCTCCTCGAATCGGCGGACATTGTCCTGGATCGTCTCGAGCGAGTAGTTCCAGACAACGAATTCGAGGGTGATGTCCTCGGCGAGGCTTGGATGCGCCGCGAAGCTGCCCACCGCCAGGGTGGCGGCCGCCAACATGGTTCTGCGTTTCATCGGTTTTGCCTCTCCCGCGGCCGACGCAGTTTCTCCTGGCGCCGGCGACCAAATTGGTCGTTGACATCGGAGCTGTACAACCGGACCATAACGACCACTTTGAACCGTTTTCAACCCATTTCGGGCGCCAGAGTTCGCAGATTGGCAGGCCCGGAGGAGCCGGGCTGGACTGGGTGCCGGTCGAACCAGCATCCCTTTGACAGCCAGATGAAGTACGACGGAACGATGCGCTTTGAAGAACTGACCTCGCCCGACGTGGCGGCGCTCGACCGTGATGCGACCGTGCTCGTCTTGCCGCTGGGTTCGGTGGAGCAGCATGGGCATCACATGCCACTCGGCACCGACACCTTGCTGTCGCATGCGGTGTCGCTGCGCGCGGCAGAACGATCCGCCGGGAAGGTCCTCGTGCTGCCGCCACCTTGGTACGGCTTCTCGGCCCATCACATGGCGTTTGCGGGCAGCATCACGCTCAGGGCCGAGACCTTGATGGCGATGGTCGAGGACATCGTGGGGTCGGTGGTCCATCACGGCTTTCGGCGCATCGTCATCGTCAATGGCCATGGCGGCAATGGACCGGCGATCGACCTGCTCGCGGCCACGCTCGGCCACCGGCATCATGGTGCCGCCAGGATCGCCGCCCTCACCTATTTCCAGCTGGCGCGCGACGCCATCGCAGCACTGCGCCAGTCACGACCCGGCGGCATGGGCCATGCGTGCGAGTTCGAAACATCCATGATCCAGCATTTGCGGCCGGAATTGGTGCATTCGGGCTTGGCGCAGACGACCTATCCCGACCCAGGCTCACGCTATCTCACCACCGATCTTCTCGGCGGATCGGCCGTCAGGACCTATCACGACTTCCAGGATCTTTCTGACAGCGGCACGCTAGGCGACCCATCGCTCGCCACGCCCGAGCAAGGCGCCGCCTTCTTCGACGCGGTCACCCAAGCATTGACCGCCTTCATCGACGATTTCCGTGGCTGGACCCCTCCAGGACGCACCCGGTGAGCAGGACGCTGAAGGTCGGCGTGATCGGGCTTGGCTTCTTCGGAGCACGTCACGCCCGCGTCCATGCCGTTCATCCATCGGCGGAACTCGTGGCCGTCTGCGATCAGGATCCGGCGGCCGTGGAGCAATTGTCTTCTCTGACAGGTGCACAAGGCTTCGGCGACTTCCGGGACCTGCTGGCGATGCCCGGTCTGGATGCCGTGAGCATCTGCCTGCCGGACCGGCTGCACGAGGACGCGGCGATCGCCGCGGCTGAGGCCGGCAAGGCGATCTTGCTGGAGAAGCCCCTCGCGCACAGTGCCGAAGCAGCGCGCCGGATCGTCGCCGCGGTGGAAAGGAGCGATGCCCGCCTGATGGTCGGGCATATCCTGCGCTTCGACCCCCGGTACGTGCAGGCCTTCCACGCGGCGGCGCCAGAGCGGCTGGGAACGCCAATCCATCTGCGTGCCAGGCGCCATGCCGTCCGCTCGACCGCACGGCGCCTGGGCGACCGGAGCTCGATCCTCTTCTACATGGGCGTTCACGACGTCGATGCGATGCAGTGGATCGCGCGATCCAGGGTCGCCCGGGTCTATGCCCAGAAGCGTGAAGTCCTGGGCAACGGCAACGAGGATGCCCTTTATGCCGTGGTCAACTTCGAGAACGGGGCTATCGGCTGCATCGACTACAGCTGGGCATGGCCGGACGGACTGATGAACGGCTTCCGCTCATCGTTCGAGATCGTCGGCACCAGGGCAGCCACCTATGTCGACTGCGCCGACCAGGGCTTCTACGTTGTCGACGACAGCGCCACCAGTGGTGGTGACACCCACCTCTGGCCCGAGATCAACGGGCGGATCGCGGGCGATCTGGCCGATGAGATCGGTCACTTCGTCGAGGCGACGCTCCAGGGCCGGCCCTATCTGCAGCACCACCGGGAGGCCCTGGACGCCATTCCCGTTCTCGACGCGCTCGCGGAATCGGCGAAGAGCGGCCGCACGGTCGACGTCCTGCGCTGAGTTGCTGGCTTGCCGCGACGCTTCCTGGCGGCCATCGAGCCCGCTCCTCATAGCCCTTCATCGGGAAAATTCAGCATGTCCTCCCGCGCCCCGCTGCCGCAGATGGCGGCCATCGCCACCAACGAGCGGGCCACCCCTTCGCTGGTCTATCGTGCGCTGCTCCAGGGCATCCGGGAGGGCTCGATGGTGCCAGGAGCGAAGCTGCCGAACGAGCGCGACCTGGCACAGCAGCTCGGCACCGGGCGGACCGCCGTGCGCAGCGCGCTCGCCATGATGGAGCGTCAGGGCCTGGTGCGCCGGCAGGTCGGAAGCGGCACCTACCTGACCGACGACGCGGACCAGGTGTTCGGCCGGATGGACGAGACGGGTGCTCCCAGCCACGACGAGGTTCCGTCCCTGGCCGAGATCGCCGAAGGCCGCCTCCTGTTCGAGCCGGCCATGATGCATCTCGTGGTGAGCCGGGTGCAGGACGGCGAGATCGTCGAGATGCGGCGCAGCCTGGACCAGATCCTGGAAGCGCCGACCTGGGTCGAGTTCAAGGAAAGGATCTACGGCCTGCACCGCCAGATCTTCGCCAGCACCAAGAACAAGTTCCTCATGCAGATCATGGGCAGCATCCTTGACGACCGGCGGGCGGTGCTTTTCGACGGCCAGGACAATGGCAAGCCTGCGCCCGAACCCGTGCGCCGCCAGACCTTCAACGACCTGAAGGCCATCGTCGATGCAATCGCTCAGCGTAACGGTGCGCATGCGGAGAAACTGGTATCCGATCACCTGATGCGCACGCTCGCAACGATCAACATCTGGCAGTGATCGTCGCTGCGCAGCCTGTTCCAACCGGACACCGGCACCGGCTATACGGTCACGGGATGAGGCAGTGCGGTTCATCCTCTCGGGTATGACCGTTGGTCCATCGGTCGCCTGCTGGCGGTCGATGGACGGTCAGCACGGCAGGGATCTGGCAGGGGAACATGGCGGCGACCTCACACAGGAAGGGCGCGCCGTTGGCCTTGGCAGAGCTTGCGGACGCGATGTGGACCACCTGTGTCCGGCCTTGCCGGCCGGAGGGCAGGCTCTGCCGAACTTGGGAGATGCGCTGCGTCGTGCGGGCCGAGCCATGAAGACCTGCTGCCATCGTGCGTCCGCCTCGGCATGAGAGAATGCACCTCAACACGTCGGGACTGTACACCTAAGGGTCTCCAGCAGCGCCGCCGGCCTGTCGTTCGGGTTGGTGGTCGGGCCGTCGGCATAGTCCATCGATGAAGACGTCGACCATGCGCAGCACCTTGGCCTGCCAGCTCGGCCGGTCGTAGGTGTAGCACATGCCGACCAGGGTACGGAGCAGGTCCTCAGGGTCGATGTCGGCGCGGATCTCTCCTGCTGCCACGGCACGCTGCAGCAGCTCGCCGATCGCCCTCGTCAGCCGCTCGAGCGAACAGATCGCAAGATCAGAGGATCCCTGTGCGGTCAGGGCCAGCGCCGCCGCCATGCCCTTCTTCGTGGCGATGAACTCCACGTTGGCCCGCATCCACCGGCGCAATGCCTCGACCGGAGCCGTCTCTGCCTCGAAATGTCTGGCCAGTTCGACAAGCTGTTCCACCTCGCGCCGATAGACCGCCTCGTACAGGGTCTCCCTGGTCGGAAAGTGCCGATACAGCGTCCCGATCCCGACGCCGGCCTGCCTTGCCACGGCCTCCAGGCTCGCCTCCGGACCGCCCTGGCTGAACACCGTCTTGGCCGCCTCCAATACGCGCTCGCGATTACGGGCGGCATCCGCGCGGGGCTTCCGCTTTCTCATGGCCGGCTGGTCGGTCATCGCGCCCGTTCTGAATTCAGCTCTTGTAAACGGAGGCATCCTCCGTATTTTGGTTTGCGTGGTGCCGGGTGAGCGGCCTGGTCCCTCTCCACACCTCGCTTGTGAACGTCGTGCTGGCAACGTCCTCCTGCAACCCGGGCGGCGCCAGGACGTGCCGTCCCGCAGACGATTCATCGCGCGGGCGGATCATCCCGAAACAGTTTTGATCGGAGCGCCGCATGAGCCTGTCGATCACTCTCACCGTCAACGATGTGCAGCGGACCGTCGAACTGGAGGACCCCAGGGTCACACTGTTGGACCTGCTGCGCGAGCGCCTTGACCTGACGGGCACCAAAAAGGGGTGCGACCGGGGCCAGTGTGGTGCCTGTACGGTCCTGGTCAACGGACGCCGCATCAACTCCTGCTTGACGCTCGCAGCCAGCCAGGACGGCTCGGAGGTGCTGACCATCGAGGGACTGGCCGTCGGCGATAGCTGTCATCCCGTGCAGGCGGCCTTTATCGCGCATGACGCCTTCCAGTGCGGCTTCTGCACGCCTGGCCAGATCATGAGTGCCGTAGGCCTGATCCAGGAGGGCCAGGCTGGGGATGACCCCGAGCGGGTGCGCGAAGGCATGAGCGGCAATCTGTGCCGCTGTGGCGCCTATCGCGGCATCACCGAAGCGGTGCTGGACGCACAACGGAGCCTGGATCAAGCCAGCCAGAAGGAAGCAGCATGAACCGCTTCGAATATGTGCGGCCGGCCACAGCCGCAGAGGCTATCGCGGCGGCCGCGGTGCCGGGCAGCGCCTACCTGGCGGCCGGGACCAATCTGCTCGACCTGATGAAGGGCGGCATCGTCAGCCCAAAGCGGCTGGTCGACGTCAGTCGCCTACCTGGCCTCGATGAGATTGAACCCCTGCCGGATGGCGGGGTGCGGATCGGCGCGCGCGTGCGAAACGCCGGCCTGGCTTATGACCCCATCTTCAGCAAGCGCTTCCCGGCGGTCGCCGAAGCGCTGCTCTCCGGCGCGTCGGCTCAGTTGCGCAACGTCGCGACCGTTGCAGGCAACCTGCTGCAACGCACCCGCTGTGCCTATTTCTACGACCCGGCAAGCGCCTGCAACAAGCGGCAGCCCGGTGCTGGCTGCGATGCGCAAGGGGGGGAGAACCGCCTGCACGCCGTGCTGGGCTGGAGCCCGTCCTGCATCGCCACGCATCCGTCCGACTTCTGCGTGCCGCTCGTGGCACTGGATGCCGTGGTCGAGATCGAGGGACAAGGTGGCCGGCGCGAGGTGGCGCTGGAAGAATTCCACCTGCTGCCTGATGACACGCCGGAGCATGAGAGCGTGCTGGCGCCGGGCGAGCTGGTCGTGGCCGTTCGACTGCCGGGTGCAGCAACGCCCTTTGCCGCCCATGCCCGCTACCTCAAGCTCCGCGAGCGCACCTCCTATGCCTTCGCCGTGGTCTCGGCTGCCGCCTGCCTGCGCGTAGAGAACGGAACCATCGCCGAGGCACGGCTGGCGCTGGGCGGCGTGGCGGCGAAGCCCTGGCGTGCCCGGGCCGCGGAAGCGGCGTTGATCGGCGCTGAACCGGCGGCGGAGGCCTTCCGGCACGCTGCGGACGCTGCGCTAGCGGAGGCACGTCCCTCCGGCGACAATGCTTTCAAGATCGAGCTCGCCCGGCGGATCGTGCGGCGTGCGCTGGCCGTTGCGGCGGCCGGCACGCCCGAGCGCCTGCCTGCTCTTCCCGCCTCTCCCTTCGCACCCGTGCCCGGAGGCGCCCTTCATGGCTGAGACTCCACAGGCTGAACTCGCCCCGCAACGCCGGCACGGCGCCAGCATCGGCCAGCCGCTCACCCGCCGTGACGGCCTGCTGAAGGTCACCGGCCAGGCCCGCTACGCGGCGGACAACCATCCACCCGGCATGCTGCATGCCGCCCTGGCGGTGAGCAGCATTGCCCGTGGTCGCGTGACCTTCCTCAATGTGCCAGCGGCCAAGGCGCATCCCGGCGTGGTCGAGGTGATGACCCAGGCGAACCGTCCGCCGCTGGCGATGGACCCGGACGCGAAGACGAGCCCCTTCATGTTCCGCCTCGACCTGCTGCAGAACGACCGGGTGCGCTATGCCGGGCAGCCGATCGCCGTCGTGATCGCACAGACGCTGGAGGCGGCAACGGAGGCTGCGGCCCTGCTGTCGCCGCGCTACGAGGTGGAGCCGGCGCGGATGGGTCTGGACGGCAACGACCCGTTCATCCCGCCTGCAATCGGGGTCGGCACGCCGCCCGAAGTTCGTCATGGCGATGTCGAAGCCGGTCTGGCAGCAGCCGACCGCCGGATCGAGGCGATCTACGAGACACCTGGCCAGTATCATAACGCGATGGAGCCGCACGCCGTCGTGGCTGCCTGGGATGGTGACCGCCTCGTGGTGGACACGCCGAGCCAGGGCCTGACCTGGGCGCAGGAGCGGATTGCCGGGCTGTTCGGGATCCCGGCGGAGAACATCCACATCCGCAGCCCGTTCCTGGGCGGCGGGTTCGGCTCCAAGGGCCTGATTTCCGGGCCGCAGGTCCTGGGCATCCTGACTGCCCGCCTGGTAGGGCGGCCGGTGAAGCTCGTGCTGCGCCGCGACCAGATGTACGGCCCGGTGGGCCATCGGGCGCCGACGCGCCAGACGCTGCGCCTGGGCACCGACCATGAGGGCAGGCTCACGGCCATCGACCATCATGTACGTACGACCTCCAGCAGCTTCGACGATTTCTTCGAGCCCGCTGGAATGGCCAGCCACACGCTTTATGCCAGCCCGGCCATCGCTACGACCACCGACGCGGTGCGCCTCGACACCGGCACGCCGCTCTTCATGCGGGCACCCGGCGAAGCGAGCGGCAACATCGCGCTTGAAAGTGCCATCGACGAGATGGCGCAGGCGGCAGGGCTGGACCCGTTGGCGTTCCGCCTGAGGAACTATGCCGAGGTGGGGCCGATCTCCGGCAAGCCGTTCTCCTCCAAGGCCTTGCGGGAGTGCTACGCCCACGGCGCCGAGCGCTTCGGCTGGCAGGGACGTCCCCTGGCGCCACGGCAGATGCGCGACGAGAACGGGCTGCTGGTCGGCTGGGGCCTGGGCACCGCGACCTTCCCAGCGATCATGTTCCAGGGCCAGGCGAGGGCAGTCCTGCGGAGGAACGGAACCGGACTTGTCGAGCTCGGTGCGCAGGACATGGGCCAGGGTGCCTGGACAGCGCTTGCCCAGATCGGTGCGGACAGCCTCGGCCTGGAGATCGATCAGCTGGAGTTCCGGGCCGGCAGTTCCGACCTGCCGGACGCAGGCATTGCCGGCGGCTCCGCCCACACCGCCACCGCGGGCATGGCGATCCACGCCGCTGGCGCCGACGTGATCGCCAGGCTGGCGGAGCTGGCCACGGGCGACGAGCGCTCGCCGCTCTATGGCGCCGGCAATGTCGGCGTCCTGGCCCAAGGCGGCCGGCTGGTCCGGCACGACGATGAGAGCCGCAGCGAGAGCTATGTCGACATCCTGGCACGTGCCGGGCTGGCGGAGATCGAAGGACGCGGCGCCGGTGCCGGCGATCAGGCCGCGCAGGATGCCTACGCCATGCACGCCCATGGCGCGGTGTTCGCCGAGGTGAAGGTGGACCCGGAGCTGGGCCAGATCAGGGCGACGCGTCTGGTCGGCGCGTTTGCGGCCGGCACCATCATCAACCCGCGCCTCGTGCAGAGCCAGTACTATGGCGGCATGATCTGGGGCGTCTCCTTTGGCCTGCATGAACAGGCCGTGCTGGATCAACGGTCCGGCCGGGTCATGAATGCGGACCTGGCCGAGTACCATGTGCCGGTGAACGCCGACGTGCCGTCGCTCGAGGCGATCCTGGTCGAGGAGGCCGACCCTTACGTGAACGCGCTGGGCATCAAGGGCGTGGGCGAGATCGGCATCACGGGCACGGCGGGGGCCATTGCCAATGCCGTGTGGCACGCGACCGGCATTCGTGTTCGCCGCTTTCCCATCACCATCGACCAGGTGATCGGCACCCAGCCCGCTTAGGGCATGACCTGACATCCGGAACCGGCGTGGCGCGCTTGCGCCCAGCAGCCGGCGACGGTTCCGGAGATCGGCCAGGGGCTATGCGCGCCAGGGCAGGCCAACCGCAGGAACAGGAGTCGCAGCCGATCGTATCGGTGGCTCCTGGACGTCCGGGTCGAGCACCTCGTCCTAGTGGAGACAGCTCGACCCGTGGGGCACCATCGCCTTCAGGCGGTCTGCTCCCGCGCTCTCGGAGGGAACCTCGTCACTCGTCCCGGCCGTGCACCTCGGCCGGCGGCGAGGTCGCTTCGACGGCGGTGAAGCTCTCCAGGATCCGGTAGGAATGGTTGGCACCCTTGGGGACCAGCCAGGAATCACCCGGCTCCAGCCGGATCGTCTGGCCTTCCAGCTCCAGCTCGGCACGTCCGGAAATCACGTAGCCCACGGTCTCGTACCCGCGAGCGCTCGCATGCTTGCCATCGGCCGGGGCCTCGTCGCGCCAAAGCCGCATCCCGATCGACTTGCCTGACGCCAGGTAGACCTGGCCCATCTTGCCTATCGGCGAATTCCCCGAACTCACCTTCTTGATCGTCGTGTCGGCCATCGCTGATCTCCTGAACGTCTCGTTCTCCTGGCGGCAACCCGAACGAACGAGGTGGGTTCCGGGCCGACGAATGTGGGTGTGCGGGTCGGGCCCGCCGGCGACACGCATGTCGCGACCAGGTCCAGAGCTTTGCGCGCGCGATGGAGGAGCTGCGGGGGCTGGGGTATCGGGAGGATGCGGACAAGGCAGACCCGCGCTGCATCGTGATGCGGCCGAGTTCGATCGTGGGGAATCCGCAGGCCTATATCCCAGATCCGGATGGGCACTTGATCAAGTTTCATGCAGAGAGTCTGGAATGACTGACAGCCCGGACTAGTCAAAGACCAGAAATTCGTACAACTCTATCAAATTTGGACGCCAGTTCGCTTCGCAGCTTGTGCCAGCTGAGTCGTTTCGATTGATCTTGCTGAGCTTGTGACCTAACAATGCTTGCATGTGTGGAACAGGCACCTAGACGGTCATCACTATGAGTAGGATCAGTATTTACGCAGACCTCCCTCCTTTGTTCTTCATCTACAATGCTTCGCACCTCGGATGTACTAGCTAAACCTACAAATGGATCAGCATCCTCATATCGCTTTAGCGCATTAACTCTCTGCTCAACAATTGAAACCGCAGTTAGTTCTTTTCTCAGAACCGAAACTGATCTGAGCTTGCCGGGATTTTTCTTATCAATCGGCTTTTGCGCAAGGTCGTCTAGCCGAAAACTCGCAGACGTTAAGCATAAGTCCCCATTTTCATCAGTTGCCAGTTCCTCCAAGAGAACAATTGACCGAAGAAGTGTTTCGTTAGCTTTTACCACACCTGGTGCACTATCTGGAACGTTATCTTCGCAAGGACATGGTTCGCAGGCTGGTGTCACTAAGTTTCTCTCTAGCTGAAGAAACTCTCAAGTGCCTCAGTCAACAACGTCAGAACGCTTGGATTGTCTAGCGTGGTTTCGCCATCAATGATCTTTTTGTCTACAGCGCCGGTATGTACCCAGGAAAAATATCCATCAGGACTGAACATCGCCTCTAAGCGACCTCCATTCCGGAACCACACTAATGCTACCTCTCCATCTGCTGATGGAACAGCCTGAGGTACTGGAACTGCTTCAGGTAGAGCACCGATGATCGCCTTTAGATGCTTTACTAGATCAGCCGGAACTGGAACGGTATCGCTTCCAGCCCAATCAGCTGGGAGGTTCGAAAAGCTCTCAATCTTCGATGCAAGGTCTGAAAGTCTCGGGCCCCTTATCGACCGAGCCTCTTTGCTTGCCGGAATGCGCCTCGCCTGAGCTGCCGTTTCGATAAGGCCGCCAGTAAAGTTGATGGCAGACTGCATGATTGATACAGAGAGCGCAAAGTCCCTTTCGGTACTACGAGTTCCTTCATCTGTGTTCTTGAGACGCTTCTTAACTCCTCCATAATAGACAAGCCACTTTCCTCGTCCTGGCTCAATTTGCTCCGCTTCCATCAGATTCTGCATCTGACCATACACTGGAGCAAAAGGTTGCCCGGTTGAACTATAATCAAAAACATGTCTAGGCTGCACGATAAGTACCTATTCCGTAGAAGCATCTATGTTGATTTTGTTGCGCATTTCGGGAGATATGATAGAGGAAACTACATTTTTATTGTAGGTATGCAATTGCAGCATACCGTCAGCAATCCATTCATTGATAGTAGGCGTATCTTCACTAAAAGTCAGCGGTTGATTTAGATGAATTTCAAGTGTGTGGTTGATCTTTACACGCCATCCTATTTGTTCTTCCGCGCCGAAATCGACAGCCAAGGAATCTATCATTATGCCTGCTCGGCCGCCAAATGAGCCAGCAAGTTGTATTCCATGTACCGACTGACAGGGAGCAGTCGCATCAAAAAGAGCTGGAGCAATCCTATTAGAAGTGCCTTGTATAACCTCGCGAGGTAAGGACTGTTTAGTAACGTCAGCGGACCGAAATACGTCGATAATTTGGTGCGCACAACCCACAACCAGAAGTGGATCACTGGAGCTAGATGATATTTTGCTGAGCTCATGAAAAAAGTATTCATACCAGCGACTTGCTCTAATCCACAACGATTTCCATCTGCTATAGGTGAGAAAGTTGAATATAATCAAGTTATCTTGTACATTCACCCTAGCTTCAAGTGATCCATCACGTTGGTATGCAAGGAACCTAAAGGGTACTGCCGGTGGTTCCCCGGGTTCACTAGCACCTATAAACACCTGAAATACTTGATCCATCTCTTTCTTCGGTAGATCAACAAGAAGTTGATCGTGTACCCTCTGAAGTCTGTCACCTTCCCTCTGCAGAAGCGGGCGGTTTAGGCGCACGACCAGGACAGCCTCAAGGATGGCATTATGCGGATTTAGCGGAACGAATACCACGTTGATCCCCTAGCTCACAATAACTGCTATAATCACAGCGCTCCGCTTTGCCAATAGGACAAGATGCGCACCACTCCAGATAAAAATCTCTCTTCTGTCAAATTGAGTCATCTTTGTTTAAAGATGCGCCTCTGGCGTGGATGATAACGTGGGAATATGTATTACATTATTATTCCAGCCGGACTTGTTACTTTATTGTAAAGCCTGTTCAATTGATGTATGATATTGTGTGGATCGAATTGTTTTTGTTAACTATTCTTACATCATCTCCTCCTCCTTCTCCCGCTCGATCACCAACCGCTCGATGCACTTGTCGTACTCGATCGTGCCCGGCTCGAAGCCTTCGCGGACGCAGATCTTGCGGTCCTCGCGGGCTTCCAGCTTGGGGCTGGTGCAGCCGAGGAGGGGGAGGGCGATCAGGCCGAGAAGAACGAAGGAATAACGCATCCTGACCTCGTGGATTGGGCGACCTGCACTGGTCGTCGTCTGTGACGAGATTATGGGGGAGGGCGGCGGGTTTCCAGGGGAAGTTCCGGAAAGACTGGTTGGACGGGCCGGGTCACGAACGAGGGGTTGTCGGCTGCCTGTCCTGCGGCGGGGGAAGGCGGCATCCTAGCCGTGGAGCCTGCCCGCCGGCAGGAGGAGGACCTGGCGCAGGGAATGACAAGATGAACGCCGTGAAAGAATTCGAAGGGTGTTCGAAACCCGCCGAGCGCTGATGCGTTGACCGGCCGACCCCCTTTTGCCGGGCGCGGGTTGCGCGGCCCGGTCCAGGAGATGAGACGCCGTGGTCGCCGTATCCGCCCCAGATTATCTGAGGCCGCTTCACCCGCTCCATTCCATCCTTCTCGCCTTTCCGCTTCCCCTGTTCGTGGGCGCGCTGCTCAGCGACCTGGCCTACCAGGGGAGCTTCGAGATCCAGTGGACCAACTTCTCGTCGTGGCTCATTGCCGGTGGACTGCTGGTCGGTGGCTTCGCCCTGCTCTGGGCGCTGATCAACGTGTTCCGCAGCGGGAGGGGACGCAGGACGCGGCCGATCGCCTATTTCGTGTCGCTGCTCGTCATGTGGGTGGTGGGATTCATCAATGCCCTGGTCCATTCCAAGGATGCGTTCGCGGTCATGCCGGAGGGCCTTTACCTGTCGGCGCTCACCGTACTCCTGGCGCTCGCTGCAAGCTGGATCGGCTATTCCGGGTTCCGTGCCGGAGAGGTGGAATGATGCGCTCGTCCCTGATCATCGGCACGCTGGCGCTTGCCCTGTCCGCCGGCAGCGCCCTGGCCCAGCAGCCGGCGCAGTATGGCCCCAACCCGCAGCTGCCCGAGCCGGAGCGCGGCCTGCTGCCCACCATGTCGATCCCGAGGCCGGTCGGCTGGGGGAACGAGCTTCCGGCGGTGCCGCAGGGCTACACGATCCAGGCGATCGCCACGGATCTCGGGATCCCGCGCCAGACGCTGATCCTGCCCAATGGCGACATCCTGGTCGCGGAGGGCACGGGCGGCAACGCGCCGGCACTGCGCCCCAAGGACTTCATCGCGGGCTTCATTAAGAGCCTGGGCAAGAGCTCGAACAAGAGCGGCAACCGGCTGACGCTGCTGCGCGACGCCGATGGCGACGGCACCTACGAGCAGCAAGGCGTCTTTGCCGACAACCTCAATGCGCCCTATGGCCTAGCGTTCGCGAACGGCTCCATCTATGTCGCCAACCAGGATGCGCTGGTCCGCTTCGACTATGCCGACGGCCAGACAGAGGCCAGCGGACCGCCGGTGAAGGTCACGGACCTGCCGTCGGAGATCAACCATCACTGGACGAAGGCGCTGACGGCCAGCCCCGACGGCCGCTTCCTTTATGTCGGCATCGGATCCAACAGCAACATCACCGAGCGCGGCATGGAGGTCGAAGCCAACCGGGCGATGATCTGGCAGATCGATGCGCAGACAGGGATGCACACCCCCTACGCGACCGGCCTTCGCAACCCGACGGCGCTGACCATCCAGCCGGGCACGGGCCAGCTCTGGGCGGTCGTGAACGAACGGGACGAGATCGGCCCCGACCTGGTTCCGGACTACCTGACGTCCGTGCAGGAGGGCGGCTTCTACGGATGGCCCTACAGCTACTGGGGCCAGAATGTCGATCCGCGCGCGCAACCGCAGGACCCGGACAAGGTCGCCTCGGCCATCAAGCCGGACTATGCGCTGGGCTCGCATGTGGCAGCGTTGGGCGTGGCCTTCTCCAGCCCAGCCATGGGTGCGGAGTTCGCGGATGGCGTGTTCGTCGGGGAGCACGGCAGCTGGAACCGGAGCGACCCTTCCGGCTACAAGGTGGTCTTCGTGCCGTTCCAGGACGGGAAGCCCGCGGGCGATCCGATCGACTTCGTGTCCGGCTTCCTGAACGCGGAGAACAACGCGCGCGGCCGGCCGGTCGGGGTGACGGTGGACCCACGTGGTGCCCTGATCGTCGCCGACGACCTGTCGAACACGATCTGGCGGGTGACGGCGAGCCAGTCGCCACAGGCCAATGCCGTGCCGTCCGGGGAAATCCAGGCGCAGCGCTGACGCCGCAAGGTAGGCAGCAGCGGAACATGACGGGACCGGACGGGCTTGAACCGTCCGGTCTTTGCGTATCTGCCGGCTGCCTCGGGCGCCGCTGCTCCGCGACGCCTGGTGGCGCCTGCCTGGCTATTCGCCACCATCGGCTTGCCTGCTCTCAACGCACTTCATTCGTTTCTGGCAAACCGAGCTCGCATCAAGTCAGGTGGCCTCGTGTTTCCTTTCGGGTGGATCCCAGAAAACAGCTTGATACGTCTGTTGCCTGGAAACATCAGAAGAATATAACATCGAATACTTGTCGTTCCTGCTATCGCCGCTTTGCGTGAAAGTTGTCAGCATCCGGGCATAGCCGGCCGAGACCTGGACAGGGTCGGGCGATGGTGCAGGGGTGCCGATTGGGTACGAACGACAACGGCGCGATCGCCCGGTTCGGGCGCCGATCGCGCGCACGTCTTCTCGACCATGCGGTCTGGCCGGCCATGCTGGCCGGTGCCCTTGTCCCGCCGGCCTCCCCGGCGATGGCGAGCGATGCCCACAGCCTCACCATCGGTGCTACGACCTGCAGTTCGTCCGGCAGCGGCGCGGAGACCGACTACAGCTGTACCACGCCGCTGACCAATGGCGGCAGCGGACCCAGCCTTGCCATCGTCACCAACCAGGACCTGGGGAATGGTGTCGGCGTCGTCACGAGCCTGACCGGCGCGATCACCGGCAGCGGTACGACCACCACGACCTACGGCAATACCGGCAGCTCCACCGTTTCCGGCTATGTCGGCAATGGTACGGCGAACACCTGGCCGCTCGACGTGCCCGGCACCAGCACGCCCGGGCAGAAGGGCCCATGGACCGACGGGCCGGACATGGCGGTGGCCGCCGGCGACGTGAACATCCTCTGGCAGAACGGCCAGGCGGGTCCGGCCAGCGGGGCCATCAGCGTGCTCTCGCAAGGCGGCCAGGCCGCCACCAACGGCAACCACAACGACAACAGCCATACGAGCCAGTACACGGGCGGCGACGGCGGCCAGGTGAGCCTGGCCTTCAGCGGCGCCATCGAGATCTCCGGCAATGGCGGCCGGGCCAGCGGCAGCGGTTCGCTGCCAGCCGCCATGATCGGCCTGGGCGCCTACTCCTTCGGCGGGAGCGGCGGGGCCTATAACACCAAGAACGACTGCTGCGTCGGCGATGGCGGTGCCGGCGGCGATGTCGGCGTGAGCGTGGCTGGCGGCTCCATGCTGACGATCGACGATGGCCTTGGCGGCTATGCCTCGATGGGGATCGTGGCGCTGTCGCAGGGCGGTGCTCCCGGCCAGTACGACTTGGTCGGCGCCTCGCAGTACGGGCAGGGCGGCAAGGCCGGCCAGGCCGGCGTCCTGGTCGACCAGAGCGACCTGAAGGACCTTTCGGACGAATCGATCGGAATCCTGGCGGCCTCAATCGGCGGCAGCGGCACCGCGACCGATGGGGCGACGGCGGTGGCGGGGTCGGCGTCGACGGCTGCGGTCCAGCTCGAGGGCTCGACGGTCTGGATGACCGGCACCGATTCGGTCGGCATCTTCGCGCTCAGTGCCGCCGGCACGTTCGGCACGACGAGCGATGCGCAGCCGAGCGGCGGCGACGTCTACGTGCTCACCGACGCGCAGAGTGAGATCAAGTCCGCCAACAGCGCCACCTCCGGCAACCAGCTCTCGATCGGCATCCTGGCGGTCAGCACCGGCACGGCCTCGATCCTGTCGATGGTGGACCTGTACGGCAGCAACCCCAGCAGCGGCTCGCTGCAGACCACCGGCACCGGCTTCAGCGGCGACGTCACCGTCGTCAACGCAGCACCCGTCACCACCCAAGGCTCGCTGGCCGTCGGCATCGCCGCGCTGAGCACGGGCGGGGCCAGCATCGTGTCCGGCACAGGCGGCAGCGGCCTGAGCTATCTCGGCAACCAGGGAACCGACTACTACGCCACCTCCGGAAAGGTCAGCCTCCACAACAGCGGTTCCATCACCACGACCGGGGCGAACGCCCATGGCCTGGTCGCGATCAGCACCGGCGGCGGCGGGCTGGTCGTGTCGCAGGTGGTGGCGACCAAGGACGGCGACCAGTGGAGCCAGGGGACCATCATCGGGGCTGCCACCGACGGCGACGAGCCCAATGGGCACGACGGCAACACCGTGACGGTGGTCAACAGCGGCGCCATCACCACCGGCGACGCTGACCAGGATGGGCCGGTGTCGATGGGGATCGTGGCGCAGTCGATCGGCGGCAGCGGCGGCTCGGCCGGCGGGGAAGCCGTGGCGTTCGTCGGCGACCAGGGCGGCAGCGGCGGCAACGGCGGTGCGGTCGACGTCGCCAGCAACGGCAAGATCTTCACGCTCGACAAGGGATCCGTCGGCATCCTCGCCCAGTCGATCGGCGGTGGCGGCGGCAATGGCGGCAACGCCAAGGGCCTGTTCGTGGCGGTGGGCGGCGGCGGCGGGCTGGGCGGCAACGGCGGCGACGTGACGGTGACGCTCGGCCCGCAGGACATGCAGGGGATCACGGTCAACCCCGGCGTTTCCGGCATCGCCCCGGTCCAGACTCCTTCCGGAACCCTGGGCGGGTCGACGGCGCAGGTGATCCTGACCGAGGCCGACTACGCCGCCGCCGTGATCGCGCAGTCGGTGGGCGGCGGTGGCGGCCATGGCGGCTATGCTGACAGCTTCGGCGTGTTCATCGACGCCAGCATCGGGGGGAATGCCGGCAATGGCGGCAGCGGCGGCAATGTCGACGTCGAGAATCATGGCTCTGCCCTGGTCACCCAGGGCAACCAGGCGCATGGGATCATCGCCCAGTCGATCGCCGGCGGCGGCGGCACCGGAGGGGTGGCTCAATCAAGTAGCGAAGGCATCGCCGCGTCCGCCTCGCTCAGCCTGGGCGGCCAGTCGGGTGCCGGCATGAACGCCGGCAGCGTCAAGGTCGTCAACCAGGGGAAGATGATCACGGGCTGCTTTGACCTGAACCACTGCCAGTCCAGCGATCCGGAGCAGGACTACGACAATGCCGGCGCGCTCAAGATCGACGGGGCGGACTCGATCGGCATCCTCGCCCAGTCGATCGGTGGCGGCGGCGGCCATGGCGGGAGCGCCTCGGCCAAGTCGGAAGCGTCCTCGACCGACGGCATCCCCACCTTCGCGGTGTCGTTCTCGATGGGCGGCAAGGGCAGCAGCGGCGGCTCGGGCGGATCAATCGAGATCGACAATGACGGCCTGCTGCTGACCCAGGGTGACGGCGCGCACGGCATCCTGGCCCAATCGATCGGTGGCGGCGGCGGACATGGCGGCGCTTCGACCGCCAACGCCACGGCCGATAGCGGCGACATCGGGTCGTTCTCCGCGTCCGTCAGCCTGGGCGGCTCGGGCGGCAGCGGGGGCAACGGTGGCGGCATCACCGTGGACAACGGCAATGGGGCCGGCAGCGACGGCAGCATCCTGACCTATGGCCAGGAAGCCGTGGGCATCCTGGCCCAGTCGATCGGTGGCGGCGGCGGCAACGGGGCGCTCGGCAATGCCGACGGCTCGATCTCGGATGAGGACGACAGCGACGACGACGAAGGGAGCGGCGACGAGGCGAGCGCATCGACCTCCTCGGCGGTGTTCGCCGCCGCGGACGACGACGATGGCGGCGGCTCCCACAGCATCGGCCTGACCATGGCGATCGGCGGCAGCGGTGGCAGCGGCGGCAGCGGCAATGTCATCGACGTCGCCAACGATGCCGGCAGTCGGATCCGCACGCTCGGCTCCGGGTCTTCGGGCATCCTCGCCCAGTCGATCGGTGGCGGTGGCGGCCGGGCCGGCGGCGGCACCGGCAACGCGGACGGCGGCGACATCGTCGCCAGCATCACCGTCGGTGCCAAGGGCGGTGGCGGCAGCGGCAACACGGTGACCGTG
>JAESGR010000554.1_pt1 | contig 22698 bp, 26 predicted proteins | sample 9269771 | NCBI WGS metagenome assembly JAESGR01 (sample SAMN15739572, study PRJNA653492) | algae metagenome | isolation source: Chroococcus sp. CMT-3BRIN-NPC107 and co-occurring heterotrophs from well... | place: USA: Clark Mountains Wilderness, California | collected 2010-04-18 | reverse complement strand
GCGAGCAAGGCATCGACGTCGAGGATGACGAGGAGGCGGCCGTCGAGGCGATGGACGCCGAGCGAGAGGTCGCGCCAGCGGGCATCGAGGTTGATTGGCACCGGCTCGTGGGTGGCGGCGCCGAGCTTCAGGACCTCGCCGACGCCGTCGACGATGAGGGCGAAGGTCTCCCCGCCCTGCTCGAGCCCGATCGCCATCTGCCGACCGTCATCCGTGCGGGCCGGCAGGCCGAGGCGGCGGCGCAGGCAGAGCGCCGTGACGACCCGGCCGCGCAGGTTCAGGAGACCGACGATCTCCGGCGGCGAGAGCGGCACCGGCGTGATGCCAGCGGGGATGAAGACGTCGTGCACGCGGTCGATCGCAAGACCGAACATGGTCTCGCCCACGAACACGGTGACGAAATCGCTGGTGGCGCCGGCGTCGGCGCCTTCGGCGTTGCTGTTGGCAGCCTGCATCATGGAAGGTGACTCCGATACCTGAAGGCCGGCCTCAGGCGGCGCGGGCGAGATTGACGACGTCGAGTTCCGAGAGCGCGGCGATGAGGCCGCTGCGGTCGAACTTCGCGACGAGGTCGGCGATGGACAGGCTCCGCGCCCGCTCGATGGCGTCCGCGCCGATATTGCCCGAGAGGCCGATCACCGGCAGCGCCGCGACCCGCCCCTCCGCCTTGCGCATCGCCTGAACGAGGTCGAACCCGTTCCGGCCCGGCATTTCGAGGTCGCAGACGACCACATCGACGCGGCCGCTCGTCATCAGGGTGGTCAGCGCCTCCTCGGCGCTCGCCGCGGTGACGACGTTGTAGCCGGCGGCCTTGAGGACCGGGCTCAGCATGTCGCGGAAGAAGGCCGAGTCGTCCACGAGCAGGAGCGTCGACGTCCGCTTCTCGGCCGTCCGGGCTCCACGCGCCCAGTCATCGTAGGCGAGCGGCAGGAAGTGGGCGATGTTGATGATCTCGGTGGCCCGGCCGCGCAGCACCGCCGAACCGATCAGGTCCGAGCGCTCCGCCGCGATCTCGACGTCGAGGCGCTCCTCGACGATGTCGACGATCTCGTCGACGACGAGGCCCATCGCCCGCTCGCCGTCCGAGAACACGACCAGCGCCTGCGTGCCCTCGCTGCGGATCTCGATGGAGGCGTCGGCCGGCACCAGCGGCATGAGGCGGCCCCGGTACTGGATGAGCGGGCGTCCGCCGACCCATTCGACCTTGGAGGCCTCGACCTCTTCGAGCCGCGTGACCAGGGAGAGCGGCACCGCCTTGAAGCTGCCGCCGCCGCCGCGGAACACCAGCAGGGTCGCCTTGGCGTCGGTGGCCTCGACCTCCTCGGCCTCGATGTCCATCGGCACGCCGCCCGACTGCGAGCCCTGGCTGACTTGCTGGGCGATGCCGTTCGGGTCGACGATGAGCACCACGGCGCCGTCGCCGAGGATGGTGTTGCCGGCGAAGAGCGGCAGGTGGCGCAGCTTCGAGGACATCGGCTTCACGACGATCTCCTCCGTATGGAAGACCTCGTCCACGAGGATACCGAAGCGTTGGCGGCCGACCTGGGCCACCACGACGAAGCCCGAGTCGATGGTCTCGGCGGGCTGGTCCTGCCCGAGGACGCCGGTGAGCGTCACGATCGGCAGGAGGCGCTCGCGCAGGCGCAGCACCGGCGAGCCGTTGATGCGCTCCACCGTCTGGGCGGTCGCCTTGTCGACGCGCACGAGTTCCAGCACCGCGACCTGCGGCACCGCGTAGCGCTGCTCGCCGGCCTTCACGATGAGGGCCGCGATGATCGCCAGCGTCAGCGGGATCTTGATGGTGAAGGTCGTGCCGCGGCCGAGCTGCGTGTTGATGTCGATGATGCCGCCGATGACGTCGATGTTGGTCTTGACGACGTCCATGCCGACGCCGCGGCCGGAAACCGAGGTGATGGCCTTGGCGGTGGAGAAGCCGGGATGGAAGATGAACTTCGCCACCTGAGCGTCAGTCATCTTGTCGATCTCGGCCTGGGTCGCGACGTTGCGCTCGACGGCCTTCTTGCGGATGGCGACGAGGTCGAGGCCCTTGCCGTCGTCGGCGATCTCGATGGTGATCGTGCCGCCCTCGTGGAAGGCGGAGAGGCGGATCGTGCCCTTCACGGGCTTGCCGGCGGCCTTGCGCTCGGCGGCCGACTCGATGCCGTGATCCGCGGAGTTCCGGACCATATGAGTCAGCGGATCCTTGATCACCTCAAGGACCTGGCGGTCCAGCTCGGTCTCGGCGCCGTTCATCACGAGCTCGATCTGCTTGCCGAGTTCGGAGGAGAGGTCGCGGACCACGCGCGGCAGCTTCTGCCAGGCGTTGCCGATGGGCTGCATGCGCGTCTTCATGACGCCCTCCTGCAGCTCGGCCGTCACGTGGGAGAGCCGCTGCAGCGGGACCTTGTAGGTGGAATCGTCGTGGCGGCGCGCGATCTCGAGGAGCTGGTTGCGGGTGAGCACCAGCTCCGAGACCATGGTCATCAGGTGTTCGAGGGTGTCGACGTTCACGCGGATCGTCTGCACCTTCGAGACGCCGCCCTCGCCCTCTCCGGCAGCGGATTCGGCGGCGGGCTTGGCCTTCGCGGCGGGCGCGGCCTGCATGACCGGCTCGGGCTCCGGCATGGGCTCGGGCGCGGCAGATTCCATCGCGGGTTCCGGCGCCGACGCGGAAGGAGCGGGCGGCGCGAAATCGTCGGGGCCTTCGGCCTCAAGGAAGGCGCGCTCCAAATCCTCGAGCGAGACCTCGCCGGGCTTCAGCTCGCGCTCGACGGGCGGCGGCAGCGTGTAGGTCGGCGCGGGCGCGGGCGCTGCGGCCGGCATCGGACCGGCCGACATCTGGTCGAGCGCGCCGATCAGGTCGTCGTCGCTGCCCGCGGGCTCGGCGCCGGTCTGTTCGAGGTCGGCGAGGATCGACTTCAGCCGGTCGAGGGTGACGAGGATGAGGCTCACGGCGGCGCCGGTGACCGGCATCCCGTCGCGGAACTGGCCCATCAGCGTCTCGGCCGCGTGCGCCAGCGCTTCGAGGCGCGGCAGCCCGAGGAAGCCGCAGGTGCCCTTGATCGTATGGACGAGCCGGAAGATGTTGCTCAGGATCGTCTTGTTGTTCGGATCCTGCTCGAACCGGACGAGTTCGGTGTCGACCGTGTCGAGATGCTCGGCGCTCTCGGTCAGGAACTCACGCAGCAAATCGTCCATGAGCGGTACTCAGTCCATACGCGCACTACAGGTCTGTGCGTTCCGGACCATGAGCCCAATGCGTTAGTGAAGCGTTGCTGACGTCCTCCCTATCCGCTGAAAACTCCAATATTCGATCGTCGAGCCGGAGGATCAGGCCAGGGCCGTCTCCGGCGGCTCGCTGTCCGACGGTCGTGAATCCTCAAGGCTCGGGGCCTGCGCGGCGGGACTTGCCGCTGCCACCGGCTCGGCGCGAACCGTCACCTCGTCGCCGTCGATCGTGAAGCGCACGTCCATGGCGGCGGCCCGCGCCACCAGGCCGGCATAATAGGGAAGGATGCCGTGCGCATCGACCGTCCCGCCCTCCGGCGTTCCGGCGATCAGCGATTCCACGTGCGGCGGGATGCGGGCGTGGGAGCCCTTCGCCTTCAGGACGAGGCTCGGGGCCTCGCCGTCACCCGTGACCACGACGTCGATCAGGCCGCCGCGGGGAATCGCGCTCGTCGCGATCACCACGAGGTTCAGGAGAAGCTTGACCTTGTTCTTCGGGTAGAGGGCCTGCGGCGCGCTCCAGGCGAGCTGCGTCTTCTCGTCGGCGAACATCCCGCGGGAGACCTTCTCGGCGTCCGCGAGATCGATCGAGGCTCCCGCCGAGCCCGCCGCGCCGAAGGCCAGCCGCGCGAACTGAAGGCGCGCCGAGGCCTGGCGCGCGCTCTTGCGGATGAGGTCGATGGCGAAGTCGCGCATCGAGGCATCGTCCTCGTCCTCCAGCACTTCGAGACCGTTCACGATCGCACCGACCGGGCTGATCACGTCGTGGCAGACGCGGGAGCAGAGCAGCGCCGAGAGGTCGAGGGAATCGAGGTTGACGGTGGTCATGATGCGCTCCGCGCGAACGTTGAAGGCTTTCGCGAGCGCGTCGCCAAATCGGCCCGCCCCGCCGTCACGGCACCGATAGACGGCGCGTCCCGCTTTGAAAAGCTGCGGGATGCTCGTCGCGCGAAGGGTCGACAATCGCCGCTCCGCGCGGCATGACATCATGATGACGCTCCCTCCGCAGATGCGCGACCGCGTCGCGACGATCCTGACGGAGATCGCCTGCGAAGCCGGCGAGATTCTCAGGGCCTATCACGGCGGCGACTGCGCGCACGTCCTCAAGCCCGACGGCTCCCCGGCGAGCGCGGCCGACCACGCCGCCGAAACCATGATCCTCGGCGCCCTGGCGCGCCACTGGCCGGGCATTCCGGTCATCGCCGAGGAATCGAGCGCCGATCGCCCCCCCGCCGACCTCTTCTTCCTCGTCGACCCCCTCGACGGCACCCGCGACTTCCTGGCGGGCGACCCGGAATACAGCGTCAATATCGGCCTGATCGCGGGCGATCGTCCCATCGCCGCGGCGCTGGCGGCGCCCGGCATCGGCCGGGTCTGGGGCGCCGGCACGACGGCCTTCGAGGCGCCGATCCAGGCGGGTCGTCCCGGCACCCCGCACCCCGTCTCCGTGCGACGGGGGCCGGAGGACGGGCTCGTCGCCCTCGTCAGCCGCCGCCACGGCGACCACGAGACCGAGGCCTGCCTCTCGAACCTGCCCGTCGGCTCGCGCAGGCAGACCTCCTCGGCCCTCAAGTTCTGCCTGATCGCCTCGGGCGAGGCCGACATCTACGTGCGCTGCGGCCCGACCATGGAATGGGACACGGCGGCCGGCGACCACGTCCTCACCAGCGCCGGCGGCTGCGTCGTCGTGCCTTCGGGCGAGACCATCACCTACGGCCATCACGCGCTGCACTACCGCAACGGACCCTTCGCGGCGCTCGGCGACCCGGCCTATGCCGCGCGCCTCGATCTGCCGGAGCGGGCCGTCGACGGACGGCGCCTACCGCTGCCCTGAGGTGGCTTGCTCGGCGAGGCTCGCATCCGTCAAGCCGCCCAGCGCTGGCCATAGGGCCTCGGCCTGGGCGATTAGCGCCGGGCGCCTGGCCGCCGCATCCCGGTTGGCCTCGTTCCGGAACAGGTAGAGACGCCGCGCCGCGGGTCCCGGCATCAGCGCGAACACCATCGGGTCGGTGTCGACGAGCCGGCCTTCCGCGACGCCGAGCGGATCGTATCCCCCGAGCCGCGGCGCATAGCCGTCGGGATACGGCCGGAAGGCCTCCCGGTTCGCCGCGGAGGCGAAGCGCCAGACGCGGCCCTTCCAGTCGAGCTCGAATTGCGGACGGCCCGGCACCGGGTCGCCACCCGCCGCGAGGAAGTAGCTCACCGCGTCGAAGCCGTTCAGGGCCAGGCTTCCGGGAATGCGGGGCGGCGTCCCCGCCTGGGACCGGCCGAAGGGCAGAAGCGCGACACCGGCGAGGGTCAGGCAGCGACGCCGCGTTAACCACATATTGCCGTCTTCCAGGTTCATCATGCCGCCCGTCGATGCGTGGCGCCCCAAGGGCGCCGCCGGCATCTTTGGGATTGGATGCAAACAGATCCTTTACGCGGGCGGCGAGAGACGATGATCCCATCTCACACATTCCCCCGGCGCCTCGGGGCTTTCCCGGGCGCCTTCAGAACCCTGATCCTGGCGATGCTTCTTCTCGCCGGTCCGTCGGTCGGCCTCGCCGGCGCGGCCGAGGACCCGGGCTCCTTCCGCCCGCGGGAGATCGTGGAATCCGGGCACCGCTTCTTCGGCTCGATGTCGAAGGGCCTCGCTCTCACCGTGGAGGAGGCGACCCGGCGCTGGGGCGAGCCGAACGGCTACATCCTGGGCCAGGAGGCGTCGGGCGCCATCGTCGGCGGCGTACGCTACGGCGAGGGCACCCTCTACACCCGCAATGCGGGCCAGCGCCGGATCTACTGGCAGGGGCCGAGCATCGGCTTCGACGTCGGCGGAGACGGCAACCGCACGATGATGCTCGTCTACAACCTGCCCGGCGCCGGCCAGATCTACCGTCGCTTCGGCGGCGTCGACGGCTCGGCCTACCTCGTCGGCGGCTTCGGCATGACGGCCGCGACCTCGGACGGCATCGTGGTGGTTCCGATCCGCACCGGCGTCGGCGCCCGCCTCGGGATCAATGTCGGCTACCTGAAGTTCACGAAGCAGCCGACCTGGAACCCCTTCTGAGCCGGGGCGTACCAATTCGGTACGGGAGGGCTGGCCCTCGATTTGCCTCCATCGCCCAGCTTTTGGGCGACCGGCGGCATGCTGCGCCGTCCGGACTTTGCGCGGCGCGCCGGACGATGCGAGAAGCCTTCTCCGATGAACCGCCGCAGCGGCGGGGTCGAAGATTGCTGGCGACAGGACGACATGCGTCGCATGTCGGGGATGTGAGTGCGTGATCGAAACCATCATGATCTTCGCGCTCGGCTTCCTGGCGGCGACCCTGTTCGGGCTCCTCGCCCTGCCGGCTGTCAACGCCCGGGCCGTGCGTCTCGCCAGCCGCCGCGTCGAGGCGATGTTTCCGCTCTCGATCTCCGAGATCGCCGCCGAGAAGGATTACCTGAGGGCGCAATTCGCCGTCGCGCAGCGCCGCCTGGAGCGGCAGCTCGAGACCGTGCGGGCCAACCGCCACGCCGACATGGCGGCCATCGGCGCCCGCACCCTGGAGATCGCCACGCTCTCGCGCGAGCTCGATGAGCGAGACTCGGTCCTGCGCGCGCGCGAGGCGGAGATCCTGGCCGCGAAGCAGGCGATCGAGGGCGTCGAGCGAGACCTCGAAGCCGCGCGCGCCGAGGAGGCCGTGGGCGTCGCGACCCTGCGGGTCCTCGAGGACGCCCATCGGGAACTGCTCGACGACTTCCTGGCCCTTCGGCAGGAGCGCAACGTCGCCCTGCGCCGCCTCTCCGTCGCCACCGACCCGAGCTTCGGCACGACCATCGACCATGACGACCTCTCGGACGACGCTCCCGGCGAGGCCGCGGACCTCGCGCGCCAGCACGCGGCGCTCCTCGCCGAGCGCGAGGCCCTGCGGGCCCGGCTCGCGGCGGCGGAGGAAGCCCTCGCCACCGACAGCGCTCAGCGGGATGCCCGGGCCGCAGCCGAGCATGCGGAGCTTCGGACCCGCATCGCCGAAGTCGCGGAGGCGCTGACGCGCGGCGATCGCCTGCCCTCCGTCGGCGCCTTCCCGCTTCCGGGCCGGCCCTGAGACTGGCATCCGGGCCGTTGCGCAGGGCGGCGGGCGCATCGTAAATGGCGCGCTCCACGGATCGACCACCCGCCTGCCTTGTTTCGAACATGCCGCGGCATCATCGGGTCGGGCATCCCCGTTCCTTGAGATGGACCAGACTGCCTATGGCCCTGAAGCTGACATCGTTCGCCGTCGTCGCCTGCGCCCTGGTCGCTGGATCGGCCGTCGCGCAGACTGCGCCGCAGACCCGCCGGGGCAACGAGACGCTGAAGAAGTACTGCACGGGCGACTACCTGACCTATTGCGGCGACCTCGCGCCGAGCGATCCCGCCGTGGACAAGTGCTTCGGTGCCAATTGGGCGAAGCTGAACGAGAATTGCCGCCGGGCGATCGACGCCTACGAGAAGACCCAGGCTGGCAAGAAGAGCTGAGTGACGCGGCCAAGCGTGGCCGTTTCGCTCGCATCGGGCGCCGGCGCCCGCTATGATGCCGTCCTGACAGTGCCGGACCCGCGTCGATGCCTCCTCGTTCCCGTTCCCTGACGCTCGTCGCCCTCGGCCTCGTTGCGCTGGCCTGTTCGGCCTGCGGGCGGCGGGGCGGCCTGCAGCCGCCCGACGGCGAGGCGACCGTCTCCCCGACCGTGTCGGCCCCGGCGAGCGCCCGCCAGCTGCCGCGCAGCGTCGGCCTCGGCGGCGGTACGGCAGCGCCTGATCCGGCAGCCGTGCAGGATGGCGACGAGTTGCCTGCCTCAGCCGTTGCGGCCGGCGGCACCGACGCGCCGGTGACGACGACGCGCGGCGCGAAACGGGGCTATACGATTCCCAAGCAGCCCTTCTTCCTCGATCCGCTCCTCTGAGGGAGCCAAGCCTCACGCGCTCCGCGCGAGGTGGCGAGCACACGGCCGACCATGCATCATTTCCACTACCGCGACGGGCGGCTGCACGCCGAGGACGTCGACTTGACCGACCTCGCGGATCGCGTCGGCACGCCCTTCTACTGCTACGCGAGCGCCACCCTCGAACGGCATTACCGTGTCTTCGCCGACGCCTTCGCGGGCGACGACGCCCTCGTCTGCTACGCGGTGAAGGCGAACTCGAACCAGGCGGTGCTGCGCACGCTGGCGCGCCTCGGCGCCGGCATGGATATCGTCTCGGAGGGCGAGCTGCGCCGGGCGCTCGCCGCCGGCGTCGATCCGCAGAAGATCGTCTTCTCGGGCGTCGGCAAGACCCGGCAGGAGATGGAGGCGGCGCTCGGTGCCGGCATCTTCTGCTTCAACGTCGAGAGCGAGCCGGAGCTCGAAGCGCTGTCCGCCGTCGCCACGAGCATGAGCCGGACCGCGCCCGTCTCGATCCGGGTCAACCCGGACGTCGATGCCGGGGGGCACGCCAAGATCTCGACGGGCAAGTACGAGAACAAGTTCGGCATCCCGATCACCCGGGCGCCGGCGGTCTATGCCCGCGCCGCCGCCCTGCCGGGCCTGAGAATCTGCGGCGTCGACATGCATATCGGCAGCCAGATCACCGATCTCGCGCCCTTCGACCATGCCGGGCGGCTGCTGGCCGGCCTCGCCCGCGACCTGATGGCCGCGGGCCACGCCCTGCACCACATCGATTTCGGCGGCGGCCTCGGCATCCCCTACCGCGACGACAACGCCCCGCCGCCGGACCCGGCCGCGCTCGCCGCCATCCTGCGCCCGCATTTCGGGCCGCTCGGCCTGCGCCCGGTCTTCGAGATCGGCCGGATGATCGCGGGCAATGCGGGCATCCTCGTCGCACGCGTCATCCACGTGAAGCATTCCGAGGGCCGGGTCTTCGTCATTGTCGACGCGGCGATGAACGACCTCATCCGCCCGACCCTCTACGAGGCCTACCACGCCGTCCGACCCGTGATCGAGGCGGAGGGCGGCCCCCGCATGGTCGCCGACCTCGTCGGCCCCGTCTGCGAGACGGGCGACTATCTCGCGCTCAACCGGGAGATGGCGGCCGTGGCCGAGGGGGACCTTGTCGCGATCATGACCGCCGGGGCCTACGGCGCCGTGCAGTCGGGCACCTACAACACCCGGCGCCTCGTTCCCGAGGTCCTGGTGCGCGGCGCAGAGGCCGCCATCGTGCGCCCGCGCCAGACCTACGAGGAGCTGATCGGCCTCGACCGACTGCCGGGCTGGCTCGACTAGGCGTCGGCGGCCCCCTGCCCCGCGACCTTGGGCCGATTTGACCCCGCCGCCGGCGGCAGCCACCATAAAGGCTTGGGATCGTGAGACCCGCCGCTCCGGCGTGGGATCCCCAGGAGCCTTCCATCGATGGCAGAGGCCGACGGCACGACCTCCCGCGCGACGCGCGACCGGCTCGATCGGCTCGTCGCGCAGGCCAATGCCGCTCAGGTATGGGAACAGGTCTGGCCGCTGCTCTGGCGCGGCCTTGCCGTCGTGCTCGCCTTCTTCACCCTGTCCTGGCTCGGCCTCTGGCTCGACCTCGGCCGGGGCTGGCGGATGGCCGGTCTCGCCCTCTTCGCCCTCGGCTTCCTCGCGGTGCTGCTTCCGCTCCTGCGGGTCGGCCGACCGGGGCGGCGGGAGGCCCTCGCCCGGATCGACCGCGATGCCGCGGCGGGCGGCGCGGCCACCCACAACCCGGCCTCGGCGGTCGAGGACACGCTCGCGGTCGGCACGGCCGATCCGGCGACGCAGGCCCTGTGGTCCCTCCACCAGCGTCGCGCCGCGGCGGCGGTGGCGCGGCTGAAGGTCGGCCCGCCGCGCCCGATGATGGCGCGGCGCGACCCCCTGGCGCTGCGCGCCGCCCTCGTCGTGGCGGCGGTGGCGAGCCTGTTCGTCGCCGGCGCGGAATGGCGCCAGCGGCTGGGCACCGCCTTCGACTGGCGCGAGCCGGCGGCCGCCGGACCGAGCTTCCGGGTCGACGGTTGGATCGACCCGCCGCTCTACACCCGACTGCCGCCCCTGATCGTGACCATGAACGGGGCCGAGCAGCGCCTGCGCGCGCCGGTCAACTCGACGCTGATCGTGCGCATCGCCGGCCGCGGCGAGGTCGCCCTGACGCCGAATGCCGGCCTCAAGGCGCTGCCGGGCAAGGAGCCCCGGCCGGATCTGCGCGAGGATCGCTTCGGGCTCATCGGCGGGACGGCCGACCTGACGATCGCGACGGGCGGCGCGCCGCAGCGCCTCGTCGTCGAGACGATCCCCGACACCCCGCCCAGCGTCGAGGCGGTCGGCGGCCCCGAGGTGAACGGCCGCGGCACCTTCAACCTGAGCTACCGCGCCAAGGACGATTACGGGATCGCGTCCGCCGAAGGCCTCGTCGAGCCGCTGAAGCCGGGCCGCTCGCTGGTGCCGCCGCCGCGCATCCCGCTGGCGCTGCCCGGCGACCCGAGCGGCGAGGCCGACGTGAAGACGCTCGTCGACCTCACCGACAATCCCTGGTCGGGGGCGCGGGTGCGCTTCACCATCGTCGTCAAGGACGAGGCCGACCAGGAGGGGCGGACCGCCACGACCGAGATGACGCTGCCGGCGCGCCCCTTCCAGAAGCCCCTGGCCCGGGCGCTAGCCGAGGAGCGCCGCCGCCTCGTGACGAATCCGGATTCCGGCCGCGTCCGGGTACTGACCGCGCTGGACGCCCTGCTGATCGCGCCGGAGCAGTTCACGCCGCAGCCGAGCGTGTTCATGGGCCTCAAGACCGCCTCCCGCCGACTGCGCGCCGCGCGCAGCGACGAGGCCCTGATGGAGGTCGCCGACCTGCTCTGGGAGATGGCCCTCAAGATCGAGGACGGCGACCTCTCGGACGCAGAGAAGGATTTGCGCGCCGCCCAGGACAAGCTGAAACAGGCGATCGAGCGGAATGCGCCCGACGACGAGATCCAGAAGCTGACCGAGGACCTGCGGCAGGCGCTGGACAAGTTCATGAAGGAGATGGCCGAGCGCCAGCGCAAGAACCCCCAGCAGCAGGGCGAGAAGAGCCCGCCGCAGAAGGGCGCCAAGAGCGTCACGCCAGACGACCTCAACAAGATGCTCCAGGACATGGCGGAGGCCATGAAGCGCGGCGACACGGCGGAGGCGCAGCGCCTCCTCGAACAGCTCCGCGAAATCCTCGAGAACCTTCAGACCGCCGAGCAGGGTGGTCAGGCGGACCCGAGCGCCCGCGAGATGAACCGTCAGGCCGAGGAACTCGACCAGATGGCCCGCGAGCAGCAGGGCCTGCGCGACGAGACCTTCAAGGAGGGCCAGAGCAAGCGCGGCGCCGAGCAGCGCGGGCAGCGCCCGCAGCGCGGCCAGGGTCAGCAAGGGCAGCGCCAGCAGGGTCAGGGCCAGCAAGGCCAGGGGCAGCAGGGCCAGCAGGGCCAGGGCCAGGGGCAGCAGGGCCAGGGCGAGGGCCAGCAGGGTCAGGGTGGCGGCGTCGGCCAGCGCCAGCAGGCCCTGCGAGAGCGCCTGCAGGACCTGCAGCGCCGGATGAAGGAGCTCGGCATGCAGGGCGAGGAAGGCCTCTCCGACGCCGAGGAGGCCATGCGCGAGGCCGAGAATGCGCTGGGCCAGGGCAAGGAGGGCAACGCCGTCGACGCGCAGGGCCGGGCGCTCGACGGCCTCCAGCGCGGCGCCGAGGGCATGCAGAAGCAGATGCAGGACATGGCGCAAGGCGAAGGCGAGGGCGAGCAGGAGGGCGGCCAGAACCCGAGCCAGCAGGGCCAGGCCGGCGCCAAGGACGACGACCCCCTCGGCCGTCCCACCAAGGGCCGCGAGATGTCCGACGGCCGCGTGCGCGTGCCGGGCGCCGACGAATCGAGCGTCCAGCGGACCCGGCGGATCATGGAGGAGCTGCGGCGCAAGCTCGGCGATCCCAGCCGGGCCCGCGAGGAGCTCGATTATTTCGAGCGGTTGCTGCGCCGGAACTGAGGTCGTCCCTCGCTAAAGTCAGCCTCCGAAGGTCCATCGGAGGCGACCGTCTCATCAACGAAGCAGAGCGTGCGCGGCCTCTCGGCACGGCATCCCGGGCTTCACGCCTCTTGCCGCGGCCTGCGCATTCGTCTCGGAGATGACGCCGTCCTGATAGGAACTGATTTCGTCTCCGATCCGCGCGGAGAGGGCTCCGACGGCCGCTGCGGGAATGCCCTCGCGCTCCAGCATTGCGAGGCCGATCACGCCCGAGCGGTCCTTGCAGAGCCCGGCATCGTTCGCGATGATTCCTCTCGGACGAACGGCGAGCGTGTACTGCGCCATGGTCTCTCCGCAATGGGTGGCGGTGACGAAGACGTCGTTCGGCCGCTTCTCCTTGATCAGCGCGATGAACCAGGCCGCGTAGATCCCGCCGGCATCGCCTTCGATCAGCGTCGTGACCTTGCCGCCGGTATGTGAGCCGGCCCCGCTCTCGACGGTGCGGACCCGTCCCTCGGGAGCCGCCAGCAAGCGGTAGGCGGCCTCCCGCACCGTCATGTTCTCGCGCACACCCGCGGCCATCGCCGCATCGTTCAGATGTCCGATCACACCCTCGAGGAACAGCGACCGTCCATCGGACATGCGCGCTGACATGGTTCGGCACGCGGCCGCGGGCACGCCGTGGTCCTGCGCCATCGCGAGCCCAGCGATCCCCGCGTTGTCCTTTCCGACTCCGGCGGCATGTCCGATCAGCCCCCGAGGCCCGAGGGACAACGGGTCGGCAAATGTCTGCCGGCCGGCAAACGAACAACCGACGACGACATCCTTCTGCGATACGCGTAGCGGCCCCATGAGATCGAGCCGTCGCGTCAAGTAGCTGAGCGAGTCGGAGACGATGATGCGGCCGTCGGCGGCCTCGTCGTAGACCGCGACGCCGTTGAAGTTCTCGGGGAGCGAGCCTCGCGCGGTTGCATCCTGGAACATCGCGGCGGTGGCTGCGAAGGCCGCGCCGGTTTGAACGAGATGCCTGCGGCTGATGGATCGACGCCGGAGTTCATTTCGCAGGATCGTCATGGCAGGTTGGCTCCGCTTGCCCGGTCTGTTCCGCGTCTCGATTGATAGCGACAATCCTGGTCGACGAACGTCGATATGACGGACGGCAGTGCGATCGTCCTCCGTTGACGACGCCTCTCGGGTGCGCCCTGCTGCCCTATGGGCAGGTCCGGTGATCCGGCCCATATCCGACGAGCGAACCTCAAAGCCGAGACAAAGCCTTGATCTCCTCCAACACGCTCGTCCTCCTCGCCTGCCTCGCGGTGGCGATCGTCCTGCTCCTCGGCCTCGTGAACATGATGCGCGGCGGCAGCGCCAACCTGTCCCAGCGGCTGATGCGCATGCGCGTGCTCCTGCAGTTCGTGGCGGTCGTCGTGATCATGGGCGTCGTCTGGTGGCGCTCGGCCTGAGAGCGGGTGTGGCGGCGAGGCCGCACCTTCGATCTATCCACTTGCCAGGGGATGGAAACCGACGCCGCAGACTGACGGGTGCCTCCGGCGCCATGCTAAGGGAAACGGACTAGAAACGGGTCCGTCGCCGATGCACGTCACGCCTTTGAAGTTCCTAGCAGGCGGTGTCGCCCTGTTCGCCGCCGGCGCCGTGCAGGCCGCCGATCTCGGCGGGCGTCGCCCCGCGCCGCCGATCTATACGGCTCCGGTCAAACCCGTCAGCATCGTGTCCGAGATTCGCATCGGCGGCTCCGTGCAGGACCCCGGCAGCGCCGAGGGCAAGGTCGGAAACTTCAGCAAGGCGAACGTCAACGGCGAGATCCTGTTCGCCAAGCCGCTCGTGTTCGAGGACCCGTTCTGGCAGGCCTTCGTGCCGCGGCCGACGGTCGGCGGCAGCTACAACACCGGCGGCCGGACGAGCTACGCCTATATCGGCGCCACCTGGACGGTGGACGTCTTCCCCGAGTTCTTCAACCGTCGCCTCTTCGTCGAGGGCTTCTTCGGTGCCGCGGCCCATAACGGCTACACGGGGCCGCGGGCGCTCACGCCGTTCGGCTTCAACGCGCTCGGCTGCAACCCGCTCTTCCGCGAGGCGGCCGCCATCGGCTTCCGGCTCTCCGAGAACTGGAGCATCATGGCCACGATCGATCACATGTCGAATGCCGGCCTGTGCGCGAACAATCGCGGCCTGACGAATTACGGCGGCAAGATCGGCTATACGTTCTGAGCTGATTGGTCCGAACCGGGGTTCACGTGGTCACGCTCAACCGCATCTACACGCGCACCGGCGACAAGGGCTCGACGGCGCTGGCCAACGGCGAGCGTCGCTCGAAGGCGGATCTGCGGATCGAGACCTACGGCACCGTCGACGAGACCAATTCCTGCATCGGCCTCGCGCGCCTGCACGCCGATCCGCGCCTCGACGCGATGCTCGGCCCCATCCAGAACGACCTGTTCGACCTCGGCGCCGACCTCGCCACGCCGGAGGGTCCCGAGCCGCCGAAATACGAGCCCCTGCGCATCGTGGCCGCGCAGGTGAAGCGGCTCGAGGCCGACATCGACGCGCTGAACGCCGACCTCTCGCCGCTCAAGTCCTTCGTGCTTCCGGGCGGCTCCCCGGCCTCGGCCGCCCTGCACCTCGCCCGCACGGTCTGCCGGCGCGCGGAACGCCTGGCCGTGGCGCTGGCCGCTGTCGAAGGCGAGACGGTCTCGCCGGAGGCGCTGCAATACCTCAACCGCCTCTCGGACTTCCTGTTCGTGGCCAGCCGCACCGCCAACGCCAACGGCGCGGACGACGTGCTCTGGGTGCCCGGCAAGAACCGCTGAACCGGGCGCCCGCAGGAGCGGGCTGCCTACCGGCGCGCGTTGACAAGCCCGAAATCAGATCGTTACGGTCCGCCGCCGCGCCGACAGGGGCCTGACGGCCCTCGCCCGCATCGAGGCTGCGCCCGCCGGCCCGCATGATCGTTCCCCGCGCGGAGGATTGAGACCGCCATGAAGCTTCTGGTGCCCGTGAAGCGGGTTGTCGACTACAACGTCAAGATCCGCGTGAAGGCCGACGGGTCCGGGGTGGAGCTCGCCAACGTCAAGATGTCGATGAACCCCTTCGACGAGATCGCCGTCGAGGAGGCGATCCGCCTGAAGGAGAAGGGCAAGGCCACCGAGATCGTCGCCGTCTCGATCGGGCCGCAGCAGGCGCAGGAGACCCTGCGCACCGCGCTCGCCATGGGCGCGGACCGCGCGATCCTCGTGAAGACCGACGCGCATGTCGAGCCGCTAGCCGTAGCCAAGATCCTGAAGGCGATCGTCGAGAAGGAGAGCCCTGAGCTCGTCATCCTCGGCAAGCAGGCGATCGACGACGATTCCAACCAGACCGGCCAGATGCTGGCGGCGCTGCTCGGCTGGCCTCAGGGCACCTTCGCCTTCAAGGTCGAGTTCGGCGACGGCGCCATCGACGTGACGCGCGAGGTCGACGGCGGCCTCCAGACGGTCACCCTCAAGCTGCCGGCGATCGTCACGACGGATTTGCGCCTCAACGAGCCGCGCTACGCCAGCCTTCCCAACATCATGAAGGCCAAGAAGAAGCCGCTCGAGGAACTCACCCCCGAGGCGCTGGGCGTCGACGTGACGCCGCGCATCAAGGTCCTCAAGACCGTCGAGCCCGCCGGCCGCAAGGCAGGCGTGAAGGTCGAGTCGGCGGAGGTCCTCGTGCAGAAGCTGAAAGTGGAAGCCGGGGTCATCTGACCCCGCCCGCCGGCATTGTCTCAGGCCCGGGGCCCCGGGCGATCCAGGTTCGAGGTTTTGAGAACAGCATGGCTACCCTCCTCCTTATCGAGCACGAGAACGGCGCCGTTCGCGACGCGAGCCAGAAGGCGCTCAGCGCCGCGGTGCAGCTCGGCGGGCCCGTCCACGCGCTGGTGCTCGGCACCGGCAGCCGTCCGGCAGCGGACGCGGCCGCCAAGCTCGAAGGCCTGGAGAAGGTGCTGGTGTCGGAAGACGCCGCCTTCGATCACCTGCTCGCCGAGCCCACCGCCGCGCTGATCGCGGCGATCGCCGAGCCCTACGACGTCGTCATCGCGGCGGCCTCGACCACGGGCAAGAACGTGCTGCCCCGCGTCGCCGCCTTGCTCGATGTCGCGCAGATCTCCGACATCATCTCCGTGGTGTCGCCGGACACCTTCGAGCGTCCGATCTATGCCGGCAACGCGATCCAGACCGTGCAGGCGGGCACCGGCAAGAAGGTGATCACGGTGCGCACCGCCGCCTTCAAGCCGGCGGCCGAGGGCGGCGCGGCCCCCGTCGAGGCGCTGCAGGCGGCGGCCCCGGCAGCGGGCGGCTCCACCTTCAAGGGCGAGGAGATCGCCAAGTCCGATCGCCCCGAGCTCGCCGCGGCCCGGATCATCGTTTCGGGCGGCCGCTCGCTCGGCTCGGCCGAGAAGTTCAAGGAGCTGATCGAGCCGCTGGCCGACACCCTCGGCGCGGCGGTGGGCGCCTCGCGCGCGGCGGTCGATGCCGGCTACGCGCCGAACGACTGGCAGGTCGGCCAGACCGGCAAGGTCGTGGCGCCGGACCTCTACGTCGCGGTCGGCATCTCGGGCGCCATCCAGCACCTCGCCGGCATGAAGGATTCCAAGGTCATCGTCGCCATCAACAAGGACGAGGACGCGCCGATCTTCCAGGTGGCCGATTACGGCCTCGTCGGCGACCTCTTCCAGGTGGTGCCCGCGCTCCAGAGCGAACTCGCAAAGGCGAAGGGCTGACGGCAAGGAATTGAATTGGGTCGCTCGGGCTTCCCGGGCGGCGCCCATCATGCATTTTACGCAGGCCGGCGGGCTGCACCTGGGCGTGGAAATGCTCTAAGACACTTTTGCGATGCGATATCGACGGCGGGACCGCCTCTGTCGCGAGCAGAAGCGTTCCGCGGCCGATCGGGGCCGTGCGTCGGGGGTGCGGTTCAAGCGATGGGTATCGATATCACGACGGTCGGCATCGTCGGCGCCGGTCAGATGGGCAGCGGCATCGCCCATGTCTGCGCCATGGCGGGCCTCGACGTTCGACTCAATGATCGGGAGCGGGAGCGGCTCGAGAGCGGCCTTGCCACGATCGACGGAAACCTCGCGCGCCAAGTCGCGAAGGGCACGATCAGCGACGAGCAGCGCCGCAGCGCCATGGCGCGGATCAAACCCGCCCAGGCCTATGACGACCTCGCGCCCTGCGACCTCGTCATCGAGGCGGCGACGGAGGACGAGGCGACGAAGCGCAAGATCTTCAGCACGCTGTGCGCGTCGCTGAAGCCCGATGCGATCATCGCGACGAACACCTCGTCGATCTCCATCACCCGGCTTGCCGCCGCGACGGACCGCCCCGAGCGCTTCATCGGCATCCATTTCATGAACCCGGTGCCCGTGATGCAGCTCGTCGAGCTGATCCGCGGCATCGCCACGGAGGACCCGACCTACGAGTCGGCGAAGGCCTTCATCGCCAAGCTCGGCAAGACCTCGACAATGTCGGAGGATTTTCCGGCCTTCATCGTCAACCGCATCCTGCTGCCGATGATCAACGAGGCGATCTACACGCTCTACGAGGGTGTCGGCTCGGTGGAGGCGATCGATACGGCGATGAAGCTTGGGGCCAACCACCCGATGGGGCCGCTGCAGCTCGCCGACTTCATCGGCCTCGACACGTGCCTGTCGGTAATGCAGGTGCTCTACGAGGGCCTGGCGGATTCCAAGTACCGCCCCTGCCCACTCCTCGTGAAATACGTCGAAGCCGGCTGGCTCGGCCGGAAGTCGAAGCGCGGCTTCTACGATTACCGCGGCGAGACGCCCGTACCGACCCGCTAGGCGGATCGATACGGACGCGACACGTCACTTCTGGTTCGGATTGGCCGTCGGCTGCGCGGGTGACGGATAGTTCGGGTTCGCCGCCGGCACGTTGCCGCTGTTGGAGGACGGCGCGCTGGTGCCGCCGTTGACCGAGCCCGTGACCTCGCCGCGCGAGGCATCCTGGCTCCTGGAGGCGTTGTCCTTCGGCGATTGCGCGCCCTGCCACGTCATGAGGCCGGTGATGGCAACGGCGAGCAATGCGAGGCTGGCGAGCAGGACGTAGAGCACCGGCTTGCCCTTGGCGCCCTGACGGGCCTCCTGTTCCGGAAGAATCTCTGGCATCTGCAACCCCATCTGATGAGCCCTGTCCGGGCACGCGTGACTAGCCGACGCAGGACGCGTCGAGATGGTCGGAAACGCCGCGCTTGCGATCAGAGTTCCTGTCGGACGGGTCCCAGCGCCTCTCAGCGCCCCGTGATCAGCATGATCTTGCCGAGATGCGCGCTCGATTCCATGAGCGCATGGGCCCGCGCCGCCTCCTCCAGCGGAAAGGTCGCGTGGATGACGGGTTTCATCCGACCGTCCTCGAGGTAGGGCCAGATTTCGAGCCGCAGCCCCTCGGCGATGCCGGCCTTGTCGGCGTTCGGGCGGGCGCGCAGGGTCGAGCCGGTGAAGGTGAGGCGCTTGATCATGATCGGCGTCATGCTGAAGCTCTCGGCCTTGTAGCCCTGCATGAAGGCGATCTGGACGAGGCGGCCTTCCACCGCGAGGGCGGCGAGATTGCGGGCGAGGTAGGGCGCGCCGACCATGTCGAGGATGACATCGACGCCGCGCCCCTCGGTGAGCCGCTTCACCTCCTCCGCGAAGTCGGCCTCTCGGTAGTTGATGGCGGCGTCCGCCCCGAGCGAGCGGCAGAACTCGCATTTCTCCGCCGAGCCGGCCGTCGCGAACACCCGAGCGCCGTGGAGCTTCGCCATCTGGATCGCGGTCGATCCGATGCCGCTCGAACCGCCATGGACGAGGAAGCTCTCCCCAGGCTTCAGCCGTCCGCGCTCGATCACGTTGCTGTAGACGGTGAAATAGGTCTCCGGCAGGCCCGCGGCCTCGATGAGCGAGAGGGGGCCTGGACGGGGCAGGCACTGAGCGGCCTCGGCAATTGCGAACTCGGCATAGCCGCCGCTGATCACCAGGGCGCAGACCTCGTCCCCGATGGCGAACTCGTCCGCACCATCGCCGAGCGCCACGATCCGGCCGGCGATCTCGAGACCCGGAACCTCCGTCGCGCCCTTCGGCGGCGGATAGAGGCCGGCCCGCTGCATCACGTCGGGCCGGTTCACGCCCGCCGCGGCGACCTCGATCAGCACCTGGCCGGGTCCGGGCCGCGGCACCGGCGCGGTCTCCACCGCAATCACCTCCGGGCCGCCAGAGCCCGCAAAGCGGATCTGGCGCATGGTCTCGGCGAGGTTGGCAGCCATTGCGGTCTCCTTGGGGTGAGAGCCGTCTTCGCGAGATGGCGCGCCGTTGGCAAGAGAGAGGAGAGTTTGGAGGGAGGCGATCGCGCCGAGGCCAACCCTTTTCCCGGAGTAGATCCCCCTGCATACTGGCGCCACGGCAGGCTGCTGGAAGCGCGCCCGAATTCCGGGAGATGAAGCAATGACCGATATCGTCGATCAGGCCGCCGAAGCCATGCGCCGGATGCCGCCCGAGGAACGGAACAGCATCGCTCAGGCCGTCATCTCGCTTGCCGAGGGCAAGCCCTCTCTCGACATCGAGCCAGAACACCTCGAAGCCGTGCTGGAAGGGCTAGCGCAGATCGAGCGCGGCGAGTTCATCGAAGGTGACCCCGGCGAAATCGTTGCGGCCGCCTTTCGTCGCCATCAACCTTGAAGCTACGCCTTTCCCCGCGCGCCGAAGACGATCTCGACGGGATCGCGGCATTCATCGCAGCTCATAATCCGCAGGCTGCACAGCGTGTACAGCACGATATCGCAGACGCGCTCCGGCGCCTGACCACGCATCCTTGGGCGGGTCGACCAGCGGGACAAGGCTTGCGTCGCCTCGCCTTGCCACGCCTGCCCTACCTGATCATTTATCGCGTGGAGGAAGCCGCCGGTGCCGTGGCGATCGTCACGATCCGGCACACGTCACGCCGCCCCTTAGCGTGAATCGGACCATCACAGAACTATCTTTGCGATCGGCCCCATCACTTCACCGCGTCCCGTACATCCGGTCCCCCGCATCCCCCAAGCCCGGCACGATGTAGCCGTGATCGTTGAGGTGGCTGTCGATCGCCGCCGTCCAGACAGGGACTTCCGGATGCACGCTCTGCAGCCGCGCGATGCCCTCGGGGGCGGCGAGCAGGCAGACGAAGCGGAGGTCGCGGGCGCCGCGCTGCTTCAGCAGGTCGATCGCGGCCACCGCCGAGTTCGCCGTGGCGAGCATGGGGTCGAGCACCAGCACGGTGCGGTCGGCGAGGTCGGAGGGCGCCTTGAAGTAATATTCCACCGCCTGAAGCGTGTCGGGATCGCGGTAGAGGCCGACATGGGCGACGCGGGCGGAGGGCACCAGCGAGAGCATGCCGTCGAGGAAGCCGACTCCGGCGCGCAGAATCGGCGCCAGGACGAGCTTCTTGCCTGCGATCTGCGGCGCCTCCATCGCCTGGATCGGCGTCTCGATGGTCACGGTCTCGAGCGGCAGGTCGCGGGTCACCTCATAGGCGAGCAGCATCCCGATCTCGTTGAGGATCTGGCGGAAGCCCTTGGTCGAGCGGGCCTTGTCGCGCAGCAAAGTCAGCTTGTGCTGAACGAGGGGGTGGTCGACCACCCGGACCGAGGCCGTGCCCTGCATGGATGCGCTCCCGCCCGGCCGGGGATAGGCGAGACCGGGGTCCCGCTTGTAGACCACCCTTCCGCATCGGACGAAAGCGGGGACGGAGCGCCAAAAAAGGGCTCCCCGCCTCGCGGCAGGGAGCCCGGTCGTTCGGCCTTGAACGCGCTCAGACGTCGACGGGCGAGCCGTCGCGGGTCTCCGAACGGCGCTTGGCCATGAAGGCGTCGAACTGCTCGCGGTCCTTGGCCCGCTTCAGCTCTTCGACGAAGGCGGCGAAGGCCCGGCTCTCCTCCTCCAGCGCACGGCGCTGGGCGACGAGACGCTCGATCTCGGCGCGGCGATAGGCGTCGAAGGCGAGGTTGCCGGTGCTGCCGCTCGCGGCCTCGAAGGCGGCCGCGAAGCGCGACTTGCGGGCGCCGCTCGCCAGCGACGATCCCCGGCCGACGAGGCCGCGCATCTCGGCCAGGGCCGGGTAGCCCGCCACCTTCCAGATGACGTAGCCCAGGGCCAGCGGCCACCAGTAGATGAAGGCCAGCACGATCGCGCCGATCTCGAGGGAACGGCGGGGGAAAGGACCGCTGCGGCAAGCTTTGCCGGTGGCCCAGGGAGTGGTCGAGGAAAAGCTCACGGCTCACAGCTCCAATGTAAATGTGAACCACATTTACTTGCGAGTGGGTCTTGGGCTTTTCAAGGGGCGGTCAGGCGCGCGGCCGAGAGGCCGCCCCGTGCACGAGCGCGAGCACGCCGGCGCGCAGCAGCTCGTACTTGTCCGGCACGCCCGGCCCCTTCGGCAATTGCCCCGCGGCCGAGAGCGTGGCCAGTCCGTGCGAAAGCGCCCAGACTTCGAGCGCGATGAAGCGGGGGTCGACGCCGCCGAATCCGTCCGGGAAGGTCGAACGCAGCGCCTCGACGAGAAGATCGAAGGGGCTCGGCCGGGGCGGCTCGTCCGAGTCGGAGGTCCCCGGCGCGAGGCCGGTGCTGCGGGTCTCGAAGATCGCGGCGTAGTAGCCCGGCTCCTCCTCCGCGAAGGCGAGATAGGCCTCGCCCATACGGGTGAAGCGCTCGAGCGGGGTGCCGCGGCCGCCGATCGCCTTGGCGAGACGTTCGGCGAGGTCGGTGAAGCCGCGGCCGGCGACCTCCTCCAGCAGGGCCTCGCGTCCGCGGAAGTGGCGGTAGAGCGCGGCGGGCGTCACGCCGACGAGGCGGGCTGCATCGACCAGGGTGAAGCCACCGACGCCGCGTTCCGCGATGAAGCGGCGTGCGGCCTCGATCAGCGCCTCTTTGAGGTTGCCGTGGTGATAGCTGCGCCTGTCACTTGGTCCGTCCCGCCAGGGTCGCACGTCCACATCCCCGCACGCGTCCGTTCGCTCGCACGTTCGGATGCAACCCGCCGACCCCTAGCACGGGTCCGTGCCGTTTCGACTCCGCAGAATCACGCATACCGGCCCGCCTCACAGCCGAAAGATCGAACCGGCCGCGTCGCGGGCCGCGTTCTTCACCGCCTTCGCGCTCTCCAGACGCTCGATCTCGCTGCGCAGAACGGCAATTCGCTCGTCGAGATCGGCGACGGACAAGTCGTCGAGCTTCTGTCCGATCTCGTGCCCGACCAGCCGTCGAACGCGGTACTCCTCCTCATCCTTCATGCGATTCCCCCGACCATGCGCGTCCGGCCGCGAGCGGCGCCAGACCGAGATAGTGCGCCGCCTCGGCACCGATATCGGCAAAACTCGCCCGCGCCCCGAGGGTTCGCGATGCGATCCGCGGGCCAAAGGCGAGGATGGGCACCTGCTCGCGGGTGTGCTCGGTGCCGGTCCAGGTCGGATCGTTGCCGTGGTCGGCGGTGATCAGGCAGAGGTCGCCCTCGCCCAGCACCGCATGGATCTCGGGCA
>JAESGR010000553.1_pt1 | contig 22830 bp, 23 predicted proteins | sample 9269771 | NCBI WGS metagenome assembly JAESGR01 (sample SAMN15739572, study PRJNA653492) | algae metagenome | isolation source: Chroococcus sp. CMT-3BRIN-NPC107 and co-occurring heterotrophs from well... | place: USA: Clark Mountains Wilderness, California | collected 2010-04-18 | reverse complement strand
GCGATGCGGCCGTTGACCATCACGCCGATGCGATCGGCGACATCCATCGCGACGCCGAGGTTCTGCTCGATGAGCAGGATCGCGATCTCGCCTTCGCCGGTGAGCGCGCGCAGCGCCTCCACGACCTGCTCGACGATGACCGGCGCGAGGCCCTCGGTTGGCTCGTCCATCACCAGCAGGCGCGGCTCGAGCAGGAGGGCGCGGCCGATCGCCAGCATCTGCTGCTCGCCGCCCGAGAGCTGCGCGCCGCCGTTCGCCTTGCGCTCGGCGAGGCGCGGGAACATCGCGTAGACGCGTTCCACTTCGCGCCGGTGCGTGGCGACCAGGCGCAGGGTCTCGTCGACGGTGAGCGACGGCCAGACGCGGCGCCCCTGCGGCACGTAGGCGACGCCGCGCCGGGTGATCTCGTGCGGGGCCAGCCCGAGCACCTCCTCGCCGCCGACACGCACGCTGCCGGTGGCGCGGACCAGGCCGGTGATCGCGTTGCACAGGGTCGTCTTGCCCATGCCGTTGCGACCGACGATGGAGGTGACGCCGCGCTCGATCGTGAAGCCGACGCCCTGGAGCACGTGGGCGCGGCCGTAGTAGACGTCGAGGTCGCTGACGACGAGCATCGGCGAAGAGGAGGCCGGCCCGGCCGGGCGCCGGGCCGCTCCCAAGCCCGGCCGCACCCCCTCGGGGGGCAGCGACCATCGGGAGCGTGGGGGTTGCATCAGTGCTTGCCGCCCATGTAGATCGCCTGCACCTGGGCATCGCCCTCGATCTCGGCCGGGCTGCCCGTCTTCAGCACGCGCCCGTTGTGCATGACGCTCACCCGCTGCGCGACCCGCAGGGCGATGTCGAGGTCGTGCTCGATAAGGACGAAGCTCATGTGCGCCGGCAGCGAGGTGAGCAGCGTCACGAGCTCGCGCCGCTCGACCGGCGACAGCCCGGCCGCCGGCTCGTCGAAAAGGATGAGGCGCGGCGCGCCGGCCAGTGCCATGCCGATCTCGAGCTGGCGCTGCTGGCCATGCGCCAGGTTGGCGACCCGCTCGTCGGCGATGTGCGACAGGCGCGCGCGCTCGAGCAGGTCGGTGGTGGCCAGGGTCGACGGATGGCCGGCGCCGGACCGCCAGAAGCTGAAGCGGCCGCTGGCGACGCCGCGCACGGCCAGGAACAGGTTGTCGCGAACGCTGAGCTCGCGGAAGAGCAGCGAGGACTGGTAGGTGCGGCGCAGGCCCCTGCGGATGCGCTCGTGGGCCGGCAGCGCCGTGATGTCCTCGCCGAAGAAATGGATCCGCCCGGAAGTGGGCGGGAAGTCGCCGGTGATGGCGTTGAAGAGGGTCGTCTTGCCGGCGCCGTTGGAGCCGAGGACGGCGTACTTCTCCCCGGCGCTGACCGTCAGCGACACGTCGTCGACGGCGCGCAGGGCACCGAACGCCCGCGTCACGCCGCTCAGCACCAACGCATCGTTGGAGGCGAGCGGCGCGCGCGGCGCGTTCGGGCTGCGCCCGACCTGGCCCGCGGACGCGGGCCGGGCCTGGCGCAGCTGGGCGATGGAAGCCATCGTCGGCCCGCTCCTGCCTGTTACGGGCAGTTCGGCACGTCGCGCGAGCCCATCTGGAACTCTTCCTTCTTCATGCCGAGCAGCTGCTCGACGTTGTCGACCTTGCTGTTCACCTTCGTCGTCAGGTTGCCCTGCGCGTCCTTCACCACCTCGGTGACGAAGGTCGTGCCGATCGCCTGCCGGTTGGCGTCGAGGCGGACGTCGCCGTTCGGCGTCTTCAGCACCATCTTCGACAGTGCCTCGCGGTACTTCGCCTGGTTGCCGGACAGATCGCCCTTGACCGCCTCGAGGCCGTCGAGCGCCGCCTTCATGTTGACGTAGTAGACGTAGGCGAACAGGCTCGGGCTCGGGTAGCCGCCCGCCGACACCGGGTAGTTCTTCCGGTAGTCGGCGACGAACGCCTTCCAATCCGCACCTTCGTACGTGTCGGCGTAAGGCCCGGCGGACAGCGTGCCGACGAGCGAATCGCGCCGCTTGCCGCGGTAGTTGAGGACGTCCTGGCTCACCGTGATCGAGCCGCCGAGGATCGGCTTGTCGCCGCCCGCCGCCTCGTACTGGTTGAGGAAGTTCACCGCGTCGGCCCCGCCGAGGACGACGAGAAGGGCATCGACATCCTTCGGGATCTTGGCGATCACCGACGAGTAGTCCTTGCCGCCGAGCGGCACCCACGCCTTCTCGGGCACCTTGCCGCCGAGCCGGCAGTACTCGGCCATGAAGCCCTGCACCTGCGAGTACGGGAAGGCGTAGTCCTCGGCGATGACCATCACCTTCTTGTAGCCCTTGGCCAGGGCCGCCTTGCCGAGGCCCATCATCCACTGCGCGCCTTCGGTGTTGAAGCGGAAGAAGTTCGGGCTGGGATTGACGAGCGTCGTCGCCTGCGCGCCCGAGCCGCCGTTGATGAACGTGACCTGCGGCTGCGTCTTCGAATAGTCCTTGACGGCGATGCCCTCGCCGCCCGAGAGCGGGCCGACCATGATGTCGACCTTGTCCTGCTCGACGAGCTTGCGCGTGGCGTTGACGGCGACGTCCGGCTTGGCGTCGGAAGACGCCTTGATGATCTGGATCGGCCGCCCGGCGACCACCCCGTTGCGCTGCTTCACCGCCAGCTCGGCGCCGCGCATGCCGTCCGCGCCGCCGGCCGCGAACGGCCCCTCCAGCGTCGCGAGCAGGCCGATCTTCACCGGCTGTCCCTGCTGTGCCCAGGCCGCACCCATCACCGCCACGGCCGCCGCGGCGCCTACCGCGGTGCGCATCCAGATCCGTTTGCTCACTTTCACTGCTGTCTCCTTAGGTTGGAAGAAAGGCTCTGTCGCGGTGCGAAGCGAAGCCGAAGCCTCTCCCACAGTCCGAGCAGGCCGTCGGGGGAAAACAAGACGATGGCGAGGAACACGCCGCCGATGACGAGGTTGAAGCGCTCGCGGTCGACGAGGTCGATGGCGAAGGTCTGCAGCAGCACGAAGACCAGGGCGCCGAGGAAGGCGCCGATCGGGTGCTTCATGCCGCCGAGCACGGCGATGACGAGGATGTTGATCAGCCACGAGGTGCCGACCGACCCCGGGGTGATGAGCCCGTTGTACCAGACGAAGAGGATGCCGCCGACGCCGGCGACGAGGCCAGCCAGCGCGTAGGCGGCGACCCGGTGCGCGACGACCTGGTAGCCGAGCGCGTTCATACGCCGCGGGTTGTCGCGGATGCCCTGCAGGGCCTTGCCGAAGGGCGCTCCGACGACCCAGCGGATCAGAAAGTAGCCGGCCAGGGCACAGCCGAGCGAGAGGAAGTAGAACGGCACCGGATCGCGCCAGGCGACGCCGAAGACCTTCGGCGGGTACACCTCGCGCAGTCCCTGGAAGCCGTTGAAGATGCTGTAGTTCTGCAGCACGAGGTAGTAGAACGCCACGCCGATGGCGAGCGTGATCATGATCGTGTAGATGCCCTCGGTGCGCACCGAGAGCCAGCCGATCAGCGTCGCCGACAGCACGCCGATGAGCAAGGCTATCGGCAAGGCGGCCCACCACGGCCAGCCGAGGCTGATCTCCGGCGCGCTGCTGTGCCCGAGGACCGCGAGCGCATAGCCGACGATCCCGGCCACCGTCATCTGCGCCAGCGAGACCATGCCGCCGTAGCCGCCGAGGAAGGTCAGCGAGAGGGCGATGAGGCCGAGCACGAGCGACTGCGCGGCGACCTGGAACAGCACGAACGGCGACGCGACCAGGGGCAGCAGGAGCACCAGGGCGGCGACCAGCACGTGGCGGGGCGCGATCGCCGTCCGCAGCCGCTCGAGCCAGGGCACCGTCGCGACCGGCACGTCCATCGGCGCCGATGAACGCGCCGTCGGCGTCGCTTCCGACAAGGGCCGCACGGCCCCCGCGGCGCCCGAGTTCATGGCCCGGCGCCACTGCGCCGCGCTCATCGACGAGCCTCCGTGCCCTGCACTGCGGCATTCGCCTCGGGAGCGGCCCGGCGGCTCATGCCGGGCGACCCATGATGCCGCGCGGGCGGAAGGCGAGCACGCCGATCAGGACCAGGAAGACGAAGACGACGCTGTAGGTCGGCGCGTAGGCCAGGCCGTAGGTCTCGGCGAGGCCCAGGATCGCCGCGCCGATCGCCGCCCCCACGACGCTGCCCATGCCACCGACGATGACGACGATCAGCGAGGCCAGCAGCAGCCGCGTGTCCTCGCCGGGCACCATCGACAGCTCGACCGCGCCGATCACGCCACCGAGGCCGGCCAGGCCGGCCCCGAGCATGAAAGTGATCGCGAAGACGCGGTTCACGTTGATGCCCGAGGCGGCGAGCATCGCCCGGTCGTCGACGCCGGCGCGGATCATCGCGCCGACCCGGGTGCGGTTGAGCAGCAGCCAGAGGCCGACGCCGATGGCGATGCCGAAGCCGAGCAGGCTGAGGCGATACGCCGAGTACGCGTTGATCAGGGGGATGCCGCGGATCGGGCCCTGCAGCCAGGCCGGCGCCTCCATCTGATGGACCTGGCCGGTGAAGATCCAGATCAGCACGTCGGCGATGACGATCGACAGGCCGATCGTCACCATCGTCTGGCGCAGCTCCTGCCCCTGCATGTGGCGCAGGATCAGCGTCTGGATGAGCCAGCCGGCGACCGCCGAGGCGACGAAGCCGCCGACCAGCGCCAGGATCCACCAGCCGGTGCGCTCGGCGATGACGAAGGCGACGTAGCCGCCGAGCAGGTACAGCGAGCCGTGCGCCAGGTTGACGTTGCGCATCAGCCCGAACACCAGGGTGAAGCCGCTGGCAACGATGAAGTACAGCGACGCCAGCGTCAGGCTGTTCAGCATCGTCACGAAGTACAGGCGCGGGTTGTCCGCGATCGCCCACACCGAGAAGACGGCGATCGGGCCGCCGAGCAGCAGCCAGAGGGCGAGCTGCGAGCGTCGGCTCATGCGGCGCGTTCCCAGCTGCGCTGCGAGGCGATCTCGGGCGACTTCGCGAAGACGCCGTCCTTCATGACGGCGAGCAGCCGCGTCGGGTCGCGCAGGATCGACAGGTTGGCGAGCGGGTCGCCGTCGACGAGCAGCAGGTCGGCCAGGTAGCCCTCCTTGACCACCCCCAGCTCGTTCGGCTTCATCATGATCTGGCCGCCGTAGAGCGTCGTCGAGCGGATCGCCTCCATCGGCGTGAAGCCGAGGTACTTGACGAAGAACTCGAGGTCGCGCGCGTTCTGGCAGTGCGGCGTGAAGGCAAAGCCGTAGTCGCCGCCGGGCAGGATGCGGATGCCGCGCTTGTGCATCGCGCGCAGCGACTCGCACGCCGCGTCCCACTCGATCTGATAGCCCATCGCCACCGCCTTCGCGTTGGTGATGCCGAAGGCCTCGGCCTCGTGCAGCATGGCGTAGAGGATGGCGATCCCCGGCGCGACGAAGACACGGTCCTTCGCCGCCTCGAGCATGTCGAGCGACTCGGTGTCGGAAAAGCTCGCGTGGTAGATGACGTCGATACCGTGCTTCAGCGCCTGCTTGACCGACGCCGCCGAGCGCGCGTGCGCCGTGCCGCGCTTGCCGCGCACGCGCACCTCGTCCATCGCCGCCGCGACCTCGGCGTCGGTCATCCAGGTCGTCTCGGCCGGTGAGTCCGGCGTGAAGTTGTCGCCCGAGAGGTTGAGCTTGATCGAGTCGACGCCGTACTTGAGGAACATGCGCACCGCCTTCCTCATCTCGTCGGCGGAGTTGACGTTGACGCCGAAGCTGAACTCGGGGAACGGCAGGTGCGGCAAGGTCTCGTCGCCGAGGCCGCCCAGCACCGTGATCTCCTGGCTCGCCGCCAGGTAGCGCGGGCCCGGGATCTGCCCCGAGTTGATCGCGTTGCGGGTCACGACGTCGAGGCGCGGCTTGGCGCAGGCGGCGCCGACGCAGGAGGTGAAGCCGGCCTGCAGGTAGCGCTTGGCGACCTTGGCGCACCAGAGCACGTGCTCCTCGAGCGGCATGGTCTGGATCGCCGACAGGGTCGCCGCGTCGTTCCAGGAAAAGTGCGTGTGCGCCTCGCACATGCCCGGCATGAGCGTCGCGCCGGCGCCGTCGATGACGGTGGCGCCGCCGGGCGAGATCGGCGCCGTGCTGCGGCCGACCTGGCGGATGCGGTTGCCCTGCACCAGCACGCTGCCGGTGTAGGGCAGCTGCTGGCCGCCGCCGTCGAGGATGCGGACGTTGGTGAAAAGCGTGTCGGCCATGGTCGGTCTCCTGGGTCAGGCCTCTCGCCGGGCCGCCCCAAGGGAGGCCTGCGCCCCCTCGGGGGGCAGCGAACGAAGGGAGCGTGGGGGCTTCATGTCAAGCGGCCCAGCGCTTCGAACGCGCGACGCGGGTGGCAGGCGCGCGGTGGAAGGCGCCGTCCTTCATGACGGCGAGGATGCGCGACTTGTCCTGCAGCACGGTGATGTCGGCGAGCGGGTCGCCGTCGACGAGCAGCAGATCGGCGAGGTAGCCGTCCTTCAGCTTGCCGATCTGCTCGCCCATGCGCATCATCGGCCCGCCCCAGGCGGTGGCCGACAGCAACGCTTCCATGGTGCTCATGCCGACGTACTTGACGAAGTACTCCAGGTCCTTCGCATTGGTGCCGTGCGGCGTCCAGGCAAAGCCGTAGTCGCCACCCGGCAGGATCCGGACGTCGCGCTTGCGCAGCGCCTGCATCGAGGCGATCGCCGCGTCGAGCTCGCGGTGATAGCCCATCTTCTTCGTCACTTCCGGCGTGAGGCCCCACTCGCTGGCGTGATGGGAGGTGTTGATCAGCCAGGCGAGGCCGGGGGCGATGAAGTGCTCCTTCTTGTGCTGCTCGAGCAGGTCCAGCGTCTCCTCGTCGGTGAAGCTCGCGTGGTAGATCACCTCGATGCCGTACTTGACGCAGCGCTTGATCGAGTTGCACGAGCGAGCGTGCGCCGAGACGCGCTTGCCCCAGGCCTTCGCCTCCTCGACCGCCGTCTGGATCTCGACGTCGGTGAACTGGCAGCGGTCGCCGGGCATGCCGGTGATCGACTCGCCCGACAGGTTGAGCTTGATCGAGTCGACGCCGTACTTGACGAACATGCGCACGCAGCGGCGCATCTCCTCGGCGCCGGAGACGATCGCGCCGAAGGCGAACTCGGGCTGCGGCAGGTGCGGCTGGGTGGTGTCGCCGAGGCCGCCGGGCACCGTGATCTCCTGGCTCGCGGCGAGGTAGCGCGGGCCGACGATGGTGCCGTCGTCGATCGCGTTGCGAATGACGACGTCGAGGCGCGGCTTGGCGGTGGCGGCGCCAACGCACGAGGTCCAGCCCATGTCGAGGTAGCGCTCGGCGACCTGCGCGCACCATAGGATGTGCTCCTCGGGCGGCATGCGCTGGATGGCGTCGAGCGTCGGCTGGTCGTTCCAGGAGAAATGGGTGTGCGCCTCGACCATGCCCGGCATGAGGAAGGCGCCGGCGCCGTCGATCACCTGGGCGCCGAGCACGGGCGGCGGCCGCACGCCGTAGCCGGTGCGGCTGACGCGGGCGATGCGGTTGCCCTGGACCAGCACCTCGCCGGTGTAGGGCATGTCGCCCGAGCCGTCGAAGATGCGCACGTTGGTGAAGAGCACGTCGGCCATGGCCCGTCCTTCCTTCAGTGTTGCTGGGAGAGGAAGCCGCGCAGCTCGCGCATGCATTCCTCGCTGCGTTCGACGGGCGTCCAGTGACCGCAGCGCGGCAGCACGACGACGCGCTTGCTGCGCACCGACTGCATCCGGTCGGCCATGGCCCGCACCGACTGCGGCGGCGCGACGCCGTCCTCGTCGCCGGTGACGAGCAGCGTCGGCGCCTCGATGCGCTCGACGGCGGCCGCGGGCGCCTCGGCGAGCGCCTCGCAGCTGCGCGCATACGCCTCGCCGTCCTGGCGCATCAGGCTCTCGCGCACGAACGCCGCGGCGACGGGGTGGCGCTCGCGCGTGTCGGCGGAGATCGCCGCCTTGAGCAGGCCTTCGGTGATCTCGTGCATGCCGGTCGCGCCTTCGCGGGCCTTGGCGGCGCGCAGGCGGATCGCTGATCGCGCCGGCTCGGGCGGCGCGATCAGCGGTCCGAACAGCGCCAGGCTGCGTACCCGGCGCGGCTCGGCCGCGGCCAGGTGCTGACAGACGATGGTGCCCATGGAGTGGCCCAGCCAGTGCGCCCGGCCGATGTCGAGCCGCGTGCACACCGACAGCAGCGCCTCGACGTAGCGGCCGATCGTGAGCGGGCCCTCGACGCGCTGCGAGCGGCCGCTCCCGGGCAGGTCGATGCGCACGACGCGGTGCCGCGCCAGCGCCGGCATCACAGGCGTCCACGTGTTCGAGCTGCCGCCGAGGCCATGCACGCAGACGACCACGTCGCCCTCGCCTTCGTCCTCGACGGCGATCCGCTCGATCAGGTGCAGCGTCATCGGCCCGGGCCCTTCACTGGAAGCGGTTCTCGATCGCGCCGATGCCGTCGATCTCGATCCGCACGACGTCGCCGGCGTGCAGGTACTTCGGCGGCGAGAAGCCCATGCCGACGCCCGCGGGCGAGCCGGTCGCGATCACGTCGCCCGGGTGCAGTGTGATGCCGCGCGAGCAGGTCTCGACCAGCGTGGCAATGTCGAAGATGAGGTCTTTGGTCGACGCGTCCTGGCGCAGCTCGGCGCTGCCGCCGGCCGGCGTGACCCAGCCGCGAACGCGCGTGTCGCGGCCGTCGAGCTCGTCGGCGCTGACGATCCACGGTCCCATCGGGCAGAAGGTGTCGAAGCTCTTGCCGAGATCCCACTGCTGATGGCGGACCTGCACGTCGCGGGCGCTGACGTCGTTGACGATGGTGTAGCCGAAGACATGGTCCATCGCCCGGGCGCGCGGGATGTCGCGGCCGCCCCGTCCGATCACGACGGCGAGCTCCGACTCGTAGTCGATCTGGTCCGAGACCGCCTTCCCTGGCAGGCGGACGTCGTCGTGCGGCCCGACCACGCACTCGGCGAACTTCGTGAAGACGATGGGCCAGGTGTCTTCCTTGGGAAGGCTGTCACGGAAGACCGTCGTCGCGAGCTCGGCGGCATGCGCACGGTAGTTGCGGCCGATGCAGAAGAGGCCGCGTCGCGGCTTCGGCAGCGGCGCGCGCAGGGTGATCGCGTCGACAGGCATGCGGGGGCCCGACGCGGGCGGCAGCGGCTCGCCGCGCAGCAGCGACTCGAGCAGGCCCTGCGTCCCGCGCGAAGCGTCGCCCACGGCCAGCGGCGTCGCCTCCCGGCCGCAGGGCGAGATCGTTCCCGCGTGGTTCCGGCCGCCCCAGCTCCAGCTGGCGATGCGCATCGCTTGTCTTCGTCTCCTGATCGGCCCGCTGACGGCGAGCGCTGTTCCCGGCGGCCGCGATGAGACTTGCATCTCAAAACGGGATGGGCGCATCATACGAGCCGCTTCGAGCCGCCGGCAACCCGCGCCGGGCCCGCGAGGCCACGGACAAACCCGCATGCCGGCTCTCAAGCACCAGCCCACCGCGCCGCCCCAGCCGCCCGAGCGCGGCGTCAAGGCCGCGACCTTCGGCCTCCTGCTCGACACCGCGATGACGCTGATCCGGCAGGACGGCCACATCCCCTCGGTCGCCGAGGTCGCGGTGCGGTCCAAGGTCTCGCGGGCCACCGCCTACCGCTACTTCCCGAGCCGCAGCGCCCTCATCACGGCGGTGGTCCACGCGTCGCTCGGGCCGGTGCGCGCGTTCGCGTCCGACAACCGCAGCGGCCGCGAGCGCGTCCACGAGCTGTTCAAGCAGACCTTCCCGCGCTTCAAGGAATTCGAGCCGCAGCTGCGCGCCGCGGCCCAGCTCGCCCTCGAGCAATGGGCGCTCGAGCGCAGCGGCCTGCTGGAGGAAGAGCCGTACCGGCGCGGCCACCGCGTCCGCATCCTGCAGCACGCGATCGCTCCGCTCGCGCCGCAGCTCTCGGGCGCCTGTCGCGAGCGCCTGCACAAGGCGCTGTCGGTGGTCTACGGCATCGAGTCGTACGTGATCCTGAAGGACATCTGGGGCGCCTCGGATCGCGAGCTCGAGCGCGTCGTGCTGTGGATGGCCGACGCTCTCATCGATGCCGCCCTGCGCGAGAGCGCGGCGGCGGCAGCCGCGGCGCGCTCGCGCGGCGCGCCTGCCGACGGCCGCGCCGGCGCAACCACGTCAAGTCGACAGCGCTCGTCTGCGCGGCCATGACGAAGGCCCGTCGCTCGCCGGCGTGGTTCGACGCGCAGTACAACAACCGCGCGCGCATTCCCGATCACCCGTCCCTGCTCGCCCGCTGGTCGGACACGTCCGCCGCCGCGCGCGAGCGCATGGCCTGCGTGCTCGACGTTGCCTATGGCGAAGCGCCGAGCGAGCGCCTCGACGTCTTTCCCGCGACGTCGAGCGGTGCGCCGGTGCTCGTCTACATCCACGGCGGCTACTGGCGCGCGCTCGACAAGCGCGATCAGTCCTTCGTCGCGCCGCCCCTCGTGGAAGCCGGCGCGATGGTCGTGCTGCCCAACCACGCCTTGTGCCCGGCCGTGACCTTGCCCGCGCTCGTCCTCCAGCTCGTGGCCGCGGTCGCGTGGGTGCATCGGCACGCCCGCGACTACGGCGGCGACCCGGAGCGGATCGTCGTCGCCGGCCACTCGGCCGGCGGCCATCTCGCCGCCCTCCTCCTCTGCTGCGAGTGGCGCCAGGTCGGCGACGAGCTGCCGCCCGACCTGCTTCGCGGCGCCCTCTCGGTCTCGGGCGTCTTCGACCTGGAGCCGCTTCGTCACGCGCCCTTCCTCGCGCCCGACCTGCGCCTCGACGCAGCGACGGCGCGCCGCCTCAGCCCGGCCCGCTTGCCGGCGCCGCGGGGACCCCTCTACGCCGTGGTCGGGTCCGACGAGAGCGAAGAATTCCTGCGCCAGAACGCGTCGATCCGCGCCGCCTGGGGAGCCGCTGCGGTGCCGGTCTGCGAGAGCATCCCGGAAAGGCACCACATGGACGTGCTCTTCGACCTCGCCGATCCGACGGCGCGCCTGCACGGCCTCGCCCTGGCCCTGCTCGGCCTCGCGCCCGAGCCCGACTCACCCCGAGACGGCGACGGGCGCGCCTAGGCGCGCGAGGACACAGGACCGCTCGGCAGGCCCACGTGCGGCAGCGGCTGCCGGTGGCCGCCGTCGTCGCCGTCGGGCTTGCGGCGCCATTCGATGACGATGCCGACGATCGGCGTGGCGATCGCCGCAAGCTCGACCGCGAGCGCCAGCACGTGCACGGCCTCCGCGGGGAAGGTGAGGAACAGGCTGGTCAGGAGGAGCATGGGGCGAGGCAGCGGTCTGCGGCAGGGCGAACGTACGCGATGGCCGCAGTCTGCCTAGGCCCCTGCGCGTTTGGCACGTGCCGTCGCGTCATGAAACGGGCGCCTCGTGAAATCCGCCACCGCTCTCCCTTGCGTCGGCTCGGCGGCACGCCGTGGCCTCGCCGGCCGTCGTCGGCTGAGGCCACTGTCGGCTCAGGCCGCTGACGCTCTAGCGCTTGCGCGCCAGGGTCACGCCGTCGCCGATCGGCAGGAGCACGATGTCGACGCGCTCGTCGGCGTGGATCTTGTCGTTGAGCGCCTGCAGGGCCCGCGTGTCGGCGTCCTCCGCTGGCCGGGCGACGCTGCCGCCCCAGAGGACGTTGTCGAGCGCGATCAGGCCGCCCTGGCGCAGGAGGCGCAGGCAGCGCTCGTAGTAGGCGTCGTAGCTCGACTTGTCGGCGTCGATGAAGGCGAAGTCGTAGCTGCCGGCGGCGCCCGCACCGATCTCCGCGTCCAGGGTCTCGATCGCGGGCGCGATGCGCAGGTCGATCTTGTGCGCCACGCCGGCCTGGGCCCAGAACGGCTGGCCGACGCGCGTGTAGTCCTCGCTGACGTCGCAGGCGAGCAGGGTGCCGTCCTCGGGCAGCGCCAGCGCGACGCAGAGCGCGCTGTAGCCGGTGAAGACGCCGACCTCGATGGCGCGACGAAAGCCGCCGACCCGGGTCAGCATCGCCAGCAGCTGGCCCTGGTCCGGGCCGATCTGCATGCCGGCATGCGGCTGCAGCCGCGTCGCCTCGCGCAGGGCGGCCAGGGCCGGATGCTCGCGGACGCCGTGCGCCACGACGTAGTCGTAGAGCGCGTCGTCGATCGCCGTTCGTCGGTTCGCCATGTGGTTCTCCTGTGTCAGGCCACTTCGGCGGCGTCGCCGACCGGGGCCGATGCCGCGGCGGCCCGTGCCAGCGCCGACACCTCGCGCGGCGACCTGCCGTGCAGGCGGTGATCCGACCACACCTGGCGCCAGCGCCGGGCCCCCGGCGTGGCGTTGCGCAGCCCGAGCATGTGCCGCGACGCATGCGACCACGGCTCGCCGCCGGCGGCCATCCGCTCCATGTAGGCAACGTACCGATCCTCGACTCCATCGCGCTCGGCGCTTGCCCGCACCTCGGCGCCCAGGAAGCGAACATCCCACTCCGCCAGGGCGAAGGGATCGTGGTACGCCGCCCGGCCCACCATCACCCCCTCGAACTCGCGCAGCTGCCCCGCGATCTGCTCGTTCGACGTCACCCCGCCGTTGAGGACGAAGGCGAGCTCGGGGAAGTCGGCGCGCAGGCGCCGCACGGTGTCGTGGCGCAGGGGCGGCAGCTCGCGGTTCTGCTTCGGGCTGATGCCCTGCAGCCAGGCGTTGCGGGCGTGCACGATGAAGACCTCGCAGCCGCCGCGCGAGGCGACGGTGCCGACGAAATCCCGCACGAAGTCGTAGCTCTCGATCCGGTCGATGCCGATCCGATGCTTCACCGTGACCGGAAGCGACACGGCGTTGCGCATCGCCCGTACGCAGTCGGCGACGAGTTCGGGCTCCGCCATCAGGCAGGCACCGAAGGCGCCGCGCCGGACCCGCTCGCTCGGACAGCCGCAGTTCAGGTTGATCTCGTCGTAGCCCCACTGCTCGCCGAGCCGGGCGCAGGCGGCGAGGTCCGCAGGCTCGCTGCCGCCGAGCTGCAGGGCGAGCGGATGCTCGACCGCGTCGAAGTCCAGGTGACGGGCGACGTCGCCGTGCAGCAGCGCGCCCGTCGTCACCATCTCGGTGTAGAGCCGGGTGCGGCGGGTGAGCAGCCGATGGAAGTACCGGCAGTGCCGATCGGTCCAGTCCATCATCGGCGCGACCGACAGCCTCCAGCCGGCGGATGCGTCGATCAGCATGGCGGCGCGGTCGTTCGGGGCGACAGGGGCATGGTCCCGATTGTCCCAGTTGGCGCGCGGCGGCTGCTCCACGCGAGGTCGCAGCCGTGCGTCAGGGCTGGCGCCGCAGCCAGAAGTAGGCGAGAGCGAGCAGCAGGAGGAGGACCACGACCGTCCGGCCCCAGCCCGTGCGGCGCGGCACCTCGCCGGGCGACAGGCCGCTGTGCGGGTCGCTGCGATGGCTGCCTTCGACGGCGTCCCGTGCCTGCTCGAAGCCGAGGCCCGTTTTTTCGCGCAGGGCACGGATCGCCTCGCGCGTCCGGCCGGCACGCAAGGCGTCGGCAAGGAGGGTTCCGCGCCGGTCCGGTCGCTTCGCCCGTCGCGGCGGCTCCTGCGGCGGAATCGGTGGGGGCATCGGCATTCTCCTGTCGCCGCTCATCAGGCGCGGCCGGCCACCGCCTCGATGCCGTCCGTGAAGCGCGGCCAGAGAGCGGCAGGCAGATCGTGGGCCATGCCGTCGACGACGTCCAGCGTCGCCGCGTCGATGCGCCGCGCCAGATCGCGCCCCGCCGCGACCAGGACGAGCGGATCGGCGGCACCGTGGATGACGTGGGTCGGCACGCGGATGCCGGCGAGCAGGCGCGAGCGGTCACCGTCGGCGGCGATGGCGACCATCTGCCGCGCCGTGCCGGCCGGACGATGCGAACGCCGGATGTGCCGCCTGAACCGGTCGCGCAGCTCCTCGGGCGGCGTCGGGTAGCCGGGGCTGCCGATCAGCGCGTAGAGGCCGACGTAGTGCTCGACGATCCCGTCGAGCGACGTCGCGTCGCGCGGCCGCGTGATCATCGCGACGCGCACCTTGAGCGACGGCGCCGGCAGGCGCCGCGAGCCGCTGCTCGTCATCATCAAGGTCAGGCTGCGCACGCGCTCCGGCGCGGCGAGGGCGAGGCGCTGCGCGATCATGCCGCCCATCGATGCGCCGCAGACATGGGCGCGCCCGATACCCAGGGCATCGAGCACGCCGAGGCTGTCGGCAGCCATGTCGACCAGCGTGTACGCGCTGTGGACGCGCAGGCCGAGGGCATGGCGCATCGACTCGGCGGCCAGGTTGGGCACGCCGGCGTGATCGAAGCCTTGGCTGAGGCCGATGTCGCGGTTGTCGAAGCGGATGACGCGAAAGCCCCGTGCGACGAGGCCGTCCACGAAGCCGTCGGGCCAGCCGACGAGCTGCATGCCGAGTCCCATGATGAGCAGGAGCGGCTCGCCCGATGGCGGACCGTGGTCCTCGACCTCGAGCATGAGGCCGTTGGCCCTGACCCGCATGGTCAGCGCGCCGCGACGCGTACGGCGGTGCGGAAGAACCAGCGCCGCCGCCCGGCGGCGTCGAACGGCCGCCAGCCGCCGGCCGGCTGCGCGAGGCGATCCGCGAGCGCGTACAGCGCGAGCGGGTTCATGCCCATGCCGACGTGGCTCGAGGGAACCTCGATGTTCTCCGTCATGGGCCCGGGCTCGTTCAGGCTGCAGCGCCAGGCGACGATGCCGTCGCTGCGAGAGAAGATTGACGTCGTCGGCACCGGCGGCGGACGACGGACGTGGGCCATCAGCCGCGCGTCGCCGACCCGGTGGCCGCTCAGCAGCTCGTACAGGCGCCAGGCGTTGGTCGCCTTCGGGTGCCCGGAGAACGGCGTGCCGAGCGTGACGACAGCGCGGGTCCGAGCCGGATGCAGCTTGGCCATCTCGCGCGCGTAGACCCCGCCGAGGCTCCAGCCGACGAGGCTCACGGGACCGCCGTGCCGGTCGGCGAACCGCTGCACGTCGTCGACGCAGCGCTCGAGGACGCCGCTGCGCGGCCCGAGGTTGACGCCCTGCCCCCAGGTCTCGGCCGCGTAGCCGAGACCGCGCAGGAATCGTCGCAGCGGCGCCGTCGTGATGTCGCCGGCGCCCATGCCCGGGAACACCATCACGGCATGACCGTCGCCGCGCGGCACGCGGCGCAGCCAGGGCATGGCCACCACCAAGGAGGCGAGCTCGAGCGGCGCACGCGCCTCGAGCAGCACGTGGAGCGGGCCCGGGCCGCGTGCACGCTCGCCGTCATCGGCCCTGGTATCGCCGGGCACGGTCGTGGAGCGGCGGCGGGTGGTCATGCGTTCGTGGGGGCCGATGCAGGGCGGGCGCGAGCGACCCAGCGCGTCCGCCGGCTCACGGCGTCGCGACGGCCGCCGGCGACCGCCGGAGCGCGAACGTCTCGTTGGCAACCAGCGCGCCGACCACCAGCGCGCCGCCGAGGAGGACGTGCCGGCTCGGTGTCTCGTCGGCGCCGAGCCAGGTCCAGGTCACCCCGAAGATGATCTCGAGCAGCGACAGCAGGGCGACCTCGGGCGCGGCCAGCACGCGGGCCGCGGCCACCGAGATGAGGCACGGGATCGCCAGCTGGGCCACGCCGAGCAGCGCCAGAAGGCCGAGATCGTGCGCCGAGGCCTTGAAGGGCAGCGACGGCAGAAGGGTCACGAGGCTCGAGAGCACCGCACCGATCAGCACGGCCGGCAACAGGTCGCCGCCGCCGCGACCGCTCTTCTGGATCGCCGTCCAGTTGATCGCCGCCGCCACGGGCACCGCGAGCGCCACGAGGGTGCCGGCGACGTGGCGCGGCTCCCCGGCGCCGAGCTCGTGCACGTACATCCAGCCGATGCCGATGCCGGCGGCGACGATCGCGCTCCAGGTGCGCACGGGCAGGCGCTGGCCGATGACGACGCGGGCGACGAGCGCCGTGAGCAGCGGCGCGACCGCCATGGTCACCAGGACGTTGGCCACGGTCGTCATCGTGATCGCCACCATGAAGGCGGTGAACATGGCGGCCCAGCACAGGCCGGAGAGCCAGAGCACCGCGCCGCCGTCGCGCAGCGTGCGCGCCAGCGGCGTGAAGCCGCGCAGCCAGCCGAGCAGGACGACGAGCGCGGCGGCGTTGAAGAGGCTGCGCCAGAACGTCGCCTCGAAGCTGGCAGCGGAGTCGAGGTGCCGCGTCACCACCCCGGCCATGCTCCAGAGGAGCGTGGCGAGCAGCATCGCGGCGACGGCGCGCGCGTGCGTCAAGCTAGTAATCGCTGCCGACGCTGCCCGGCGCCAGGTTGTCGAACTTGGTCAGCGGCTTGAGGAAGGTCAGCTTGAAGGTGTCGGTCGGGCCGTTGCGCTGCTTGGCGATGATGATCTCGGCGACGCCGGGCTCCTTCGAGTCCTTGTTGTAGTACTCGTCGCGGTAGATGAACATGATCACGTCGGCGTCCTGCTCGATGGCGCCCGACTCCCGCAGGTCGCTCATCATGGGCCGCTTGTCGGTGCGCGACTCGACGCTGCGGTTCAGCTGCGACAGCGCGATCACCGGGCACTTCAGCTCCTTCGCCAGCGACTTCAGCGAGCGCGAGATCTCGCCGATCACCGTGGCCCGGTTCTCGTCGCCGGTGCCGTCGCTGCCGCTCATCAGCTGCAGGTAGTCGACGACGATAAGGCCGAGCTGGCCGCATTGCCTCGCCTGCCGGCGGGCGCGCGCGCGCAGCTCGCTCGGGCTGAGCGAGCCGCTCTCGTCGATGTAGAGGCTGACCTTGCCGAGCTTCTCGACGGCCTCCGAGAGGCGGCCCCATTCGTCGTCGCGGAGCGCACCCGTGCGCAGGTGGTTCTGGTCGATGCGGCCGAGGGAGCCGACCATGCGCAGCGCCAGCTGCGAGGCGCCCATTTCCATCGAGAAGACGACGACCGGCAAGCCTTCCTTCACGGCGACGTGCTCGCCGATGTTGAGCGCGAGCGCGGTCTTGCCCATCGACGGCCGCGCCGCCAGGACGATCAGGTCGCCGGCCTGCAATCCCGCGGTGAGCCGGTCGAGGTCGTAGAAGCCGGTGCGCACGCCGGTCACCTCCTCGGCGCCGTTCTCGTGCAGCTCGTTGACGCGGTCGATGAGCTGGACCACGAGCTGGTCCATGCTCTGGAAGCCCTGGCGCGAGCGCGAGCCCTCCTCGCCGATGCGGAAGATCTTGCCCTCCGCCTCGTCGAGGATCTGCGCGACGGCCCGCCCCTGCGGGTTGAAGGCGCTGGTGGCGATCTCGTCGCTCGCCGCGACGAGCTTGCGCAGCACCGAGCGCTCGCGCACGATCTCGGCATAGCGGCGGATGTTGGCCGCGCTCGGCACGCTCTGGGCGAGCGCGTTGAGGTAGACGAGGCCGCCGCAGTCCTCGGCCTTGCCGAGGCTCTGCAGCTGCTCGAAGACGGTGATGACGTCGGCCGGCTTGCTGGCGTTGACCAGCGCGGAGGTCGCCGCGTAGATCAGCCGGTGCTCGAAGCGGTAGAAGTCCGATTCGCTCAGCAGATCGCCGACGCGGTCCCAGGCGCCGTTGTCGAGCAGCAGGCCACCCAGCACGCTCTGCTCGGCCTCCACCGAGTGCGGCGGGATCCTCAGGCGGGCGACGTCCTCGTCGGGCCGGGCGGAAGGCGGAAACTCCGCCGAGGAGGAGAAGACTGCAGGCATCGGGAAATCATAAGACCCGCGCTCGTGCAGCCGGTGCACAAGGCTGGGGACAGCCGTTGCACATGCGGTGGAAATTCGGGTACCAAAAAAAAGGGCTGCAGCGGAGCCCGCCCCTCCCTCTCGGAGGGAGGGGAGCGCAGCGGGGAGGGATCAGCCCTGACGCCGAGCCTACGGCGAGACCCGCCGAGCCTTCGGCTCAGCTGGTCTCGCCGAGCACCACGACCTTCACTTCGACCACGACGTCGGTGTGCGGCGCGACCGTGACCGTGTGCTCGCCGACAGTCTTCAGCGGACCCTCGGGCATGCGCACCTGCGCCTTCGTCACCTTGAAGTCGATGCGGTTGAGCGCATCGGCGACGTCGGCGTTCGTGACCGAGCCGAACAGGCGGCCATCGACGCCGGCCTTCTGCGTGATGTGCACGGTGCGGCCGCTCATCTTCTCGCCGAGTGCCTGGGCAGTGGCGAGACGCTCGGCCGCGTTCCTCTCGAGCTCGGCGCGCTTGTCCTCGAACTCCTTGATCGCCGCCGGCGTGGCGCGACGCGCGACCCGGGTCGGGATCAGGAAGTTGCGGGCGTAGCCGTCCTTCACCTTGACCACCTCGCCGAGCTCGCCGAGGTTGACGACCTTGTCCAACAGAATGACTTGCATCGCGTCGTCCTCAGACCTTGTGCTGGTCGCTGTACGGCAGCATCGCCAGGAAGCGGGCGCGCTTGATGCACGTCGTCAGCTGGCGCTGGAAGAAGGCGCGCGTCCCGGTCAGGCGGGCGGGCGTGATCTTGCCGTTCTCGTTGATGAAGTCGCGCAAGGTGTCGATGTCCTTGTAGTCGATCTCCTTGACGCCGGTGACCGTAAAGCGGCAGAAGCGCTTGCGACGGAACAGCAGCGACTGGGTGTTGCGCTTGGGCTTGCGGTCCTTCGAGAACCGACCTTTACCGCGTGGCGGGGGCATGTTGTTGACCTCTCTGCTTGAATTCGATGGATTGGATGTGGAAGACGATTCCGCGACCGTTGCGCTGCGATCCGAGAAAGCCGGCGAAGTCGTGCTCGACCCCGAGCTCCGCCTTCTCCAGCATTTCCGTGACCGGCCCGATCGCCCTGCCGCGGATCTCGAAGGAGAGCTTGCGGACGCTGTCGGGCTGGCGGATCTCCGATTGGTGCCTGAGGCTCACGTCCAGCGCCGGCAGGCCGGCGGGAGTGAAGCGCAACGCACCGCGCTCGACGATCCGCGCCGTCAACGCGACGCTGTTCGTCAGCTCGCCGCCGCCTCCTGCGGCGCACGGCGCTGTTCCTGGCGCGACTCCTCGCGGTCGACGGCCTTCATCATCACCGAAGGCGTGGTCTCGGCGCGGTCCTTCAGGACCGTGAGGTGGCGCAGGACGGCGTCGTTGAAGCGGAAGCCCGTCTCGAGCTCGTTCAGCACCTTGCTGTCGCACTCGATGTTGATGCAGATGTAGTGCGCCTTGGCCAGCTTCTGGATCATGTAGGCCATCTGGCGCCTGCCCCAGTCCTCGACCCGGTGCACCTTGCCGCCGCCGGCGGTGACGATGCCCTTGTAGCGCTCCAGCATGGCTGGAACCTGCTCGCTCTGATCCGGATGGATCAGGAGCACGATCTCGTAGTGACGCATCGAATCTCCTTGTGGATTCCCGCAGAGGGAAGCCGCTCGTCCGCCGCCCGGAATGGGCGCATCGAACGCCGAGCCTCGTCAAGGCCCGAAGCGGCAAGGGAAAGCCCGCGAGTATAGCCCGCCGGCGCCCGGCGCCGCTGCCGCCTCCCGCGCCGGGACCCGGAGATGCCGGGCGGTACTTTGTCCGGGTCTGGACGGCACTGCTGCGGGCCCTCGCCAGCGACCGGGGTTTACACTGCGAGCGTTCACCGACCGGGGGTCGCCCGGCAGCGCCGACGCCCCACGCGCCCGCTGCCCGAGCCTGAAACGGAAACGAGACGGATGAGCGATTCGAGCAGCGGCGGCAAGTTCACCTCGGACAACCCGGGCCGTCGCACGGGTGCCGCAGCCCCCGACGAGTGGCCGGCGACACGTGCCGAGCCCGCCAGCCGCGAAGAAGTCGACGCCTGGCAAGCCACGCGGATCCTGACCGACGAGCGCGGTGCCGGTGCCGCGGCCCGACCCGAGCCGCCGCACGTCAACGGCTCCGGGCAAACGCTGCCGAGCGAGGCTCCCCGCCGCGGCCCACGCGATTCGCCGGACGCCTGGGCGGCCACGCGCGCCCACACCGCCCTGGCGACGCAGATGCTGCCCGACGAGAACGACTATCTCGCCGGCGCCAAGGACGAGATCGGGCGCCAGATCGGCGGCAACGAGCGGGAGCTGTTCGTCTCGTGCGCGCCCGGCGAGGCCCTGCAGCAGCAGTTCGAGCACCTGCAGCCCGAGTTCATCGCCGTGCACGACGTCGCCACGGCCTCGTCGCGCAAGCTGCTCGCCGGCATCGCGGCCGCCAGCGGCCGCAGCGTGCAGAAGCTGGTGATCCGTCGCCAGGGCTACGGCACGGCGCTCGCCACTCTCGAGTTCGTCGACCTGCCGACGACCGACAACCAGGCGCTGCGCCTGTACACGACCGAGTCGGACGCCGACACGGCAGCCCGGCACGCCATCGCCAAGACCCTGCTCGCGTACAGCCGGCTGGGCGTGGTGATGGTCGGCGAACTGCCCGGGCACGCGATCGCCGCTGCGCTCAAGCCGCTGCACGAGGACATCCTTGCCGGGCCGTGGCCGAACCGCAACCTTCTGCTGCTGCCGCTCGCCTCGGCCAGCACGCTGGTCACGCACGGCCTCGACCTCGGCCGCGGCACCGGCGTTGCCGTGCGCACGACGCCCCAGGTCGCACGGCCTGCCGACGCGTGGGCCTTCATCACCGGGACGTGGAGCCGGCTTCGCGAGAATGCGCCGTCGGGCGGGCGCGCCGTTCCGGAGCTCGGCAGCTTCAAGCCGGCGCCGTATGAGGCGAAGCGGCCGCCGATCTCGAGCGGCATGCCATCGGGCGACACGATGCCGATGGAAGACGCGTCCCTGCCGATGACCTTGTCCATGCGGCCGATGCCCGCCATCGCGAGCCCGCACTACGCCGCGCCGATGCCCTCCACGCTCATCGAGCGATACGTCAAGCAGCTGAGCGAGCTGAACGGCGTGATCAGCTGCTGCGTGTTCGAGCTGCCCGGCGGCGAGCCCGTGGCCCACGCCGGTGCCAACCCCGGCTCGGCCGACCTCGCCAGCCACGGCAGCACGCTGGTTGCTGCGATGACGACCGCGAGCCGCGGCCTGGGCTTCGGCGCCGCGATTCCCGAGGCGGCGATCACCTTGGGTTCGCACCATCTCCTGCTGCGCGCGCTGCCGCGCAATCCGGGCCTGGCCATGCACGCCGTGCTCGACAAGACGAGCGCCAACCTGACGCTGGCCCGCCTGCAGATCCTGCGCATGGACGCGATGTTCGACGAGCCGAGCTAGACGAACGAGGGGCCGCGAAAGCGGCCCCTGCATTGCACTTCGGCTTCGCGCCGGCAGCGCCTCAGTGGACGACGCGCTCGAAGACGAAGCGGCCGTCCTCGAAGTCCACCGGGATCACGTCCTTCGGCCCGAAGCGGCCTTCGAGGATCAGCTTCGAGACCGGGTTCTCGATCTCGCGCTGGATCGCCCGCTTGAGCGGCCGCGCGCCGAACACCGGATCGAACCCGGCCTTGGCGAGCTGTGCCAGCGCCGCCGGCGACACGTCGAGCTTCATGTCCATCTTCTCGAGCCGCGTCTCGAGCACCCGGAGCTGGATCCTCGCGATCGCCTGGATGTTCTTCTGGTCGAGGGCATGGAACACGACCGTCTCGTCGATGCGGTTCAGGAACTCGGGGCGGAAGTGCTTCTTGACCTCGGCCCAGACCGCCTCCTGGATGGCCTCGCTGCTCTCGCCGACCATCTGCATGATCTGCTGCGAGCCCAGGTTCGAGGTCATGACGATGACCGTGTTCTTGAAGTCCACGGTGCGGCCCTGGCCATCGGTCAGCCGACCGTCGTCGAGGACCTGCAGCAGGACGTTGACGACGTCCGGATGCGCCTTCTCGACCTCGTCGAGCAGGAGCACGCTGTAGGGCTTGCGCCGAACCGCCTCGGTCAGGTAGCCGCCTTCGTCGTAGCCCACGTAGCCCGGCGGCGCGCCGATCATGCGGGCCACCGAATGCTTCTCCATGAACTCGCTCATGTCGAGACGGATGAGGTGGTCTTCGCTGTCGAACAGGAACGCCGCCAGCGCCTTGCACAGCTCCGTCTTGCCGACCCCGGTCGGGCCGAGGAAGAGGAACGAGCCGGTCGGCCGGTTCGGATCCGAGAGGCCCGAGCGCGAGCGCCGGATGGCATCGGCCACCGCTGTGATCGCCTCGTCCTGGCCGACGACGCGCTCGTGCAGCTTGGCTTCCATCTGCAGCAGCTTGTCGCGCTCGCCCTGCATCAGCTTCGAGACCGGGATGCCGGTGGCCCGCGCGACCACCTCGGCGATCTCCTCGGCGCCGACGACCGTGCGCAGCAGCTGCGGCCGGTTGCCCTCGGTGCTCTTCTTCTGCTCGCGAGCCTGCGCTTCCTTGAGCTGGCGCTCGAGCTCGGGGAGCTTGCCGTACTGCAGCTCGGCGACCTTGTTGAAGTCGCCCTTGCGCTTGTATTCCTCGATCTGGAAGCGCGTGCGATCGATGTCCTCGAGCATGGTCTTGGAGCCCTGGGCCGCCGCCTTCTCGGCCTTCCAGATCTCCTCGAGATCGGCGATCTCGCGCTGCAGGCGGGCGATCTCCTCCTCGAGGAGGTCGCGGCGACGCTTCGATGCCTCGTCCTTCTCCTTGAGCACGGCGGCACGCTCGATCTGCAGCTGGATCATGCGCCGGTCGAGGCGGTCGAGCGCCTCGGGCTTGGAGTCGATCTCGATCTTGACCTTAGAGGCGGCCTCGTCGATGAGGTCGATTGCCTTGTCCGGCAGGAAGCGGTCGGTGATGTAGCGGTGGCTCAGCTCCGCGGCGGCGACGATCGCCGGGTCGGTGATCTCGACGCCGTGGTGGACCTCGTACTTCTCCTGCAGGCCGCGCAGGATGGCGATGGTCGCCTCGACGCTCGGCTCGCCGACGAGGATCTTCTGGAA
>JAESGR010000552.1_pt1 | contig 22850 bp, 17 predicted proteins | sample 9269771 | NCBI WGS metagenome assembly JAESGR01 (sample SAMN15739572, study PRJNA653492) | algae metagenome | isolation source: Chroococcus sp. CMT-3BRIN-NPC107 and co-occurring heterotrophs from well... | place: USA: Clark Mountains Wilderness, California | collected 2010-04-18 | reverse complement strand
CTAGCCCTACCTTGGCAGACCTTCCGGTGCTTGGTCCGTTGCTGGGTCGCAGGCTTCTGTTGGGACGGAGGGGATGGCGGGGTGGACTGGCGGGGGGATCTGGAGGACTGGCTGGCGCCGTTCCTGGCAGTCATGGGGCACAGGAAGCGGCGGCTGTGGGCGCCGGTCTACCTGCAGGGCCTGATAGGACCGAGAGAACGCAAGAACCTGCAGCCGACAGCAGTTCGGCTCGGTCTTCGCAGCCACGACCAGCTCCACCACTTCGTCACGAGCACGACCTGGGACGATGCGCCGTTGCGGCGGGTCCCTCCAGGTCCTCCTGGACCTGGATCCTGTGGATGCCGGATGAATGGCCGCCTGGCCATTCATGGTGGAGCAGGCAGATGGTCTGGTCGGTGGACCTGATGCCGTGCTGGTGGTCGACGACACCGCCCTGCCCAAGCAAGGCAGGCACTCGGCTGGTGTTGCACGCCAGTACTGTGGCTGCCTGGGCAAGCGCGCCAACTGCCAGGTCCTTGTCTCGCTCACCCTGGCCAAGGACGAGGTCCCGGTACTGACAGGCCTGCGTCTGTTCCTGCCGCAGGCCTGGACGGTCGATGCGGATCGCTGTGCCGAGGCCGCATGCCGGCAGAGCACCGGCAGGCATTGGCGAAGACCGAGATCGCGCTGACCGAGATCGACCGGATCATGACGGCCGGCATGCCCAAGGTGCAGAACGTCGATCCGCCTGCCGTCCAGTTGCACTGGCCGAAAGCCAGCACCGGCTGGCCACGCAACCACCCGGTACCCAACAAGGATCCGGTCCCAGCTGAGCAGGCCCTCCAGCATGTCGAGTGGCACCGCATCGCCTGGCGTCAGGGGACGAAAGGTCCGCTCATGGCCGGGTTCGCCGCCATGCGGGCGCGTCCGGCCGAAGGCGAGCAACTCAGGCAGGGTCGCCATCTGCCGGGCGAGGAGGTCTGGCTGATAGGCGAGCACCGCAGCGCCGGCGAACGCAAGTACTACCTCGCCAACCTCCCGCAAGAGGCGACGCTCGAGGAACTGGCGGCCACGATCAAGGCAAGATGGATCTGCGAGCAGGTCCACCAGCAGATGAAGGAGGAACTCAGCCTCGACCACTTCGAGGGCCGCTCCCCGTGATGGCCTGCTGGCCATCACCCTTGCAGGGATGAATCGGCGAACCTGATGGCCGCCGATGGACTGGTCTGCACCGCCAAGCGCTCATGACCATGATCGCCTTTTGCTACCTCCAGCACCTCTGCCTCAAGGAGCGGGAGAAAAAGGGAGGGCAATCCTCCAGGACCACCACCGCAACCAAGCTTGCCGGCCGTCCGCCGCCAGCTGGTCAGCCTGTTTCACCGCGCCTGGACCTGCTGCCTGCACTGTGGTGCTGAACTCGGGCCTATCCTACCCAACAGAATGCTAAGGTAGTGCTAGCCCCTTCATGGGCATCCCGTGCCTTGCAGCCGCCCTCGACTGGCTCCAGAACTGACGGAGCCTAACTCGACAACAGTCCGAATACAGTCATGCGCACGGCCTGTTGCGCAGCATTTGGCTGCTGGCCCTAGTGATGTCCGTCAACTGGCTTCCAAAGCACTCCCAGCTGGGCAAGGGGCAAGATATAGCGGCGCAATTGCGGCAAGTGTTGCTGAGCGCACTATGCGCGCGACGGGTTCTGACCATGAAGGAGGTCGCCCCCAGAATGATCTTCGAGAGACAGAAGGCCCGTCGGCAGAGTCGCTGGGTGGACATTCATGCGTTGGTAAGGCATGTCCTGGCAGGAGAGCGTCAGGCTGATCGACCTTGTCCTTGCGGCTTGGGTGACGCGGCATGGCGGGCGTCAGAGCCGCTTCTTCCTCTGCCATCCTGCTTCGGACGCCCGCCGATGTGGCCACGACGGATGATGGTCGAGGCCATCTTCTGTCTGGTCCGCTCCAGTTGTGCGAGGCGCATGCTGCCTCCCGGCTTCTACGTCCTTCAGGATCGGCCTGGGCGGTCGCCCGACCGCCATCCCTTCGCCCAGCATTCCCGTTCACGTCGTCTTGCCCTGGACGATGAGCGGCTGCCTGAACCTGGCATGGCGATGACCTCCACCGCCATCTCCGGCCGACGGCGCTAACACTTCTTTCGCCTTCTGCCAGGCAAGCACCCGCTGAAGTCGCTGCCGCAATGCGGGCAGCAGGTCCATGTGCGGCGGAACAGCTTGACCAACTGCTGGCGGACGGCTGGCAGAGTAGGCTGTGGAGGTGGTCCTGCGGGCGTGGCGGCAGACTGGTCCACCGGCGCTCATCCCCCGGCGCCAGGAGATGCGACTCCAAGGGGCACCGACCAGGGCCTGCTCGGTCGGCATCGGATCCTCGCTCGGCACTGGATGCTTGCGTGGCCTGCCGGTGCTGGTCTTGGGTCAGTGCAACTCGGCGCCAGGCGAATAGACGTTCTGCACCTTGGGGATTGCCGACGGCCCAGACCAGGCCGCGCCCGGTCAGACCAGAACGGAAGACAGCGCTGCTGCCATAGCCAGATCAGCGACCACATGGCCAAAGCGGTCGCCGGCCGCCATGACACGGTCGAGCTAGGTCAGTGCGATGTCGGTCTTCGCCAGGGCTTGCTGGTCCTCTGCCGGGATGCCGGCCTCAGCGCAACGATCTCCGTCGGCGATCCAGCATCTGGCAGACTTGATCGCGCAGGCCCACCGGTACGGGGACCTTGTCCTTGGCCAGTGTCAGCGACATCAAGACCCGGCAGGTGGCGCGCTTATCCAGGCAGCCGCAATACTGCCGTGCGACACCCACCGAACGCTTTCCCTGCTTGGGCAGAGCCGTGTCGTCGACCACCAGCACCGCATCAGGTCCACCCACCAGCGCGTCCGCCTGCTTCACTAGGATCCGGCGCAAGGAGGCATCGTCCCATGTCGTGCTCGTAGCGAGGCGATGGAGCTGGTCTTGGCTGCGAAGCCCCAGCCGGGCCGCGGTCGGCTGCAAGCTCTTGAGTTCCCTCGCCCGATCAGGCCCTGCGGGCAGACCGGCCCCCACAGCCGCCGCTTCCTATGCCCATGGCTGCCACCAATGGCTTGAGCCAATCCCCGAGCTCCTCCCACCAGTCCACCTCTGCCATCGCTTCTGTCCCGCCAGCCGATCAGGACATGACAACGTCAGGCACGGCCAGGGTTATGCCAAGGCAGTGCTAGGCGTATTGCATCACCAGCTGACGACCTAGCTGGCAGACCAGTCAGGGGTTGAGCGTCTTCAATCATAAAAGGAGGGCCGTTTCTGCAGCGCCACCAGTTGGCGTCTGCCCTCTCGCAGGGCGGCGAGGGCGGCATCGCAGACGGCCGCGGCGGCGTAGCCGTCCCAGGTGCTGGGGCCGGTGGGGACGCCGGCTTCGACCGAGTCCAGCCATGCCCGGAACTCTGCGTCATAGGCAGCGATGAAGCGCTCACGCCAGTCGACTGGAACGTGGCCCATGAAGCTACCGCTCCGCTTCACGGTGATCACGTTGCTTTCTGCAAGCGTCGCCACGCCGCTCTCGCCGACCACCTCGCCGCGGATGTCGTAGCCATAGTCGATGTTGACGGACACCTCGACGTCGACCAGGGCGCCGCTCGCCATCTCCAGGAGGACGAAGAGCGGATCGCGCAACTCGCCTGCACGGCGGTTGCGCCGTGGCGTGAGGACGGAGGTCGCCATGATCTCGTCGTCGAGCAGCCAGCGGACCACGTCGATCTCGTGCACGGTCGTGTCGGTGATCGCCATGTCGCTGGTGTAGTGGGCAGGGACGGACGGGTTGCGGTGTGCGCAGTGCATCATCAAGGGCGCGCCAATGGCACCGCTGCTCAGGGTCTGCTTCAGGGCCACATAGGCGGGGTCGTAGCGGCGCATGAAGCCGACCTGCACGAGCCGGCGCCCGAACGCTACCTCGGCCTCGAGAATACGCAGGCAGGCTTCCTGCGTCGTCGCTAGCGGCTTCTCGCAGAAGACGGGCTTGCCTGCAGCGATGCAGGCGAGGACATATTCCTCGTGGCTCGCTCCCCAGGACGCCACGACGACGGCGTCGACCGAACTGTCCCGGATCAGGTCCTGTCCCGTAGTATGCATGCGGGCGGCTGGCAAGCTGTCGGCCACGCTCTTGGCGCGGGCGAGGTCGCTATCGGTGACTGCCATGACCTCGCTCCCTGCCAGGACCCTGGTCAGCCGCCGGATATGGTCCTGCCCAATCATGCCGACACCGATGACCCCTACCCTGACCGCTGCCATGCTCACCCCTCCTGCTCTAGGATCCGTTGCCTCAGGTCTTATGTTGCAGGTGTCCCTGCCTTTGGTCCGCCCGGTTCCTGTCGACGCGGCACTGCATCTTCCAGCATCGACAAGAGTTCCCCGCCGAAGTGATCAGCGCCGCAACAGCCAGCGGTGGGCCGGCTCCGTGTTGAAGTGCCAGCTTCGCTTTGGCCCGGCCATGACGTTCAGGTAGTAGAGGTCGTATCCATGTGCAGCCGCACAGGGATGATATCCCTTGGGCACGAGGGTCACGTCGCCGTCCTCGACCGCCATGGCGACGTCCAAACTCCGATCGTCGGTATAGACCCGCTGCAGGGCAAAGCCGTGGGAAGGATTCAGCCGGTGATAGTAGGTTTCCTCGAGCAGCGTCTCGCCCGGAGGGTCGTCGACGTCGTGCTTGTGCGGCGGATAGGACGACCAGTTGCCGCCAGGGGTGACGACCTCGACGACGAGCAACGAATGGGCGGGCTTCCCTTCGGGAAGGATGTCGCGCACGTGGCGAACATTGCTGCCTGTTCCACGGCTGGAGAACGCGACGTCGGACGGTGTGATCAGCCGTGCTCCATGATCGCCGCCACCGGGGGCCGTGCAGACCGCCAGTTCGAGCGATGATGTCGCCGTCACCTTCCAGGCGTCATGGAAGGGGACGTAGACGGCGTAGGGGCTCTCGTCCTCGAATGGCCCTGCCCTTTCTCCGATCCCTTGCCAGCTCTGCCCGCCCGCGCTCACGTCGGCCCGGCCGCCAATCAGAACCAGACAGGCCTCCCGCTCGCCCGTCGACCGCGTCAGGGACTGGCCGGGCTCCAGTCGGTAGAGCTCGAAACCGACATGGACCCAGCCGGCGTCGGCTGGGGTCACCCGGTGGACCAGGCCATCCGGACCGGGCTCGTGCCACTTGCGCAGGAGTTCGCTCATGATCCTCTTCCTGTCACGCGTTCCCAGGCGTCGATCATCCGTTGGTAGGCCGACGCCATCTGCTGGATCGCCCGGCCGTCATCGATCTCGCCCGCAAACCAAGCCCTGGCCGGGTTGCCGAAGATCGTCCGGCCGATCGCGAAACCCTTGCACACCGCCACGTTCGCAGCCCTGGCAAAAGCTGCCTCGAGATCGGCTTCGGTCGCATCAAGCCCGAGCAGCAGGACCCCGCGACAGAAGGGGTCGTAATCCTGGATGACCTGGTCGATCCGCTGCCACGCGGCATCGGTGGCTGGGTCGGGAAGCTTCCACCAGTCCGGGAACACGCCCAGGCCATAGAAGCGCTGAATGGCGCGGGGCAAGGTATCGTCCGCGACAGGAACAGCGGAACGGCCCGGAATGACTTCCAGCAAGAGTTCATGACCGGTGCGCCGGCAGGCATCCGCCAGGATCAGCACCTGCCTCTCTTGTTCCAGTCGCAACGCTTCCGGATCGTCTGGATGATAATGGACCAAGCACTTCACGCAGTGCGCCTGCGGCCATTCCCGCAGGGTACAGCCCAGGTCCGGTCCGCCCTCGAACCGCAACGGGATCGAGCCGGGCAGCTCGATCGGCCGGCCAATCCAGCAACCGCTTCCGGTCGCCTCCGCCAGGGCATCCTCGCCCAGCCGCCCGTCCAACAGAACGCCCCAATCCTTCCGGCTGCCACCCACCTGCCGCGAAGCCGCCAAGGCCAGCCTCTTGAACTGGGAAATCCGCGCCGGATCGGCGCCGGTTCGCTCGCACAGGTCGACGAACTGGGCACGATGGTCGAAGGCGAAGGCCAGGACCTGCGGCCATTCCGGCCGCCGGTTGGTCGACCAGTGCAACTGCTCGAGATGGGGGTCTTCGCGGAGGCGCCGGTGCGGGCTGCCTTCGTTCAGGAAGGCCTGCAGCTCGATCCAGCTCGGCACCGCCGGCGCACAGCCATGGCGGGAAACAGCGAAGGCGCCGCAGGCGTTGGCGAGGCGGCAGCATTCCGCCAGCGGAAGGTCCCGCAGGAAGCCGCGAAGGAAGCCGCTGAGGAACGAGTCCCCTGCCCCCAGCACGTTGAAGACCTCGACCGGGAATCCGGGCCCGCTGATCCCGTCCTCGATGCTGCCGGGGATCTCGCCCGGGAGGGCGACGCAGCCCATCGGACCACGCTTCAGCACGATCAGCGCGTCCGGCGCGCTGTCGCGGACGCGACGGAGTGCTCTCAGCGTGTCGGTGCTCCCGCCGGCGATGTGGATCTCCTCCTCGGTGCCGACGATGACGTCGCAGTCCGGCAGGATGGTCTGGAGGTGCTCACTGACCCGGTCGTTGGCAATGAAGCGCTCCTCGCCCAGGCCGTGACCGGCCAAGCCCCAGAGGACAGGACGGTAGTCGATGTCCAGCACGATGCGCGCCCCGTGCCGGCGCGCGAGACGCATCGCCTTGCGCGAGGCTGCGTCGAGGTTCGGTCGGCTGAAATGAGTGCCGGTGACGAGAACAGCCCGGCTGTCGGCGACCAGGGCCTCCTCGATGTCGCCTTCGTCGAGTGCAGCATCGGCACAGTCCTCCCGATAGAAGATCAGCGGGAAGTTCGCCTTGTCGCGGATGCCCAGGATCACGAGCGCGGTCAGCCGGCCGGGATCGGTGATGACGCCGCGCGTGTCGACGCCCTCACGCGCAAGCTGCTCGCGGATGAAGCGGCCCATATGCTCGTCGCCGACACGGGTGATGAGGGCGGAGCGCAGCCCCAGCCTCGCTGTTCCAATCGAGATGTTGGCCGGGCAGCCGCCGACATACTTGGCGAAACTCGCCATCTCCTCCAGCCTGCCGCCGACCTGCTCGCCATACAGGTCCACCGACGACCGGCCGACGCACACCACGTCGAGCGTCTTTTCTGCCAGCGTCATGCACTACCTCCCGATCCGGCCTGCTACGCGATAACTATTCCGCTGCAGCCAAGAAAGATGAATGTCCCTTCTATCACTGCATTTCTGCGATGGCCCTGGCGGTCGCCAGATCGATTTCGCACCTCGGGTCGCCGCGGCGCGGAGGAGTCTTATCAGCTGATCAAGCCGGATCAGGAGGTGGAGGCCATCTCCTTTTGCGACACAGGGGTAGGATCGGTGACTGTGCAGATTTCTTGCAAAAGGCTGCGTCGGCGTCGGAAAGTGGCCGAAGGGGGCTCCGTGACCGGCTGGGGTGCCAGAAGGGAGCTCCCATCGGTCTGGATTGAGGGTCGCGGCATGTCCTTCGTCGAAAGAACGGTCAAGGTCGTGCGTTCATGGCACGTTGGCAAGCCGGGCATGGTCGGCCTTATGGCCCTCGGCACCGTCTCACTCGCCGGATGTAATTCCGCCTCGCTCCAAAGCGCAGTCACGCAAGCCGCCAATCAGGCGGGCACCTTGTTCACCCAGACCGGCAACTTCATGTCGGCTGGCGACGACGAGCAGCCCAGCGACGACGGCACGTCCTGCTACTCGCCACAGCGCATCACATTCTACGCCGCTGTCGCCGAGGTGAACGAGGCGCAGCGGATGCAGAGCGGTGCTGCTGCCGGCGCTCTGGTCGCGGGCTTTGCCGCCACCTATGCCGACTCCACCGTCAGCAAGCTCGCCGCCACAGGCTTCGCTGCGGCGATGGGCCTGGTGATCGCGGACATCGAAACGGATCGTACCCGGATCGCAGCAGTGACGGACAGTTTCGACAGCCTCGTCGCCTGCAGGTCGAACGAGGCGCAGCAGATCAACGACGACTACAAGAACCGGCGCCTTGAACGCGAGGCCGCGGAAGAGAAGCTCGCTACCCTGCGCCGGCTGCTGGCGCAGGACATCCAGGTCGCGCAGGGGACGAACGCGATCCTGAAGGAGCGCAACAACGCCTTCAAGCTGAGCACGCAGCAAATCGAGGCGGAGGCTCCGCCGCCGGCCACCACGAACGAGGCGACCCAACGCAAGGAGCAGGTCCAAAAGGCGGACGCCGCGATTCAGACCAACCAGAAGGTCCTGTCGCAGCAGACCGCCAGCATCGAGGAGGCGGAAGCCTTGGCAAACAGTCCGGAAGAATTCGAGCTCAGCCTGTGGATGCCGGCCACGACCGTTGTGGCCGCGCTGTCCGGCTACTGATCCTACGACTCCACCGAAGGGGCGACCTCATGCACAGGCTCCTTCCCCGCTCGCTCATCGCCCTGGGAGCGATGCTGGTCCCGGCACTGCTGGCAGCGCCAGGGGACGGCCACGCCCAAAATGGCCTGGAGCCGATCCGCACTCCGTTCCCGATGATCGATGCAGAGATGCATGTCGGCCCGATCACCGGGATCGCGACCGACCCCGACGGAACGCTGGTGGTGACGGGGTCGACCGACAAGTCGATTCGCCTCTTCGACGGCCAGGACGGGCGGTTCATCCAGAAATATGTCCTGCCGCTGGGGGACGGCCTGATCGGCGCCATCACGGCGCTCGCCTTGTCGCCCGACTCCGAGCGGATCCTGGCGGCAACCGTCTCCTTCGATACGAGCGACCGGTTCGATGAAGGGTCGCTCTACCTGATCGACGTCGCCAGTGGAGAGACACTTGGACGGATCCGCCAGCTGCCGGGTGCGCCGACCCAGATCCGGTTCGCGCCGGATGGCAACCGGTTCGCCATGGCCTTCGGCGCCAGGGGCTTCGAGCTGCGCAGCGACAAGGGCAAGCGCCTGCTGCAGGACATAGCCCAGCCTGTTGCGGCCCTTGCCATCAGCGATAGCCTCCTGGTCACCCTATCCGATCGGGCGGTGGTCCGCTTGTTCGACCTGCGCGGCGCCAAGCCGCAGGAATTGGAGCCGATCAGGATTCGCGATGCCGGACTGCCTTTCTCGGCCGCGCTCTCACCGGACGGCAAGAACCTCGCGGTCGGCTATGCAGATCGTGGGTTCGTGGACGTGCTGGACCTGGACAGCCGCCGCAAGCGGCGACTGACGCCATCGGCAGCGTCACTAACGGAGGGTAATCTGGCTCTCGTGGCCTGGACTGATGGTGACAGCCCTCGCCTCGTTGCAGGCGGCACCGTCCAGACGGAGGGCCACGAGAACGTCATCGTCAGTTGGGACGCTGATCTGGATGGCGCACCGACGCCGCTTGCGGTCAGCACCGACGCGATCACGGGCCTGGTGCCTGCCGGCAGCGAGGGAATCGCCTATGCGTCGGCGGATCCGTCCTGGGGGCGGATCGAGCGGGCTGCGGACGGGGGCCTTCGCCTGGCGGCCCAGCGAACCGGCGAGCGGCTCGATTTCCGCGAGCTGCCGTCCCGAGGATTTGCGGTGAGCAGCGACGGTCAGCGGGTGCAGTTCAGCGATGCCGATCCCGCCAGCCCTGTCCTGCGCTTCGATCTGGCGACGCTGGAGCTGGAAGCCGGCCCGGCAGCGGATCCCGGCCTGATCGAGCCCGACGAGGCCAAGCTCGGCAAGCTGCTCAAGGAGTGGCGTTACAGGACCGCACCCAAGCTTGGCGGGCGCCGCCTGTCGCTGCCTCCCGGCGAGCGGGTGCTCTCGGCCAATCTAGCCAGCGACGGGCGGTCGGTCGTGCTCGGGACGGATTTTCGGCTACGCCTCTACGAAGCCAGTGGCCAGGAGATTGCGAGCCGCCGGCTGACGTCCGCGGCCTGGGCCGTGGCGGTGGTTCCGGACCGGCCACTGGTCGTGGCGGCCCTGGGGGACGGCACGATCCGCTGGTACAGCCTGCGCCCCGATCTTCCGTTGGCAGAGCTGGCCAGCCTGTTTGTGACGAACGGCGATCGCCGGTGGGTCGCCTGGACGGCTGACAGCCTGTTCGCGCATAGCGACTTCGGTGGGCAGGAACTGGTCGGCTACCAGCAGAATGGCACGGCCAAGGCACCGACCGGCACTTGGCTCGGATTGGAGCAGACCTACCGGCTGTTCCATGATCCGGAGGCCGTGAGCTCGGTCCTTGTGGATGAGGGCCGCTGGTCGGAGATCTTGGCCCGCGAGCGGGTGGATGAGCTGTTCGCGCGGCTCACGCTCCCCGACCTCGTGGTGCAGGGATGGTGCGCGCTGCGGGAGATGCCGAAGGAGGTGGCGACAAGGGGGCTGGCACGGCCAGCCGCCAGTACGACCGTGGTGGCCGAAGCCGGCGAGACCTGCTCGACATTGCGCGACGGCGAGACACCGGCGGGCGGCATCCCGCTGCCGGCAGGCACGCAGGCCATACGGCTCCGCCTGCTGGTCGAGGACCAGGGCGGAGGGCTGGGCGTGGTCGACACGATCGTGGACGGCCGCAATCTCGGCCGCGTCGATCCTGCTGAAGCCAGCAGGGCCGGTGATGGCAAAGTGAGGGTGGAACGCGTCATCCCATTGGCCGGCCGGGCGATCAGCGTGAGCTTTCGCGCCTATGACGGGGCAGGGGTGTTCACGGCCACCTCGCCCATCCGCTTCCTGGCCCCGGCGGAGCCCGCGGCGGACGACGGTCGTCAGGTCCTCCACGTCGTCTCGGTCGGGATCGACGCCTACGGGGGCAGGGTCAACCCTTTGCGCTACGCGGTGGCGGACGCAAGGACATTTGCCGAAAGCCTGCGCGAGGTGGCGCCCTCGACGTACGACATGGTCGAGCCGACAGTGCTCTACGACCAGGACGCGACGCGTGAGGGAGTAGTGCAGGCCCTGCAGGAACTTGCCGGACGGGTGCGGCCGGCAGATGCGGTGATGATCTACCTGGCAGGGCACGGCGTGACCGACCAGAACGGGCGCTACGTCTTCGTCACGTCCAACGTGACTTCCGCCGAGCCGTCCCGTCTGGCCGAGGAAGGCATCGACCACGAGACCTTGCTGAAGCTTCTGAGCGACCTGGCAGCATCCAATGTCTTCGTGCTGCTCGACACCTGCTATGCCGGCGCCTTCGATCTCAAGGGCCCCGCGGACTTCGCCAACGAGAGCGGCTACTTCGTGCTGACCGCGTCCACCAGCCTGCAGGAGGCCTTGGACAGCTACGACCAGAAGAACGGCGTGTTCGCCTTTGCGGTCCATCAGGGCCTGATGGGCGCAGCCGCTGCCGGGGAGGATGAGATCGACGCCCTGCAGCTTGGCGTGTTCGTCCGCAGGACGGTGCCGAAGCTGGCGGCCGAGCGAAATCATCGCCAGAGTGCGGTGTTCAAGGCAGCGGGCGGTGACTTCAAGGAATTCCCGGTGGCCCAAGGCAGGCGCGGCGACTGATCTTAGCAGTGAGGCGCGCCTCTGGATGGATGGAGGTCCGATCTCGATGGCTGACAGGACCTTCTGGCTCGCATTGGCTGCCGCGTGCGCGATGTCGACAAGCGCCAGGGCCGAGATCCGCGCACTGGTAGTGGGCATCGACCGCTACCAGCATATCAGCTCCCTCGAAGGCGCTGTTGCCGACGCCGAGGACATCGCGGGTTCGCTGACGCAGCTGGGTGTTACCGACCTGACGCTCGTGCGCGACGGCGAAGCCGATCGGGCCGCGCTGGAACGAGCCTGGGAAGCCATCGTCGATCGGGCCAGCCCTGGTGACCAGTTGATCCTGACCTATGCTGGCCATGGAGCGCAGCTTCCAGAGACAGTGGGCGGCTCGGAAGCGGACGGGATGGACGAGTTCCTGGTCCTGCCGGGCTTCGACGTCGCCGGGTCGGCCTCGCTCGAGCGGCTGGTCGACGACGAGCTGAACCGCTGGTTCAAGATGGCAGAAGCCAAGGGAGCCAGGGTGCTGGCGGCCGTCGATGCCTGCCACTCCGGGACCGCCTTTCGCAAACTCGACCAGCCGGCTGCCGAGGTCCGCTACCGCTATGTCGAGCTTCCGGCAGGCACCGTGCTGGAGGAGATCCCCACGGATGCCCGCATGCGGAGCATCGGCCGGGACGAACTGGATAACCTGACCTTCATCTCGGGCGCCCAGGACGACCAGACTGTTCCTGAGCTGATCATCCCCGACAAGGCCGGCCTACCCGAGAAACGCGGGGCCATGTCCTGGTCGCTGGCCCGTGCTCTGGAGGGTGCGGCCGACTCCGACCGGGACGGCCTCCTGCGCCGTGGCGAGCTCTACGATTTTGTCGAGCGCAAGGTCCGAGCGCTTGCCGATGCGCGCCAGACACCCAGTTTTTGGCCACCCGCCGCGCGTGATGCCGGCCTCGTCCGGTTGTCGGCGGAGCCTCAAGCTGACGGGACGATGGCTGCCGATGGCCCCATGCGCCTGGCGATCATCCGTGGCACCCCATCCACGGCATCGATGATGCAACAACGGCTCCGCCACACGGAGCTGGTGGCTCACGCCGCGGATGCCGAACTGATCTGGGACGCCCGTTCGGGCGAGGTGGTTGGTGCGCTGGGCGACGTGCTGGCTGTCGACATCAGGCCAGACAACCTTCAACCGGTGATCGACAAGCATCTGGCCCTTAGGATGCTCAAGCTCTCGGTTCAGGCCCAGCCATTGAAGACTCAGGTGCTGCCAGATGACGGCACCCACCTCGCCGGCAGCCGGGTCGGCTTGAGCATCGACGGGATCGGCCAGCCGTTCCTGACCCTGGTCAACCTGGCCAACAACGGCACCGTCCAGTTCCTCTTTCCGGTCGACGCGGACCCGGACGTCGTCCAGGTCGGCCGACCGTTCGAGCTCGGGCCGATCGACGTGGTCGCGCCGTTCGGAGCTGATCATCTCGTCGCCTTGGCCACGCCCGATGCACCCGAGGAGCTGAGGGCTCGACTGAGAAGCCTCGACCAGCAGCCGGCAGCGCTGGAGGCAGGCCGGGCGATCATGGAGAATATCGGCCGGCAGCATGCCCAAATCGGCATCCTCGGGATCTTCACGGCGGCGCGCTAGATCTACAGCGACGGGAACCGTGTCGCCGGACATCTGCTAACCGGATGATGCCGGCCCTGTCATGTTCGCCGGTCGCCCCAGCAGAAACCGACGGACTCGAACATGCCAGTCGCAACATCAATCGCCCTGTTCGCGATGGCCCTCTTCCTCGGCGTCGGTGGTGCTTGGCTCGTGACCTTGGGGCCGTTGGTACTACCTGCTTCTCGGCATCGCCCTCGCCGTGACTGGCCTGCTGGTCTGGCGCCACCGTCCGTCTGCTCTATGCGGGGATCATCCTGGGCACCCTTGCCTGGGCATGGTGGGAAGTCGGGCTGGACTGGTGGCAGCTCGGGACCCGCGGTGGCGTGGTGGTGCTGGTCGGCATTTGGCTGCTGACCCCCTGGCCACTCGGTCGGCAACGCGACTGGAACCTGGGGCGCATCGCGCTCGCCCTCGCGGTCCTTCTTTCGATCGGCGTGGCAGGCGCGTCCCTGCTCCGCGACCCGCACGACATGCCAGGACAACTCAGCACCGAACGAGTGATGCTCGAGGCGGGCGCGAGCCGCGTCCCGCCTGGTGAGTGGCACCACTACGGCCGCACCCTGGCAGGGCAGCGCTATTCGCCACTGGACCAGGTCGATACGACCAATGTCGGACAGCTGGAGGTTGCGTGGACCTACCGGACCGGCGATGTCCGCCGACCCAGCGATGTCACCGAGACGACCTATCAGGTGACCCCGCTCAAGGTGGGCGACCTGCTCTATCTCTGCACGCCACACAATCTGGCAATCGCGGTTGACGCGGCGACCGGCCAGGAACGGTGGCGCTTCGACCCACAAATTCCGGAGGAGCAGGACCGGCAGCACCAGACCTGCCGTGGCGTCTCCCATTACGCCGATCCGGCGCGAGCAGGCCAGCCTTGCGGAGAGCGCGTATTCCTGCCGACAGCCGATGCCCGCTTGATCGCCCTGGACGCGCAGACCGGCACGGTGTGACCGAGCTTCGGAGACGGCGGCACGGTTGATCTCTGGGCCAACATGCCCAACCAGAAGCGCGGCTACTACTACTCGACCTCGCCACCCACGGTGGCCGATGGGCTCCTGGTAATTGGGGGTGCCGTCAACGACAACTACGCGTTCGAGGCGCCATCCGGCGTGATCCATGCCTATGATGTCAACACAGGCGCGCTCGTCTGGAACTGGGACTCCGGCAATCCCGACCGCACCACGCCGCTCCAGCCGGGCCAGACCTACGTCCCCAACTCGCCGAACAGCTGGTCCGTGTTCAGTGCCGATGAGGAATTAGGCCTTGTCTACATTCCGCTGGGCAACCGGACGCCCGACCAGCTGGGAATGGGGCGCAGCGAAGCGGTCGAAAGGTTCTCCTCGTCGATCGTGGCCCTCGATCTCCGGACGGGCCAGGTACGGTGGGTGCGCCAGACCGTGCACCATGATCTGTGGGATATGGACGTACCAGCCCAGCCGGTGCTCTTCGATGTCGCTACCGCGGATGGCGTCGTGCCGGCGCTGGTAGGCCCGACCGAACAGGGGGACATATTCGTTCTCGACCGCCGCTCCGGCGACCCGGTGATCCCGGTCCGGGAAGTGCCGGCGCCAAGTGGCGCCATCGGGGGCGACTTCACCGCACCGACGCAGCCAGTGTCGGATCTGACCTTCATGCCGGATCCATTGCGGGAGTCCGACATGTGGGGGGCAGCCTGTTCGACCAGCTGGCCTGCCGCATCCGGTTCCGGTCGCTGCGCTACGAGGGCCGCTATACTCCGCCATCTCTGGAAGGCACGCTTGTCTATCCCGGCAATTTCGGGGTCTTCAACTGGGGCTCGATAGCGGTCGATCCCGTGCGCCAGATCATGTTCGGGATGCCCACCTATCTGGCATTCACCTCGCGGTTGATCCCGAGCGAGCAGATCGGTGCTGACCAGGAGGTCAATACAGGTGAAGCCGGGCTCAACCTCAATATTGGTGGCCCCTATGGCGTGATCATGCAGCCCTTCGTGTCGCCGATCGGGCTACCCTGCCAGCCACCGCCGTGGGGCTTCGTCGCGGGTGCAGATCTGCGCAGTGGGTTGATCGCCTGGAAGCACAAGAACGGAACGGTGCAGGACATGTCGCCCGTGCCGGTGCCCCTTGAGCTTGGTGTCCCCGGGATCGGCGGCCCGATCATCACGGCAGGCGGCGTGGCCTTCCTGGCCGCGACCGTCGACAACTACCTGCGCGCCTATGATTTGACGAACGGCGAGCAACTCTGGCAGCACAGGCTGCCGGCGGGGGGCCAATCGACACCCATGACCTACACCGTGGGCGAGCGGCAGTACGTCGTCCATGTGGCGGGCGGGCATGGCTCGATCGGTACCAAGGCTGGCGACTACGTGATCGCGTATGCCCTGCCGAAGCGGTGATTCCCATCAACGCGCGGCAATCCACGCCCGGTAGGCGGCCGTCCTGGTTCGGCCCGTTGAACCGACGAGCTGGCTCCGCCTCACGCTGAGACGTGACCCTGGAGGAGGTCAGCAACTGCACGAGACCATGCGAGACCTTGTGCTTCTCCCACAGGTGCTTCGGGCGCATCCGGTGGCGCGGCCGTCCATGGCAGCGGGATCGTGCTGCCACGATATCTACTGACGAGAGCAATCAGTTGCTTTCAATCTACCGTAGATGGCGTTCGACATCCTGTGAGAGGAAACAGACACCGAACATTCACAGCCTATTCAACCGTAGGAGCCCTTGCGCCGTGGCAGGCAGGGCACAGGGCCGGCACGGAGCCAGAGTTGTCCACCGGTCCGTGGATGACCCGTTGGATGCGGGTGTGGAGCGTCCGTGACGGCATGGCGACAATCCCGCGGCACTGCCGGGCTTTAGGCTGTTCCCTCGCCGGTCGCATGCCCTACTTCTCCCCATGACGCGGCGGCGATGGGAATGTTTGGCAAGGCTGGCAGCAGCGACGGGCGTCGCGGTTTTGTCATGACTTGGCCGCGTAATGGTGACGGTCTTGTCGCCTCAGAGCGTGGTTGACACGACGTCGGCATGGACGAACCGAAGAACAGATCGAGGTGGTGGGTCGTGTTACCTTGGGTGATTACCGTCATCATGATGTACCTGGCTGCGGTGGGCGTACTGTACGTCGCCCAGGACAAGCTGCTGTTCCCGCGTACCCTCACTCACCGGGGCCACCTCCCGTTGCCCTCGGGCAGCGAGCGCGTGGAGTTGGTATCCTCGGAAGGTCATCGGCTGGTCGGGTATGCCCTCCGTCGCCCCCAGGCGAAGGACATCGTGCTGCTGTTCACCGGCAACGCCTGGAACGCCGAAGACTGCTTCATCTACTCCGCCGAACGCTTCCGCGGCGCCCACCTGATGGCCTTCCATTACCGCGGTTACACTCCCTCGGAAGGCACCCCGTCCGAAGCGGCCCTTCTGGAAGACGCGGTAGCTCAGCGCGACCTGGCCCGACGATTGTTCAACCATCCGGCCGAGCAAGGCCGGATCTACGCCGTCGGCTACTCGATCGGCACCGGGGTGGCCGCCCGCTTGGCCGGCGACGGAGCGGTCGACGGGGCCGTGCTCGTCACGCCGTTCGACTCGGTCGAGGCTGTTGCGAAGAGCCGCTATTTCTTCGCGCCGGTCTCGGTGCTGCTGAAGAACAAGTTCCGCAGCGACCGTGCCCTGAGCGGCAAGGACGTGCCCGTGGCGGTCATCATGGCCGCGCTCGATAGGGTCATCCCGAAGGCGCGGTCGGATGCCCTGGTCGCGCAGCTGGGGCGTCCCGTTCTGGTGGAAACGGTTCAAGGTGCAGGCCACGTCTCGCTCTATGACCTGCCCCTGTTCGACGAGCTGCTGGCGGTGGCCCTCGTCAAGGTGATGGAGAGCAGGCCTCCGGGAGTGCCGAGGCACGTTCCCGGCCGAGCCGGCATGCTCCTTGAGGAGGGCGTCGCCGGTTCCGGGTGAAACGCTGTCGTGTCGATGTCAGCGCTGGACGGATCGTGCGAGGTCTGCTCACCTTTCCCTTATTCGCGCAAGGGGAGCATCTCTTGCAGGCCATTCTCGACTTCAAGCAGCGCTACGGCCCGATCCTGACGGGCTACGTCCTCGTGGCTGTGGCCGTCTGGTTGCTCGGCATCATCGTGCTGCCGCAGGCCATGATGCTCGAATACTCGTTCTGGCGCCTCGACCGGTCGCAATCGACCGAGTTGGAGACCGAGATCGAGCAGCTCTACATGGAGAAGCAGAAGATCGAGCGTCAGATCCGCACGATCGACCGCGATCTCCGCAAGCCCGACACTGTCGATCGGGCCGACCTCGAAGGCCAGAAGGTGCCGCTCGCCGCACAGGTTGCCGACATCGAGGCGAAGCTGCCGGCGCTGGAAGAGCAGGTCACGCGACCGGTCAAGGTGTACGGGCCGGACAACTACATCCACTTCCTGACCAGCGAGCTGCACTGGACGATCTTCCTGAAGACGATCTGGGCCTCAGTCATCGTGACGGTCGTGGCGATGCTGATCTGCTACCCGGTCGCCTACTACATCGCCCATGTCGCGCCAGCCCATCGGGCACCTCTCCTCATGCTGGCCCTGATCGTCCCCTACTGGGTCAACGAGCTGCTGCGCACGCTCGCCTGGCTGATGATCCTGTCCGAGAACGGCATCGCCAACCTGGGCCTTCGGGTGATCGGGCTGCCCGGCATCGACTGGCTGAACGCCGACAGCGGCGTAATCATCGGCATGACCTACGCCTATGTCCTGTTCATGATCTTCCCGGTCTACAACGTCATGGAGATCCTTGACCGTAACCAGATCGAGGCGGCACGCGATCTGGGCGCCTCCTGGCCGCGGATCCACTGGCGGATCGTCATCCCGCACGCCAAGCCCGGCATCGCCGTGGGCTGCATCATGGTGTTCATGCTGGCGGCCGGGTCGTTCGCCGTGCCCCAGATCCTTGGCGGGGTGCGCTCGGTCTGGTTCACGCAGGTCATCTATTCCTGGTTCTACGACCACAGCAATTGGAACATGGGCGCCACCTACGCCATGGGGCTCCTGTTCATGTGCATCCTCTTCGTCATGCTGATGATGCGCCTGTTCCGCGTGCGGCTCGAGGACATCGCACGTGGCTGACGAACGCGCTGAGCGATACTGGACCTGTCCTGGAGGCCATCGCGCATGATCCGCACGCCTGGGGCCGACGGCTGGATGAGCCGGGTACTCGGCTTCTACCTCGTCCTGTTCTTCATCTACATGTTCGGGCCGCTGGTCATCATGACACTCGCGGCCTTCAATGACAGCCCCTACCCCACCGTCACCCAATGGCGCGGCTGGACGCTCCATTGGTTCGGGGTCCTGTTCACCAACGACGAGATGTGGCTCGCCATCCAGAATTCCGTCGTGATCGGTTTCGGCGCCATGCTGCTGTCGGTGCCTTGCGGCCTCGCTGCTGCCCTCATGCTGACCCGCATGCGGCTCTCCCGGACGTCGCGCAACATCATCTACGGGATGCTCGTCTCCCCTGTGCTGGCACCGGGGATCCTGCTGGGCATTTCGACCCTGATCTTCTGGCAGAATTTTGGCGTAGGTGGAGGCCCTGGCCTTGCCATGGTCGCGCAGACCAGCTTCATCGCAGCCTACTGTATGCTTCTGTTCATGGCGCGCCTGCAGCGCTTCGACCTGACGCTGGAGGAGGCTGCACTCGACCTGGGCGCATCGCACACGCAGGTCTTTCGGCGGATCCTTCTGCCGTTCCTGCGGCCCGTGATCCTCACCGCCTGCGTTTTGGCGTTCCTGCAGAGCCTGGAGAACTACAACACTACCGTGTTCGCGATCGGCGGCGGGCGCACGATGATGATCGAGATCGCCTCGAATGTCCGCCACGGGCTTAGCCCCATGGTAAACGCCCTGGCAGTCGTGCTGATCGGCTGCACGATCGTGCTGGCCTTCGCCTACGAGGTCCATCGCCGGGTCGAACACAAGCGCGCCGGCCGGCGGGCCATCACTGCCCGTGCGGCTGACGAGAAGCTGGCACATGATCCGGTGCTGCAGCCGGCTTGAGCATGCAGATCCGCTTCGGCTGCCCGCCAGAGTACGAGCATGTGCTGCCACCACCCCTGCCCGCCGCAAAGGCGTTGCCGGAGTGGTTGCGCTCGATGCCGGCCACTGCTTTTGACCATGAGACCGGTCAGGACGTCCGCACCCTGAAGCAGTGCCCGCCGCTGCTTGATGCGCTCAATCTCGGTTTCCTCGTGTTCCTCCCTGTCGACGTTGAAATCGAGCCGGGGCCAGTCTTCCGCTGGGACTGGAGCCCGCCCGTCTGCAGCCTGCAGGGATTCCCGCGCAGTCCTTTATCCTTCCACGTCTCTGCCCAGGGAAAGGGAGCGCCCTTCGCCTCCGACGAGCAGCGCTTCCTGAAGTTCCTGAACTTCTGGACGATCTCTACCGAACCAGGCGTTTCTATCCTGGTGACCCACCCGCTGAACCGGCCAGACCTGCCGTTCACGACACTTGCGGGCGTAGTCGACACCGATGCCTATGGTGCCGGGCTCATCCACTTTCCTGCGTTGTGGAACGACCCGGCATTTGCGGGGACTCTTCCGCGCGGCACGCCAGTGGCCCAGCTGGTACCGTTCAGGCGCGAGCCGGTCGAGGCTACGGTCCGCGTCCTGATGCCTGACGAACTCGCTGAGACCAATCAGGTGCGCCAGGCCCTGGATGCGGAGACGGGGGTCTACCGCAAACGGTTCCGTCGGCGTGGCCCCTCCAACCCTGGGTGAAGGCCTCCAATGGTCGGGGCGGACATCCGCCTGCCGCGGACAGAGCGTGAATGATCAGCGCCGAGGTTGCGAAGCTCGCTCGGCAACGAGCGGCCCAATCTGCCGATCATGTTCGCAAGCGTGTACGCGGAAACCACTGCCATCGGGTGTCGCGGGACCTGCGGCGGCGCCATTGCGCAACCCGTTCCGGCTCGACGAGCTGCAGGCCGTCATCGAGGAGGTAGTGGCCAGCCAGCACTGCCCACCTTTCCGGGCGGGCAGCTCCACGACCGTCAGCAACTGGCCGCCCAGGTCCGCAGCCGAACAGTTGCAGTCCGCCCAAGCTGCAAGGCTTCTGAGATGCCGTCGAGCGAGACCTGACCCCGGCCCCCAAGGCTGGAGCGTACCTCACGGATCCGGCGACTGTTGATGATGAGCGAGCGGCTCAGGCGCAGGAATGGCGGCGCCGGCAGCTCGCGCTCGAGATGTTTGAGCGGCTGCAGGACGAGGATCGGCGCCTGCTGCTCGATCAGGATCCGGGCAAAGTCTCCCTCGGCGCAGACCGCGACGAGCCTGTTTGTTGGTACCACTTGAATGCGTTTGGCTGTGCGCAAGCGGATCGTACGATCCTCCCCCGGGTCCGACCGTGCCGCCAGGGCCAGCATTTTCTCCAGTCGCTGCACCGCCTCGGCGAGGCGACTGGGGAAGACCGGCTTCAACAAATAATCGACCACGTTCTCGTTGAAGGCACGCACGGCGTGATCGGCGCAGGCCGTGACCACCACGATAGCGGGCCGCGACGGCAGGCGACGCAGGATGTCGAAGCCGGTCTGCTCGGGCAGCCCGATATCAAGGAACACCGCATCAGGCCGTTCATGGCGGATCAGGTCCACGGCCGCCGGAACATGATCCGCCTCGCCAACGACTTCCACCTTTCCGTGCTCGGCGAGCATGCGACGCAGCCCGCGCCTCGCCAGCGGTTCGTCGTCGACGAGTACTACCCGAAGCATGGCTGACCCTCGAGTTCCAGTTGCGCAATCACGTCGCCATGGACTTGCCCCAGCGCGAAGCGGTGCCGTCCAGGGTATTGCAGCTGGAGCCGCCGGGTGAGGTTCGCGAGGCCGTAACCGCCGTCGGTGCCCGGCGCCCGGGATGGCTGCAGGTGGCCATTATTGCGCACCTGCATGATGATGCGCTCACCCACGGCCTCGACAATGACATCGACCGCCAGCCGTTCGCTGCCGCCGCGCAGCCCATGCTTGATCGCGTTCTCGACCAGCAATTGCATGACGAAGCTCGGCAGCTGACGGGACAGCGCCTCGGGTGCCACCTGCAGCGTGCAGCGCAGCCGGTCACCGAACCTGCCCTCCTGAATCGACAGAAAGCTCCGCACGAGCGCGATCTCTGCGGCGACTGTACAGATCGGCTGATTGGTGTTCTGCAGGGAGAAGCGAAGGTAGTCGGAAAGATCCTGAAGCATGCTCAGCGCAACAGCGGGTCGCTCCGGCACCTCGACCACGATGCCGTTCAGGGCATTGAAGATGAGGCGCGGATCGAGCTGCAGGCGCAGGCGGTCCAGTTCGCTCCGCGCGGCGGCGGCCTCGGCCGCCATGGCGCGTTCGCGATCCTCTCCCGCGAAGATGATGGCGCTCATCCAGAAATAGAGAAGGCTCCAGCCGATGAACACCACCCAGTAGTAGCCGAACGGAAGGACCGTCCAACGCACCAGCCGACCGTCGGGAACCGCCCAGTCGAACAGGATCCGGACGAGGCCGGCCAGCGCGATCTCGACCAAGGCCGCGGCGGCGCATGTGAGTGCGACGCCCGAAAGCGTCCTGCCGCTGACAGACCTTACATCGCTGGTGCGCCGGTAGAAGTTGCGCAGCAGCCAAGTCAAGAAGACGGCCGCCGGCTCCATCACCAGGACCAGTACCAGCGCAATCTTGACGTCGTCGTAGATCAGGGTCCTCGCCACGAGCCCGAACGCCGTCAGGAGCATCCAGAACAGCGCCTGGCTGCGCCAGAAGATCGGGATCGTTCCGAACGTTGGCAGCAAGGCTTCCCGGGCTATTGGTCGGCTGCTCGCGCCAAGCATTGCGGTCTCGACTGATCGGTCTTGCAGATTCGTCGATCAATTTTCCGGTTTCGTCGAGTCATACGTGACAAATCGGACATGAGTGCACGAACTCGGGCCTGGGTCGGAAAGGGAACAGGTGCCGATGATCGTGCGCGTCCGGTTTGTGGTTGGCTGCGCTTGTACCGTCCTGACCGTGCAGGTCGTGCAGGCCGCGGATTGCAGCAGCACGTACGACTGCACGGTCGACGCCGGCTCCTACACGTCCCCCTACGGCCTGGACTCGACCGGCACCAACGGCAGCCAGGATGACAACCCCGGCAGCGGCTCGTCGATCACGATCACCAACAATGGGACCTTCTCGGTCAATGCCGGGAGCCAAGGCTATGCGTTGCATGCCCAGTCGAGCGGCGGCCAGCCTGTCGACGAATCGACGGGCGGTGCCGGCGGCGCCATCAGCATCACGAACAATGGCGGCCTGACGCTCAGCCAAGGCACCTATGGCAGCGAGTTGATTGGCATCGACGCCTGGTCTGTCGGGGCCGATGCAGACAGGGATAACCAGAACAACGGCTCGCCCGGCGGCGATGGCGGCGCGTCCGGCAACATCATCGTCAACAATAGCGGTGCGATCAACGTCGGACCAAGCCTCTCGCATGGCGGGATCGGCATCTATGGACTCGCGCAAGGCGGCGATGGCGGCGAGGGCAACACCGATTTCGGTGTGAATCAGCCCGGAGGCGATGGAGGGACGCCCGGCACCATCTCGATCACCAATGGTGCCGATATCACGATGGGCACGAGCTCCACGCCGATCAGCTCCGGCAGTCGGGCGTGGGGCATCCGAGCGGAATCCAACGGCGGCGGTGGCGACCCTGACCCGAACACCGGCGACAACGATCCGGCTGGTGGTCACGGTGCGGCCGGCAACACCGTCACGATCACTAACAATGCGGCGATCAGCCTTCATGTCGCTGGCAACGGCAGCACGTCGGGCGGCGTGAAAGGTGTCTATGCCAGCTCTGTCGG
>JAESGR010000551.1_pt1 | contig 22906 bp, 17 predicted proteins | sample 9269771 | NCBI WGS metagenome assembly JAESGR01 (sample SAMN15739572, study PRJNA653492) | algae metagenome | isolation source: Chroococcus sp. CMT-3BRIN-NPC107 and co-occurring heterotrophs from well... | place: USA: Clark Mountains Wilderness, California | collected 2010-04-18 | reverse complement strand
CGCCGTCCTGTCAATTTTGCCGTTAACGTCCTGTGCGGTTTGATTGCCTACTGTTATCAGCCTAAAAAGCCTTCTCTTCATTTAGAATGGGCTTTACCTCCCTCTGCTTAACCCGAACTCAGGTTAGGTACAGTAGGCAATGAAGGAATGATAGGTATCTTTGTTTTTTTGGCAGGCGATCGCAGTGTTAACCAAGCTGTTGCCCAGATTCCAGGCAATGCTGTCAGGATGAGCGCAGACGTATTCAAACATAATGTTATCCCAGATAGCCCCCTGTACAAACTACTCCAACGCTATACCCAAGCACTCTTAAGCCAAATATGTCAATCCGTCACTTGTAACGGCTTGCATTCGATAGAAAAGCGATGTTGTCGCTGGCTGCTGATGACTCAAGATCGCGTGGAAGGAAACCAGTTTCCGCTAACTCAAGAATACCTCGCTTATATGCTGGGCGTACGACGGGCAAGTGTCAGCGAGGTTTGCAATCTGTTGCAAAAGGCGGGGTTCATTAGCTACAGTCGACGAGGCAGTATTACTATCTTAAATAGGCAAGCTTTAGAAAATACCTCTTGCGCGTGTTATGAGATCGTTAAAGATGAGTTTAATCGCTTACTGGGTGGCAATTAGAGCTAAATTGTTTGTTAATAACTGCACCTTTACCAACTTTTGTTTCCGCCCCAGCACGGGGCGGAAACAAACATTACACCGTCTTTGCCAACCAATCAATAATTAATGGATTTACCTTGTCTGGGGCTTGATCGTGGGGACAGTGACCAGCAGAGCGCGATCGCCTTTATCTGTATTTCTTCAAGCCGAGGTGCGATCGCTCGTCTGATGTTTCCTTAGACAAATTTTGTATAATTAGTGCCAGTAGTAAAGCAACGATCTAACCTGGTATGTCAACCCTTGAGCAAATTGAAGCAGCTATTCTCACACTTCCATCAGATGAGTTTCAGCGACTTAGACAATGGCTCTCTGACGTAGATTATCAGCGTTGGGATGAACAGTTAGAGAAAGACATTGAAGATGGCAAGTTAGATGCTTTGGCAGAGGAAGCGATCGCCGAGTTCAAAGCAGGTCATTATCGAAAAATCTGATGCACTACACAACCCAAAAATTTTGGAAGTGCTACGGAGATTTACTCAAGAGCGTTCAAGAGACAGCAGACCAGTGTTATGAGCAATTGAGCGCCGATCCATTTCATCCATCATTGCACTTCAAGAAGATTGGTAAAAAATACTGGTCAGTTCGAGCCGGATTAGATTACCGAGCTTTAGGTGTTGAAGTAGAAAGTGGAATCTCTTGGTTTTGGCTCGGCACTCATGCGGAATACGACAAGCTAATTTATAAGTTGTAGCCCAAAGTCAACAACCGCAATGCAACGGAAAAAAAATAATGCAATCGCTAATTTTTACTCCTATCTCAGCTTGGAAGGAAAGCAGAAATTACACCGTCTGAGCCAACCAATTGATAATTAACGGATTTACTTTGTCTGGGCTTTCATTGTGGGGACAGTGACCATCAGGGCGCGATCGCTCGTTCATCAAGCCGAGGCGCGATCGCTTTTATCCGCAATCAAGTGCGATCGCGCTTTTTAATATAGTGCTTGCTAGCAATATCCTCTACACTTAAGTCTGAGCAAAGGCGGCAAACTTTAGGAGTAAGTATGAGCAATGGCAGCAGCCATCTTCTAGATATTCTCACCAAGCATGAAAATGTGCTGTTAACCGAATGGGTGAAGGAGCAAGCAAGTGCAGGTACTCGGCGGGATGACTTAATGCGCGAAGGAGAAATGCGCGACCAATCGGCGGAATTTTTGCATTTATTACGAGAAGCAATCCAAAGCGGTAACTTAACTAATTTTCAAGCCGCAGAATGGAGTAGTATTAAAGCCTTACTTACTAGCTTGACTCGTACTCGCGTCCAACAAGGCTTTACTCCCTCCCAAGTTGCTTTATTTATTTTTTGCTTAAAAAAACCTTTATTTAGCTGCTTGCGCGAGGAATGCGGACGCGATGGCGAAACTTTAGTTGCAGAAATTATTATTGCTAATGACTTAATAGATAGATTAGGTTTACTGACCACTGAGGCATTTCAAAAAGCCCGTGAAGAAATTATCATTCGCCAGCAGCAAGAGATGTTGGAACTATCTACCCCTGTAGTTAAGCTGTGGGAAGGAATACTCGCTTTACCTTTAATTGGAACTCTTGACAGCGCTCGTACTCAAGTAGTAATGGAAAACTTATTGCAGCAAATAGTAGAAACCGGAAGCGCGATCGCCATTATTGATATTACGGGCGTACCCACAGTAGATACTTTAGTTGCCCAACACCTACTTAAAACTGTAGCCGCAACGCGCTTAATGGGAGCAGATTGCATCATTAGCGGTATTCGACCCCAAATTGCTCAAACTATTGTGCATTTGGGCGTAGATTTGACCGAGGTAATTACTAAGGCGACAATGGCGGATGCTTTTTCAATTGCCTTAAAACGTAGCGGGTATAAGGTAGCGCCTCATAATGATAATTTAGATACGCGATCGCTTAATCGTTTGCAATAAGGGAGATTAAACATGGAACGCATTCCTATATTGCAAATGGGCGGGTTTCTTTTGGTGACAATTCAAGTAGATATGCACGATCGCTTGGCGATGACTTTGCAAGACGATTTGACCAACCGCATTGTCGAAATGGGAGCAAAGGGCGTGTTAATTGACATTTCATCTTTGGAAATTGTGGACTCGTTTATTGGGCGAATTTTAAGCAATATCGCCGCCATGTCGCGGATACTTGATGCGGAAACGGTAGTTGTTGGTATGCAGCCAGCCGTAGCAATTACCCTAGTAGAACTGGGGCTGTCTCTTGAAGGCGTACGCACTGCCTTAAATGTCGAAAAAGGTATGGATATGCTCTGGGCGTTAGTTAGCCAAAGCTAAAAAAGAGGCAAAATGACAGCCCAAGTACAAAAACAAGAAACTATGGGCATTCGCTCCTCCAGCGATATTGTCTTAGTTCGGCAAACTGTTCGCGCTTGGACGTTGGAATTAGGTTTTAGGCTGGTAGAGCAAACTAAAATTATCACAGCTTCTAGCGAACTTGCTCGCAATACATTAGACTACGGCGGCGGCGGAACGATGACAATAGAAATAATTGAATCGGAATTTCGTCAAGGTATAAGGTTAATTTTTAGCGACAAGGGCCCTGGAATTAGTAATATTGAGTTGGCGCTTCAAGACGGTTATACAACCGGGGGCGGCTTGGGTCTGGGGTTAAGTGGGGCAAAACGGTTAATGAGTGAATTGGAGATTGTTTCGCGTGTGGGGGAAGGAACTATTGTTACGATTACAAAATGGAAATAACACTGGAGATTGAGCGAACGCCGCAAACACTATGCAAAATACCCTCATCTCCGTAACCGAAACTAGCCAAGTTGGAGAAGCGCGACGCATGGCTATGGCGATCGCCTCCCAATTGAAGTTTACTGAAACCGAGCGCGGTAGAGTGGGGATTGTAGTAACAGAAATTGCTGGCAATCTAGTCAAACACGCCACTGATAGCGAATTGCTGCTAAGAATTATCCGCTTTAATGACAGAGAAGGTTTAGAAATCTTAGCTTTAGATAAAGGTGCGGGGATGGATAATGTTAGCGAATGTCTCCGCGACGGCTTTTCTACTGGGGGAACTCCGGGGACGGGTTTAGGAGCAATTTCTCGGTTGGCAGATTTTTTTGATATCTATTCGCTGCCTGCGATAGGTACGGCGGTAATGGCGCACCTATGGGCAACTCCGCCTAAAAATGCCACGGATTTAAAAGTTGGGGGCGTAAATATTGCCTTGGCTAGTGAGGAAGTTTGTGGTGATGATTGGGCAGTAATTACTATAGAAACTGGGCGACACTTAGTAATTGTGGCGGATGGATTAGGTCATGGAGAATTAGCTAGGGAGGCATCTAACGCGGCTATTAGCGTCGCTAAAGAACATTATCGATGTTGCCCAAAAGAAATTTTAGAATTAATGCACAAAGCGCTAAGAAGTACGCGGGGCGCAGCAGTGGCAATTTCTCTCCTTGACTTAGAGCGACAATTAGCCCATTTTGTCGGCGTAGGTAATATTGCTGGCAGTATTGTTACTTCTGTAAGTCGCAGCATGGTTTCTTACAATGGTATCGTGGGGCATCAAATTCGCAAACTTCAAGAATTTACTTACCCGTTTCCTCTAGGAGCAACGCTAATTTTAAGCTCTGACGGTTTGGCTACGGGGTGGAAAATAGATCGCTATCCGGGTTTAATTACCAAGCATCCTAGTTTAATTGCTGGGGTACTGTATCGAGATTTTAAACGCTTGCGAGATGATGTCACGGTGGTAGCGGTTAGGGCATAACAGAATGGATACAAAGCTGTTAACGGTAGAAGTACGCTTTGAACAAGATGTAGTTTTAGCTAGAGGGCAATCGCGTCAAATTGCAAGTTTACTTGGTTTTGACTTACAGGCGCAAACCCGCATTGCAACGGCGGTATCAGAAATTTCTCGCAATGCTTTTCAATACGCTGGCGGTGGCAGAGTTGAATTTAGGGTAGAACTTTCGGCTTTAAAGATTAAAATAAGCGATCGCGGCAAAGGTATTGCCAATATCGAAGCAATTTTAGCTGGGCGCTATACTTCTACTACAGGTATGGGATTGGGGATTATTGGCGCAAAAAGATTGATGGATAAATTTACCATCGAATCGGCGGTTGGCGAAACTACGGTATTGCTGACAAAATACTTGCCCAAACAGACAAATATTACTCCATCGGTTTTAAATAAAATTGCTCAAGAATTGGCGCAAAAATCCCCCGAAAACTTATACCAAGAAGTGCAACAGCAAAATCAAGAACTTTTACGCATAATGGAGGAATTGCGCCAAAAATCTCACGAACTTGTTCAAATAAATAGCGAATTAGAAGACACCAATCGCGGTGTTGTTGCACTCTACGCAGAATTAGACGAGCGCGCGGAGACTTGGCAAAAAGCCAGCGAAACGAAAACTCGCTTTTTGTCTAACATGAGTCACGAGTTTCGCACGCCGTTGAATGCAATTCTCAGCCTTTCTCAGCTACTTTTAGATCGGTTAGACGGGCAGTTAAATTCGGAACAGGAAAAACAAGTAACCTTTATCCGCAAATCAGCCCAAAGTCTTGCAGAAGTGGTTAACGATTTATTAGATATCGCCAAAGTTGAAGCGGGTAAAGTCACTATTCGCCCTAACGAGTTTGATATTAGCGATTTATTTAATGCTTTAAAAGGGATACTGCGACCAATAATTGCCCAATCGTCACTAAATCTAGTTTTTGCTGAAACTCAAGCTTTGCCGGCTTTGTATACCGATGAAGGCAAAGTTTCCCAGATTTTAAGAAATTTGATTTCTAATGCCATAAAATTTACTCCTCATGGTGAAGTACAAGTTAGTGCCGAATTAGGAGAAAATCGTACAGTTGTTTTTACAGTGGCTGATACGGGAATTGGCATGGCACCTAACGATTTGGAACTTATTTTTGAAGAATTTGTCCAAATTGAGCATCCCTTACAAAATCAATTTAAGGGAACGGGTTTAGGCTTGCCCCTTTGTCGTCAACTAGCACAGCTACTCGGCGGTAGCATTTCTGTAACCAGCGTTTTAGATGTGGGTTCTACTTTTACAGTTACTTTACCGTGCGTTTATGGGGAAACCGTCGTAACTCAACAAACCCCTGTAAAAATTCTGATAATTGACGACGAAGAAATTTCTCGCTATTTGCTTCAAGGATTGTTTGGAAGTCGCGGTTACACTTTAATTGAAGCAATTAATGGCTCACAAGGGGTATTTAAGGCAATTTTGGAACAACCGCAAGTCATCTTTTTAGATTTGCAGATGCCCGACTTAAGCGGGTTTGAGGTTTTAGAGCAATTAAAAGCTAACCCTACTACTAAGCACATTCCGGTAATTATTAATACTTCAAAGCAGCTAGAGGAAAAAGAATTAAATCGACTTATCAACGCTAATGCCGTGACAATATTATCTAAAGACCTAACTCACCCTATAACTAAGGCGATGCTGAGTGAGGCATTGCAAAAAGCCGGAATAAATTTTACTTTCTAAGCAAACTATGCTCCAGCCGCAACCATTAAGTATTTTGCACGTAGATGACGATGATGCCAATCGTTACGTCCATACTCGGATGCTTCAGAGGGCGGGATTTAACGTAATTGAAGCAGGTACAGGTTTGCAAGCATTACAGATAGTAGCAGAAACTAAGCTAGATTTGATTGTGTTAGATGTCAAACTGCCTGATATTCATGGGTTTGAGGTGTGCCGCAGAATTAAAGCCGACCCCACTACCGCCTCTATTCCCGTGCTGCATTTATCGGCTAGTTTCGTGCAAATGGAAGATAAAGCTGAAGCCTTAGAAGGTGGTGCTGATGGTTATCTTACTCAACCTGTGGAAGCGCGAGAATTGATTGCTACCGTTAATGCTTTGCTGCGGATGCGCCAAGCAGAAGAAATAGCGATTTCTTCGGCGACTCAATGGCAAACAACTTTTGATTCTATTTCTGACGGTATTTGTTTGCTCGATAGTCAAAATAAAGTCGTGCGCTGCAATCAAGCAATGGCAAAAATTTTAGGGAAGTGGGAGCAAGAAATTATTGGTTGTACCTGCAATAAATTATGGCAAAATGTAGGCGATAAAAGTGTGGGAGGATTTTTGTGCGATCGCATCTATCAATCAAAACGCCAAAGCCATGAAATACAAATTAATCGACGCTGGTTTGGAGTTAAAGTCGATCCGATTTTAGGTGTTAAAGGCGATTTTACCGGAACTGTGCAAATTTTGACAGACATTACCGAGCGCAAATTAGCCGAAGCCGCACGTACTGAGCTATTGCAGCGCGAACGAGCCACCCGCGAACAAGCAGAAGCCAATAGCCGGATGAAAGATGAATTTTTGGCGATTGTGTCCCACGAACTGCGATCGCCCTTAAATGCAATTCTAGGCTGGTCTAAGCTATTGCGGACGCGAAAATTAGACGAATCAGTACGAGATCGGGCGATGGAAACTATCGAGCGTAATGCTTTGTTGCAAGTCCAAATGATTGAAGACTTGCTAGATATTTCGCGAATTATTCGCGGCACAATTCGGCTATCTGCCTGTCCAATTGAGCTAAAAATTCCCATTGAGGCAGCAATTCAAACGGTGTTATTAGCAGCGCAAGCTAAAGAAATTCAATTAACAACAGCTTTCGACCCCACTATAGGGATGGTATCGGCAGATAGCGATCGCCTGCAACAAGTAATTTGGAATTTACTTTCTAACGCCATCAAGTTTACTCCCCCTGGTGGCTCGATTGAAGTGCGATTATCTGTTACAAGTAGCGCCTCTCCCGTTGCTCAAATCCAGATAATAGATACAGGTTGCGGTATTAGTAAGGAATTTATTCCCCATGTCTTCGATCGCTTTCGACAACAAGATGGCTCAATGACGCGCTCTTATAGCGGGTTAGGATTAGGACTTGCGATCGCTCGTCAGTTAGTAGAATTGCACGGAGGGACGCTAAAAGCTCAAAGTCAAGGGGAAGGAAAAGGAGCAACTTTTACCATCGAGTTACCGTTAATCAGTAGGGTAGTTGAAAGTATAGAAACTCAAGCTAAACGCTCAGTTCAACCAATTAACAGCAATTGCTTACCTGGAGAAGATTTACCCAAGCTTAATGGCAAGCTAGTTTTAGTGGTGGATGATGAAGAAGATAATATTGAAGTTATTAAAGCAGGATTGCAAGAGTACAACGTTGAAGTCATAACGGCTAATTCGGCTCTCAAGGCGATGGAAATAGTTACTAAAAGTAAGTTAGATGCGATCGTCAGCGATATTGGAATGCCTAATGAAGATGGCTATGAATTAATTAAAAAAATTAGGGATTGGGAAATTAGCCAAAAATTAGCACCAATTGGAGCGATCGCGCTTACTGCCTATGCGAGAGAGGAAGATCGCCAACGCGCGATTACTTCAGGGTTTCAAATGCACCTTTCTAAACCCATCGAACCCTATAAATTAGCTTTAGCAATTAGTCAATTAGCTGAGGCTACGGCACTCAATAAATAGATCACAACTTCTCTAGTTTGACACACGTGCGATCGCAACTTTTGCTTTCGTTGATTTTCACCTCACAAGTCTTATCGTAAGTAAAAACATATGTCTTTAAGTTTATTGACAAAAATATTTAATAGATAATACTGTGCTGAAAGGGTGCATGGATTTATGGATTTAAGTCAAGAAATAGGCGGATTTGTATAAACCTCAACTATAAATTTTAGGCATACCCAGATGATTGGTAAATTTTGTCAGTCTTCGCTCGTGCTGACTGTTTTTGCAGCAATTAGCACAACTATTCTCCCTGCCCAATCTGCATTACTTGTAAGTAGTGGTGGCGATAACTCCATCAAACAGTATGACGAGACAACAGGTGACTATATCCGGGATTTTGTTAGTCCTGGTAGTGGCGGCCTGTTGAATCCTCAAGGTTTGGCTATAGGGCTAAATGGCAATCTTTTCGTTAGTAGCAGTGATACTAATAGTATCAAAGAATACAATGGCACAACGGGAGAGTATATTGGAGATTTTGTATCTTCTAGTAGCGGGTTAATTGATCCCAATGGTCTAACTTTTGGTGCAGATGGTAGTTTATTTGTGACCAGTGGTAATATTCCTGGTTCAGAAACACCCGGAACTCCGGGAGAACGGCGTAGTGGGGTATTGCAATATGACACTACCGGAGAATTATTAAATACTATCTCTACAGGTTTTATAGGTGTACCGCTTCGAGGACCCCAACCTGTTGATGTAGTTTTTGGCGGACCAGATAACACTCTATTTGTCAGTTCAGCTATTGAGCGCTCTAATAGGGGTGATGTTTCGGAATACGATCCAACCACCGGTGCTTCTATTGGATTCGGAGTTGGGCCCGACTTTTTCAACCCAGGGGGTTTGGCAATCGGTGGCAACTTTCTTTACTACACCGAGTCAGTGCCTAATCCATCAATTGGTCGCATTGACTTAGTAAACGAAATTATCGATCCGCTTTTTGTTGATCCCAACCTTAGTGAATTTGTAATCCAATTTGAAGATGTAGCTGTTGGAGAAAATGGAAGCCTCTTTGTCAGTGATAGTATCAGTGATAGTATCAAACAGTACGATGGTATTACAGGGGACTTTTTGGGAGATTTTGTCACCTCTGGTAGCGGTGGTCTAGATAGACCAACGTACCTCACTACTGCCAATGTTCCAATTCCTGAACCTTCATCTGTATTAGGTGTAATGGGATTTGGTGGTTTATTTGCTGGCAGTATTCTACGGCGTAGAATAAACAACCGCAAACAATTGGCTTCCTTGCGAAAATAAGCTTCAATTGGTACTGCCCACCAAAACGTTAGCAGTTTTGGTGGGCAATTCACTTCTTTTCTATCAGCTAACAGCCATTGGTAAGCAAATAATTTTAGTTGCTTCAAGGGACGCTAACAAATCACTCCAAGAGGAGTTAGCTAAATTGTCGCGGATAACGTGGGCGGCGGCAAATCTTTCTACAGGGCCAAGTCCTACAACCCACATTCCTGCAGCTAAACCAGCTTCCGCACCCGCCGCCGCATCTTCTACTACCACGCATTCGGAAGGATCTAAACCTAATTGCATTGCTGCATGGAGAAATACATCTGGTGCGGGTTTATGGCGATCGACACTATAACCATCGCTAATGGCGTGAATGCGATCGCTTATTCCCAATAATTCTGTGACTAAATGAGCGTTTTTGCTGGAAGATCCGATCGCTACTTTAACTCCCGCCGCGTTTAATTCCTCTAGTAAAGGCAATACTCCCGGCAATAAATCTGCCGCGCTTAAGTCTTGAATAAATGACTCATAATAGCTATTTTTCCGCGCCATCATTGCTTGAATTTTGTCTTCGGAAATAGAAACGCCATTAAATAAGTGCAACAAGGAATCTCGCCGCGACAAACCGCGCATGGCTTCATTAGCTTGGCGATCAAAAGCAATACCTTCTTCATCCGCCAACTGTTTCCAGCCTCGGTAGTGATACTCGGAAGTGTCTGTTAACACGCCATCCAAGTCAAAAATTACCCCTTTAATTGGCAATTGAGTAAAAGCAGGTTTTAAAGTCTCCGCAAGATTTTCATTACCAAGGCTCGATTTTTCGCTGCTATTAATGTTTGTCACTTTTACCTCTGTTATGCCGTCGTTACTTGTCAAATCGAACTCATAACACTGCCCATGCCAGTTAAGTTTAAAGTTTAAGCGCGTCCAACCTGGAGGTAAATGGGGCGTTTCCACCATTGGCCCAGTTTCGGTTAACCGGACTCCTGCAAAACCAAAGATTACGGCCTGCCAAGCGCCACCCGTCGAAGCGGCGTGAATGCCCTCGTGAGCGTTGCCCCGCACGTCTTTGAGGTCTACTAATGCCGCCCGCATAAAATGCTCGTAGGCTTCAGCGCTGCGATCCAAGTCACAAGCTAGGATAGCGTGAATTGCTGGACCAAGCGAAGATCCGTAGGTATGATCGGTGCGAGGAGTGTAGTAATCCCAATTTGTACGCAGTAGGGCGCGATCTTCCCGATTTGCTAATTGAGTTTTTAAAGGCAGTTGGCGCAGTAAATACAGCAACATCAACACATCTGGCTGTTTGAGTATTTGCCGTTGGTTTGTAACTTCAATGCCTAAAGTTGCTTGCATTGAAGTAGTGCGCCCTGTGTATTTCGCCAAATCTTCATCAATTAACTCAAAAAATCTATCGCATTGCTCAATTAACCCAGTTTCAGGATCGTGCAGTACGAGCAGGTTTTGCGCGACATGATGCCAGTGCTGCAAGCGTTGGGGAGTAAGATTTAGTTTTAGCTCAAGTTCTGTGACTTTGGATGGATAATTTACTTGCAGCCAACTTAATACAGAAGCCGCAGTTTCCATATGCCACTGCACCATACGGTTAGTAAAGGCGTTGTTGTTTACGTGTTCGTGGTTTTCATCGGGGCCAATTACGTCATTAATTTCGTAACAATTGCGCTCTTGATTCCATTCCACCCTACTACCCCAAAATACGGCAGTATCGAGGATTATTTCAGCGCCTTGCTGCTGCATCCAATCTCTGTCGCCCGTTGCTTGCCAATACTGCCAAACTCCATAGGCTACATCAGTTGTAATATGCAACTCAATATCTCCGCACCAAATCCTCACAGGTTCGCCATCAGCGCCTGTTACCCATCTTGGCGTTACTTCGTCTCCCGTGCTGGCACTTTCCCAAGGATACATTGCCCCCTCATAGCCAGCTTCAGCCGCCTTACGTCTTGCGCCATCTAAGTTGTGGTAGCGGTAAGATAGTAAGTTTTTTGCTACTTGGGGTTGAGTAAAGGTAAGGAAAGGAACGATAAATATTTCTGTATCCCAAAATACGTGACCGCGATAAGCATAACCCGATAGAGTTTTAGCTGGAATACTTACTCTGTTGTCGTGACGGGGTGCGGCGATGAGGAGTTGAAATAAGTTGTAACGGATTGCTAATTGTGCCGTGAAGTCGCCTTCAATTACCACATCGCAATCGTGCCATATTTCATCCCAAATAGCTCCATGAGCGGCTAAAAGCGTTGCATAGCTCTTAATACTTGCTAAATGCTGACAAGCGGTTAGATCCGGCTGAGAAACTTGCCTTGAAGTAAAGACGGTAACTATTTTTTCTAAACTAACAGTTTGTCCTTTTTGGGCGATAAACTTTGTCTGTACTTTGGGATTGCCTATCGCTTGTAAATTAGCAGTTATATCACTATCCGCCGAACAAGTTAGTTTTGTTGCCATCCCAAGTTCTATGTTTGACTTCAAACAGCGCAGGTGCAGCCATACATTATTATCAGTGCCTCCTGCGGTTAATAGTTCCCAATGCTTGACTCCTTGGTTGTCAGGGTAAGCGCTAAGGCTGGCATTTACTTCTATTTTTCCGGTAAAATCTATCGGTGTAATAGAGCAGCGCAAAATTAGTAAATGCTCGTCTGCCATACTAGCTAGGCGCTCAAAATGAAGCTTTACGGTGTTACCTGCGGGACTGCGCCACAGTACATAACGGCTTAATATCCCCCAATGCAAATTTAATTGGCGGGTGTACTCCAATACTTCACCTTGAGCTAGGCTAAAAACCTCGCCATTAATACTAATTTGTAATTGCAGCCAGTCAGGACAATTAACTAACTCTGTATAAACTACGGGAACGTCGTCATACACGCCATGAATGAAGGTTGTGGCGTTTGCGCCAGGATGGCCTTCTTCAAAAGTACCGCGCGTTGCTAAATAACCGTTTCCTAAAGTAAACAGCGTTTCTTTATGGTGTAGCTCTGAAGGGGAAAATTTTGTTTCAATAACGTTCCAAGCGTTGCGATCCATGACTTATATATCTCACTAAATAATTTGTTAGTGTTTTGATTGCTCTAACTAGCATCCCCGCAAAGTTAAATTTTTTGGCTATGATTGCCAAACCTTTACAAAACGCAATAAAGACGTTGCAGCGCAACGTCTCTACATTAGGCTTCGATAACTACGCGCAGATTTCCGCGTTTTTTGGCAACCCGACAAGCGGTAGTGCTACCAGAGCGTTCAAATTCTAGATCGAGGAGGGTATTTCCCACCCGCAAGTTATGTACAGATAACTGATTAATCGATTCTGGGAGCGCCGGATCGATAATCCGCAAGCGGTTATTCACCGCATCCGGCACTAAATTTACCATCATATGCAGCAACTGAAAAATACTCCCCGTCGCCCATGCTTGGGGAGTGCAAGCAACGGGATACTGCACGGGGGACTTAGCGCCGTTACGCTGGTAGCCGCAAAATAGTTCTGGGGGACGCTCGTAAGACTGCGCTAAAGTCATATCTAGCAAGCCTTGAGTTATTTCTAAAGCTTGCTCGACAAGTCCTAAACTTCGCAATCCCATTGCAATTAGGGAATTATCGTGAGGCCATACCGAACCGATGTGATAGCCCATTGGGTTGTAAGCTGGAGACAAACTACTTAACGTCCGAATACCCCAACCATTAAACATATCTGGCGCTCTCAGCCTTTCGGCTACGCTACTTGCTCTTTCGGTAGTCAGAATGCCCAAATGTAAGCAGTGACCGGGATTTGATGTAATGCTATCCACTTGATGTCCTTCGCCATCCAAGGCCAAAGCACAAAAATGTTGGTCGTCCATCCAAAAATCGCGGTTAAACTTTTCCTTGAGTTCTTTTGCTTCGTCTAACCAGCGATCGCTTAAATCGATCCGCTTTTTCATCCGCGCAATTTCTGCTAACCGAACTTTAGCAGCATAGGTGTAAGCTTGCACTTCTGAGAGAATAATCGGTCCTGTGGCAAGTTCGCCTTGGCGATTAACAATACAGTCACCAGAATCTTTCCAGCCTTGGTTCGCAAGTCCCCGCCGCGATTTGCGCAAGTAGCCAAGGTAGCCTGTTTCTTGACTATTGCGATCGATCCAATCCATTGCTGAAATGGCATTATCCCACAACTTATCTAAAGTTTCGCGATCGTAAGTCCAGGCGTAATACTCCGCGTACAACATCAACCACAAGGGAGTAGCGTCAATTGTGCCGTAGTAGGGCGTATGAGGAATTTCTTGACAACGAGCCATTTCTCCTTGACGCAACTCGTGAAGAATTTTACCAGGTTCTTCTTCGCGCCATTCGTCGTCTACTTTGCCTTGGTAAAACGCTAAAAGGGTTAAAGTCTCTTTAGCAATTTGCGGGTTCAGCATCAAAGTCTGAGACGCAGTAATTATCGAATCTCTGCCAAATAATGTAGAATACCAAGGGACTCCGGCGGCTACAGTTTTATGTTTGCCGAAGGTTTGACGCAACAAATACAAATCTTGTTCGGCGCGTTCAACTACGCGATTAAAGGTAGCTTTATCAGAGCGAATTTGCGTGATTTGGTCGCGCCACTGTTGTTCTTGCGAAGATTCTGCTGCTCTAGCTTGTCCTAATGTTGCTGGAGCGTTGGTAATTGTCGATGAGGCGCTATTATTAACTAGCATTTTCAATCGATAACCCAATTTTTGCGTTTCGTGAGAACCTAGTTCTATTTGCCACAACGCTGTATAGCCTTTAAATTGGTCTGGGGTGCGATGCTGAAACTCTACAACTGTCTGCATTAGGGATTTATCTAAACCCTGGTAAGCCAGCCTGAGCATTTTTACAGGCGGCGTATCTTCTTCAGGAGTTGGGGTAAATTCTCTTAAGAGTTTTCCTTGTTTTTCCCGATGAGCGCCTCTAATTTCAAATAAATCGACAAAATCAGAGTTGAAGCTTAGACTAATTTCAAAACTGACTGGACTTGTACTATAATTGGAAACTTCTACTTCTTCAAATAGCGCTCCACTAACAGCAATTTCGCGGCGAATCCCTAGGGTATCGGGTTTTAGCCGATCTTCAATGTGTGGATTTGTACACAAAATTGATAGTAAAAATCCTTTTTCGGCGGTACTGCTGAGTAATACAGGACTTCGCCCTTCTATTTGCATTTCAAGGCGGCTGAGAAACCTAGTATCGTTGCAAAATAGCCCCATACTAGCGGTGCGATCGTCCATCAAACAGCCCGAAATATTCCCTAGAGTATCGGTAACTAAGAATATATCATCGTCTTTAATGGTTAGGGTCGGCTGGGGGCGTTCGCTGATTACACAAGGCCACTCGGTAATTGGGGCTTCTTGGGCAGGTATAAAAGTGATGCCGTCAACAGTAATTTTGTCTGGTGTTGTGAGCGTATCTGCTGTCATTGCCAAGATTTCCGCGTTCTAAGGTTGGTTTTTCCCTCGCTAAAAAATTGAGGGGTCTATGCTCTACACTGTTAACAACTCGATTAAAGTAAAAATGCTTGCTTTATTTTGACAAGTGCCAAGTTTAAGAATAATTACTTTTTAATGGTATAAGAAAAAATCTACAACTTTATTCATGATCAAAGTTTAAGTTTTTAAGTTTTGCTAGTGGTATCAACTCAACTTTTACTATCTAATTAGGCTTTTACTCTACTCCAGTCCATCCCTCTAAATTAGAGCTTATAAACTATTGTAAATATGTTTAACATTTATATACAAGCTGTTAAATATCTATAAGCAGAAGTCAGAAATATATAGTGAAGGGTATTGTAGTTGAGCTTTGGCGATCGCCCTAAGTATATTTGGAGTCAGCAAGATGAGGAGTTTTTGTTTTCAAAGGTACAGCAATTTTTGAGCTTTGAAAGTCGCACTTTTAGGCTGAGGTTGAATGGCTTGAGCGATCGCCTTTCTATTTTCATGACCTAAATAGGAGTTAGAAGGAGGTAAATTCCCTCTTACTCCTTGGCCTTTATTAGCTGATTTTTTCGCTCTTAGCGGAAGTTAGCGCCATCTCAAAAGCTCTGAGATACTCGTCAGTCATTGATTCTACACTAAAATGATTGACCACGTAATCTCGGCAAGCTTGGCGATCTAATTTACTTACCAGTGGGATAGCCTCGATCATTTTATCTAGAGAATGGCAAACAAATCCGGTTTTTTCGTGGGCAATAACTTCGGGGACAGAACCTAAAGCCATACCAATTACGGGGGTTCCGGTTGCCATAGATTCAATCATGACTAGCCCAAAAGGTTCGCGCCAGGTAATCGGGAACAAAGTAGCTATAGCGCCGCTTAATAGAGCAACTTTTTCATCGTGGGAAACTTCACCCAAATACTGAATTTGCTCGCCGTCAATGTGCGATTCTAACTGTTCTGAGTAAAAAACGCGATCGACAGCATCAATTTTACCCGCCATTTTTAACGGCAAACCACAAGCACGAGCAATTTTAATCGCTTGCAAAGGTCCTTTTTCGGGAGAAAGCCGCCCTACAAAGGCAAGATAAGCAGGTTGTTGAGTCGGCGCATTAAAAGGATAAGCCTTAGTATCAATGCCGTTATAGACCGTATGAATGTAGTTCAAGCCTAGGCGAGGTTCTCTTTGGGCTTCGCTAATACTAATGTAGGGCTGCCACGCAAACTGACGAAACATCTTTTCGTTGTCTGGGGTAAAAATACCGTGCATGGTGTGAACAGTGGGAGTTTTGACAAAATTGCTATAAGGAAGCGCCGCACAGCCAACATGGGAATGAATAATATCAAAGTGATGTGCTTGCTTGTATACGTCGTACAGCATCATCTGTTCGTAAAGCCCTGGCTCTTTGATGCTAGGATCGAGCCTCAGAGCTTGGTCGTGGACGGATTTAAGTTTACCTGTAGTTATAGAGTCGCCAGAGGCAAACAAAGTAACTTCGTGACCCCGGCGGACTAATTCATCGGTAAGCAAACTAACAATTAATTCAATACCGCCGTAGCGAAAAGGGGGGACGCGCTCCCATAAAGGAGCAATTTGAGCAATTTTCATAGGTTAATAGGTCAAAAAATAGCAAAACGTAGGGTTAGAACCCAAACTTTGCACATCGCAGAAAAGCGGGTAAAAGTATGCTCCTAAGTTAGAGAAAACACCTTTAGTCAAGCAATTCCTTACTGAAGATATAACATTGACAGGTACGCAGAATATCGAATTTGAGAAATTCAAGCCGACTTAAATCGGAGTAAGAGACTTTGCGCTTCTTAGGTAGGATAAATAAAGAAGATTATTCATGGCGGCTTCTTGTCTCAAGAAACCACCTTAATCCCAGATTCCAGATGGCTATAACAAGCAAAGCAAGCGAAATTCGGCACTGGAAAGTAGTTAGATGCAACGCGCAATGAAAGATAAGCTATGAGCATTTCTACGGTTTCCGTGTTGAGCGATCTGCTAAACGCCATACCCCAACTTCGACCTCAGCTTTATTTTAAGGCTTCTTTGACCGCCCTTTCCCACGCGATGGAAGATCGAGTATTAGCTGATAATACTGACCATCCCTTGCTAATTGCGAGTTTTCAACGAGAGCGCTACTATCGCCAAGAAGCCCATCGTTACAAGCGAATTGCCCAAAAAACCGATCAAGTTTACGTACTATCGGCTTTAGAAACCGATTTTACTAATGCTTCAGGGTTTTATGAAACGATCGCCTTTGATTTGGAAGATCCTTTAAGTCAAGAGTGGCATTTAGTGATAATTGGGCAGCAGTACGCCACTTGCGTGGTATGTAGAGAGCGGTTTATGAATCCTTCTAAAACGAAATCAAGCCTTCCAAGTACTTTTGATGTCGACTCGTCGCGCCAATTTGAGGGAATCTGGACGAGCGATCGCACTGTTAGTTTTAAAGCCGCCGAATTATTATTAGCAAGAATATTAAACTACAGACCAGAATTAAGCAGCAAAATTGAGCAAGCGCGAGATAATTTTGGTTTATCGCCTTATAATAAGCGTAAATCGTCTAAAATTACTAAGCCTAAACCTGCTCCCGTCGGCGTTTCCACCATCGATCTCGATCCTTTCGTCGAGCGTTTGGTTACTTATCTGCAAGCAGGTCAATATAAATTATTAAAAGCCTACGGTTCCATCGCCGAGCAAGAACGTAAAGAGCGCCTTGTCAACTCTATTACATCGGCTATTCGGCGGGGAAGTAATACCGGGCAACCATTACATCCCCAAGAAATTCTCTCAATAGCGGTGGAAGAATTAGGACTTGCGCTGTTGGTATGTCGCTGTTTAATCTATCGCGCGGGGGCAACGGAAACTACAGCAACAATTACTCACGAATTTTTAAAACCGGAAGTAAAATCTATTGCAGGACAAACTTTACAACTGCAACAGCACCCTTTATTTCAACTAATAATTCAGCAAAAAGAAAGTATAGCGATTGACGATACGCAAGCAGACGATCGCACTACAAATTCTGTAGCCTTGCAAGAGCTTGTAGAACGTTTTGCCCTGCGTTCTTGGCTAATAGTTCCCGTACTGTACCAAAGTCGATTATTGGGCGTTATCGAGTTGCATCATTGCGGCGAATCCCCTCACCCCTGGCAAGAAAACGAAATATCCTTAGTAGAAGAACTCGCAACTCAAATCGGAGCCGCTTTAATTCAAGCTGAGGCTTACGCTAATTTAGAAGACCTCAACCAACAATTAGAAGCCCTCGATCGCACTCGTAGCAACTTAATCGCTATTACAGGTCATGAATTGCGAACACCTTTATCTACTATTCAAGTTTGCCTTGAAAGCCTAGCCACCGAGCCAGATATGCCTTGGGAACTGCGCGAAGTCATGCTTAGTACCGCCTTGTCAGACTCGGAGCGGATGCGAAAATTGGTGCAAGACTTTTTAACTTTGTCTTCTTTAGAAAGCGGACAAGTACAATGGCATGCCGAATCGTTGTCTTTAGAGGAATGCGTAGAACTTGCCTTAAGTCGGACTCGTAGCCGCGTGGCAATGGCACAGCCCAAAATTACAACCCAAGTGTTAGAGAACTTACCTTTAGTTAGAGCCGATGGCGATTGGCTGGTGGAAGTAATATCTAAGCTACTAGACAACGCTAGTAAATTTACTCCCCCTCAAGGAGAAATTACGATTAGTGCCGTTTGCCGCGATCGACAAACCATCGAAGTTACGGTAACAGATACCGGACGCGGCATTGAAAATGGGCGCTTAGAACTTGTCTTCGATCGCTTTTATCAAGAAGAAGCTTCCTTGCGCCGGACTGTAGGCGGTACGGGCTTAGGACTAGCCATTTGCAGGCAAATTGTTACTGGTTGGGGCGGTAAAATTTGGGCAGAGTCAGAAGGCAAAGATCGCGGCAGTAAGTTTCACTTTACAATTCCAATTGCTATTACTAAACAAGTAGAGCCACGCAGCAAAAAAGTCACTAAAAAGTAAAAGACTTGTTGATTCTGTAACGGTTTCTTACATAGACGCAATATAAGCGCGAAGTCAGTGATACGATGCCCTAAAACGGTTTGCGAGAGTCATTTATGACAGAAGAACTTTCTGGACAAACTCCAATATTTGGCGGCAGCACTGGCGGCTTGCTAACTAAGGCGGATAGAGAAGAAAAGTACGCTATCACCTGGACTAGCCCTAAAGAGCAAGTATTTGAAATGCCAACGGGTGGCTCTGCCATCATGCGGCAAGGTAAAAACCTTCTATACTTGGCTCGTAAGGAGTATGGAATTGCGATCGGCGGTCAGCAATTGCGGACGAAGTTCAAAATTACAGACTACAAAATCTACCGGATTTATCCTAGCGGCGAAGTGGAATACTTGCATCCCAAAGATGGTGTATTCCCTGAGAAAGTAAATCCCGGTCGTGAAAAAGTCCGTTATGTAGACCGCAATATTGGCAGAAACCCCGATCCAGCCAAGTTGAAGTTTAGCGGAATGTACAACTATGACGTAGAACTACCAAAATCACCAGAAGCTAAAAAAGCTGGTTCTTAAAGCTTTTTAGCAAATACCTGGATAGTTTAAATTAGTCTCGGTGGTTTTTTATTGCCGAGGCTGATTTTTTTTAATTATTGGATCTTTTTGCATTCAAAAAACTGTCATGATTTTCCCTAATTTTTCTCAATTTTCAGAACTAGCGACTATTGGCAATTTTGTTCCGGTATATCAAGAATGGGTCGCTGACTTAGATACCCCGGTTTCGGCTTGGTATAAAGTTTGTGCTGGTCAGCCTTATAGTTTTTTGTTGGAATCGGTAGAAGGTGGGGAAAATATTGGGCGCTATAGTTTTTTAGGCTGCGATCCGTTGTGGATTTTGGAAAATAAAGGCGAATTCACGACTCAAATTCATCGAGATGGTTCTATTGAAACTTTTACGGGCGATCCGTTTGTAACATTGACTGAATGTCTCAAATCCTTTCATCCAGTTAAGTTGCCTCAATTACCGCCCGGAATTGGTGGCTTGTTTGGCTTTTGGGGTTACGAGTTAATTCAATGGATGGAAAAGCGCGTTCCCATTCATCCGGCGACAAAATCCGATTTGCCCGATGGCTTATGGATGCAAATCGACCAATTACTAATTTTTGACCAGGTAAAGCGGAAAATCTGGGCAATTTCTTACGCAGATTTGCGAAATCCGGGTGTGGATTTGCAACAGGCGTATGAGCAAGCAAAAAGTCGCGTTACCGCCTTAATTAACAAGCTACAATCGCCCCTCGACCGCCAAAACACAGTTTTAAACTGGAATCCACCACAAAGTTCTTCCCCCCCTCTAAAATACGTCAGTAATATTTCTGAAGCTGATTTTTGTACCAATGTCCAAACTGCCAAAGATTACATCAAAGCTGGGGATATTTTTCAAGTTGTCCTATCTCAGCAGCTAAAAGCGCCGTATACGGGTGAACCTTTCGATCTTTATCGCTCTTTGCGGCTAATTAATCCTTCGCCTTACATGGCTTATTTTAATTTCCAATCTTGGCAGATAATCGGCTCTAGTCCTGAAGTAATGGTAAAAGCCGAAATCGACCCCATGGGAGGAACTTTAGCCACCTTACGCCCGATTGCAGGTACTCGTCCGCGTGGCAAAACTCCCCAGGAAGACGCTTTGCTTGCTCAAGAATTGCTACAAGATCCTAAAGAAATCGCCGAACACGTAATGTTGGTAGACTTGGGACGCAATGATTTAGGTAGAGCCTGTATTTTTGGTACGGTAAAAGTTGACGAATTAATGGTAATCGAGCGTTATTCCCACGTCATGCACATTGTAAGTAATGTAGTCGGACAGTTAGATCCTCATAAAACCGCTTGGGACTTACTTAAGGCTTGTTTCCCGGCGGGTACAGTAAGCGGCGCACCCAAAATTAGAGCAATGGAGATTATTAACGAACTCGAAACTAGCAGACGGGGTGTGTATTCGGGGGTTTACGGCTACTACGACTTTGAAGGACAGTTAAATAGCGCGATCGCTATTCGTACTATGGTACTGCGCGATCGCACCGTCAGCGTCCAAGCAGGGGCGGGTATTGTGGCAGATTCCGATCCCCAAAAAGAGTATATAGAAACCTTAAATAAAGCCAGAGGTTTAATAGATGCAATTCGCTGTCTTCAAAACAATAAATGAAGCTAAAATCTTATGTGCGCTGGCTAATTCTCGGCGCGGTGTTATTTTTCTTAGCTAAAGCTCTTAAGGACAATTGGCAAGAAGTAGCGCAAATTCAAATAAGTTTTACAGGCTGGCTTTATTTAGGCAGTGCGTTAGGAGTAACTTTACTAGCGCATATTTGGACAGGGTGGGTATGGAGTTGGATTTTTCAGACTCTCAATCAAAAAGTTAGCGGTTTTTGGGCAATCCGAGTTTACCTAAAAACAAATGTTGCTAAATATATACCTGGCAATGTTTGGCATTATTACGGACGGATTCGGTTAGCGACAGATGCGGATATTCCTACGAGCATTGCAACTTTGAGCGTTTTATTAGAACCGCTTTTACTAGCCGCCGCCGCTTTACTTGTAGCTTTAGTCGGAACGCCGCAAAATAAACTGTTGCAATTTTTCAGTTTAGCGATCGTTTTAATTGCTATTCATCCCCTAATTCTCAATCAAGGCATTAAGTTAGTTAGCAAGCTCAAAAATAAAGGTGATGATGTCAAAAAGATAGAACATTATCCTTTTTTACCCTTATTAGGCGAATTAGGATTTTTAGGATTGCGTGGCGCGGGATTTATCTTGACTTTTTGGGCGATACATCCTGTAAATCTCAGTCAAATTCCGATGTTAATTAGTAGTTTTAGTCTAGCTTGGTTGCTTGGGTTAGTTATACCTGGAGCGCCGGGAGGAATTGGCGTATTTGAAGCGACAGCTACCGCATTACTTGGAGCTTTATTTTCTCCAGGAGTTATTTTGAGTGTTGTTGCTTTGTACCGTCTAATTAGTATTTTGGCGGAAGTTGTGGGGGCGGGACTTGTTTGGGTGTGCGATCGCAGTTTTAAATTGTAGAATTACGCGATCGCACTTCTTCCCAGAAAATATATAGCCTAACGGTTCAAAAAGCGCGATCGCATTACTGTGTATCTGTGGAATAAATGCGATCGCTTTAGTTTAAAAGACTTTCTTTAAAATAAAGCTATTTGTACGCCGTCATAGATCAACCAAACTACCCAACAGAAGCCTATCATCAGTTACATACATGGGCAGTTTCAGTCCTAGCTAGTTTTAGGTTTTTTATTCAGATAGGCGTTTGACGCTGTAAAAAAGATACCTATTCAACAACAATCCTATAGCTAGTTCACCAAAGCCATCAACCTTACGATCGCTCAGTGAATCGAACAAAAACATAATAATTTCATAAGCAGTAATTACCAAGAGAAAGTTAATAATTATTTGAGGCGATTCTACAAGAAACTTCGGCAACATAAAACCCAGATACAGATAAACCGCCGAAAATGCGAGGGTAATTAAACCATCAGTCAATGATATGTTTGATGCAATACTGTTCGGTTAAGGTTTGTAATTGCCAATGTTCTGGACAAAACCACGAGAATAGTAGCCTTTCAGCATCTGACAAGTCTCAGTTTTTAGTTATCCGAACCGTATTGATGTTTGATGTAGCTAGACCTAGAACAGCGCTAAATGAGAACAAAAGACCAACTGCGAGAAAAAATTTTTGTAGCGAACCAACAGTTTCGATCATGGGTTAGATTGCCTCTATGGTTTTATTTTAGATATGTTGAGGCGATCTCCTGCTTCAGGAAACTTTAGTAGGTGCGCGATCTCGCCCTTCCTCACTCGGTACTGCTAGTTTTTCTTAACTTAACGACCTCGTGTATGTAATTAAAGCGTAGTCTTTCTACCTAGAAAGTATGTAAACTAACCTGAGTTCGGGTTAAGCAGAGGGAGGTAAAGCCCATTCTAAATGAAGAGAAGGCTTTTTAGGCTGATAACAGTAGGCAATCAAACCGCACAGGACGTTAACGGCAAAATTGACAGGACGGCG
>JAESGR010000550.1_pt1 | contig 22993 bp, 17 predicted proteins | sample 9269771 | NCBI WGS metagenome assembly JAESGR01 (sample SAMN15739572, study PRJNA653492) | algae metagenome | isolation source: Chroococcus sp. CMT-3BRIN-NPC107 and co-occurring heterotrophs from well... | place: USA: Clark Mountains Wilderness, California | collected 2010-04-18 | reverse complement strand
GCGGGCGTTGCCGAAGGTGAAGTTGTTCATCGTGCACTGCGACGAGGCCATCGCCCCGAGCGCGCCGTACAGCGCGTTCGTGATGCACATCGAGGTCTCCACGTTGCCGGCGACGACCGACGCCGGCGGCCGCGGGTTCAGCATCGAGCCCTCGGGGACGATGACCTTCAGCGGCTTCAGGCAGCCGGCGTTGAGCGGGATCTCGTCGTCGACCAGGGTCCGGAACACGTACAGCACCGCGGCCATGCAGACCGCGCGCGGCGCGTTGAAGTTGTTCTCGAGCTGCGCCGAGGTGCCGGTGAAGTCGATCTCGGCGCTGCGCGATGCCGCGTCGACGCGGATGGCCACGTCGATGTGCGCGCCGTTGTCGAGCGGCAGGCTGAAGCGGCCGTCCTGCAGGCGCGTGATGACTCGGCGCACCGACTCCTCGGCGTTGTCCTGCACGTGCCGCATGTAGCCCTGGACGACGTCGAGACCGTACTGCACAACCATCGCCTGCAGCTCGCGCAGGCCCTTCTCGTTGGCGGCGACCTGCGCCTTCAGGTCGGCGATGTTCTGCGCCGGATTGCGCGACGGCCAGCGCCCGCTCTCGAGCAGCGCCCGCATCTCGTCCTCGAGGAAGCGCCCGCCCTCGACGAGCTTGACGTTGTCGATCTGCACGCCCTCTTCCTCGATGCGGGTCGAGAAGGGCGGCATCGAGCCCGGCGTCGTGCCGCCGATGTCGGCGTGGTGGCCACGGGACCCCACGTAGAACGTCGGTCGCGCCGTGCCCGCCTCCTCGAGGTAGACCGGCGTGACAACGGTGACGTCGGGCAGGTGCGTGCCGCCGTTGTAGGGGTCGTTCAGCACGTAGACGTCGCCGGGCTGCATGCGGCCGGCGTTGCGGCCAATCACCGTCTTGATCGATTCGCTCATCGAGCCGAGGTGCACCGGCATGTGCGGCGCGTTGGCGATCAGGTTGCCGTCGGCGTCGAAGAGGGCGCAGGAGAAGTCGAGACGCTCCTTGATGTTCACCGAGTAGGCGGTGTTCTGCAGCTGCAGCCCCATCTGCTCGGCGATGTTCATGAACAGGTTGTTGAAGACTTCGAGCAGCACCGGGTCGACCGAGGTGCCGACGGCGCGGCGCTCCTGGCGCGCGACGGTGCGCTCCAGGACCAGGTGATCGAGCGCGGTGATGCGGGCGCGCCAGCCGGGCTCGACGATGGTCGTCGCGTTGCGCTCGGCGACGATCGCCGGGCCGGTGATGGTCTGGCCCGGCCGCGCATCGCCCCGCTCGACGAGCGCCGCCTCGTGCCAGCGGTCCTCGCTGAAGAGGCGGACGCGCGCCCGCGACGGCGCCGGCGACTCGGCGGCGAGCGCATGGCTCGGCTCGGCCGGCGCGTCGCCGGCGCCGACCGCCTCGACCGACACCGCCTCGACGATCAGGCGGCGCTCGCTCATGAGGAAGGCGAAGCGCTGCCGGTAGGCCGCCTCGAAGCCCGCCTGCAGGCCCGCCTCGGCCGCGGCGAACGGCACCACCAGCGCCGAGTCGGTGCCCTCGTAGCGCAGGTGCACGCGCCGATGCACGGCGATGCGATCGCGGCCGACGCCCTGCCGCTCGAGCTCGCCGGTGGCCTCGGCGGCGAGCTGGTCGAGCCGCGCCGTCAGCGGCGCCGTCGCGTCGGCGAGCGGCAGCTCGATGGCGCCCTGCCGCATCACGGTCTGGTCGGCCAGGCCCATGCCGTAGGCCGACAGCACGCCGGCGAGGGGGTGGATGAAGACGCGGCCCATGCCGAGCGCGTCGGCGACGCGGCAGGCGTGCTGGCCGCCCGCGCCGCCGAAGCACTGCAGCGTGTAGCGGGTGACGTCGTAGCCGCGCGCGACCGAGATCTTCTTGATCGCGCCGGCCATGGCGCCCACGGCGATGTCGATGAAGCCCTCCGCCACCTGCTCCGGCGAGCGTTGGGTGCCGGTGGCCGCCGCGATCTCCGCGGCGAGGGCGCTGAAGCGCTCGTGCACCACGCCGGCATCGAGCGGCTGGTCGCCGGCGGGGCCGAACACGCTCGGGAAGAAGGCCGGCTGGATCTTGCCGACGGCGACGTTCGCATCGGTGACGGTGAGCGGCCCGCCGCGCCGATACGACGCCGGTCCGGGGTTGGCGCCCGCGCTCTGCGGCCCGACGCGAAAGCGCGCGCCGTCGAACGCGAGGATCGACCCGCCGCCGGCGGCGACGGTGTGGATCGCCATCATGGGCGCGCGCACGCGCACGCCGGCGACGCGGGTCTCGAAGGCGCGCTCGAACTCGCCGGCGTAGTGGCTGACGTCGGTCGACGTGCCGCCCATGTCGAAGCCGATCACCTGCATGCGCCTGCCGGCCCGCTCGGCGAGGCCGATCTCGGCCGTCCGGACCATGCCGACGATGCCACCGGCCGGCCCGGACAGGATCGCGTCCTTGCCCTGGAAGGCGTTGGCCTGCGCAAGGCCGCCCGACGACTGCATGAAGTACAGCTCGACCCCGGGCATCTCGGCCGCGACCTCGTCGACGTAGCGGCGCAGGATGGGCGACAGGTAGGCGTCGACGACGGTCGTGTCGCCGCGGCCGACGAACTTCATCAGCGGGCTCACCTGGTGCGACACGCTCACCTGCGCAAAGCCGGCCTCGGCCGCGATCCGCGCCGCCGCCGCCTCGTGGGCGGTATGGCGCCAGCCGTGCATGAAGACGATGGCGACGCTGCCGAGGCCGCGCGCCCGCGCCTTCTGCAGCTCGCCGCGCAGCGCCGCCTCATCGAGCGCGCGCACGACCTCGCCGTCGGCGGAGACGCGCTCGTCGGCCTCGACCACCTCGGCATAGAGCAGCTCCGGCAGGACGATGTGCTGCTCGAAGAGGCGCGGCCGGTCCTGGTAGGCGATGCGCAGCGCGTCGCGGAAGCCCCGGGTGACGACGAGCAGCGTCGGCTCCCCCTTGCGCTCCAGCAAGGCGTTCGTCGCCACCGTCGTGCCCATCTTCACCGACTCGACCTGCGCCGGCGTGATCGGCACGCCATCGGCGAGGCCGAGCAGGCGCCGGATGCCGGCCACCGCGGCGTCGCGGTACTGCTCCGGGTTGTCGGAGAGCAGCTTGAGCGTGACCAGGCCGCCGTCGGGCCGCTTGCCGACGACGTCGGTGAACGTGCCGCCGCGGTCGATCCAGAACTGCCAGCGGCCGGGTGCAGCGTCCATGTTCACCTCCTGCGGCCTCAGGCGACCATCGGCAGCGCGCCGACGCGGTAGCGATGCGAAATGCGTTGCGATGCCACCGGGTCGACGAGCTCGACGCGCATCCCCGGGGCCGGCCGGATCGCCTGGCCGGCCGCATTCGGGATCGCGGCCAGCGTGCCGCAGAAGAGCACCAGGCCGTCGGCGACGGTCACGTCCGCCGGCAGGCCGTCGATGAGCGATTGCAGCGGCCGGATGGCCGACAGGCTCCCTTCCTGGTAGGTCACCCAGCGGCCGTCCTCGAGAATCTCCGAGCGGAGAACGAGCTCGTCGGCGCGCGCCGCGACCTCGTCCCACGGCCAGGCGGCGCGCGCGACGGGCTTCGCGCACATCTGCTTCGACACGACGACCGAGTAGGCCTCGACCGCCCGGTCGGTGTGGTCGGAGCCCACGGTGAGCCACCAGCGGCCGCCCTGGCGGACGAAGACCGGCTCGGCCTCGCCGGAGCTGGCGTCGCCGAGCATCTCGAGCGTGTCGGCCTGCGTCAGCAGGCCCGCGCTCAGCCGGTAGTAGAGCGGCACCGCCGAGGGGCGCGGCACGCCGAGCCGCGCCAGCTCCTCGATGTGGTGCTCGATGGCCGCGCCGTCGCGGCCGGTCCAGCCGGCGACCACGAGGCGCGTCGGCTCGGCTTCCAGGGTGCCGCCGTCGAGGAGAGCGAAACGAAGCAGGTTCATGGCAAGCGTGTTCAGGAGACGACCGAGGGCAGCCACAGCGCCAGGCCGGGGAAGAACGCGAGCAGCAGGAGGAGAAGGAACATGGCGGCGACGAACGGAAGGGAGCCGACGATCACGTCGTTCATCGAGCCGCTCTTCCTCAGGTTGTGGACGACGAAGAGGTTGAGGCCGACCGGCGGCGTGATGAGCGCCGTCTCGACGAGGACGATGACGACGATGCCGAACCAGATCATGTCGAAGCCGAGCGCCTGCATCACCGGCGCGATGATGGGAATGGTCGTGATCATCATCGACAAGGTTTCCATGAAGCAGCCGAGGACGACGTAGAACACGACCACGGCGAAGAGCATCTCCCACTTCGAAAGGCCGAGGGTCTGCACGGTGTCGGTGAGGCGCGTGGTCAGGCCGATCGCCGACATGACGAAGTTCAGGAAGTACGCGGCGACGATGATCAGCATGATCATGCCGGTCGATCGCATGGTGCCGAGCAGGGCCTCGCGCAGCATGGGCCAGCTCAGCGTCCGGTTCCAGGCCGCCAGGCCCAGCCCCGCCATCACCCCGAGAGAAGCGGCCTCGGTGGGCGTGGCGATGCCGGCATAGATCGAGCCGACGACGACCAGGAACACCCCGAGCGGCGGACCCAGGTGGACGAGCCCGGCGACGGCGGCCGAGAGCGACGAGGTGATCCGCTGGCCGCCCCAGGCCGGCCGCCACAGGCAGGCCACCGCCGTCACGACCATGAAGCCGAAGGCCAGCAGCACCCCCGGGACGATGCCGGCGAGGTAGAGCTTGGGCACCGAGGTGTTCGTCAGCACCGCGTAGATGATCATGTTGATCGACGGCGGGATGAGGATGCCGAGCGTGCCGCCGGCCGCCAGCGTGCCGAGGAACAGCCGCTCGTTGTAGCCGAAGCGCCGGGCCTGCGGCAGGGCCACCGTGCCGACCGTCGCGGCGGTGGCGACGCTCGATCCGGAGGTCGCCGCGAACATCGCGCAGGCGGCGATGTTGGAGTGCATGAGCCCGCCGGGCAGCCACGACAGCCACTTGGCGAGCGACTCGTACATGCGCTCGGCGAGGCCCGAGCGCAGCAGCAGCTCGCCGAGCAGGATGAAGAGCGGTAGGGCGACGAGCAGGAACTCGTTGCTCGCCGACCAGGCGATCTCGCCGGCGACCCGGCTGACCGGCAGCATCGCGAACATTTGCCCGAGCACCAGGCCGAGCACGCCCATCGCCGCAGCGACGGGGATGGCCAGCGCCATCAGCGCCAGCAGCGTGAAAAGCGCCGTCGCGATCACGGCTTGCCGGCCCCGAGCGACTGCACCGCGTTGCTCAGCTCGTCGGCGGCCTCTTCCTCGATGCTGCGGGCGCCGATCAGCCGGTTGACGTCGTTCCAGTCGGAGGCGAGGAACGCCATCGCCCCGCGCAGCACGAGGACGATGCCGCAGAGCACGAACCAGGCGTAGCCTATCCACCAGAGCGCCTGCGGGATCGCCAGCGGCACCGCCAGTGAAGAGTTCGAGCGTGCGCCGACGCTCCAGGAGTTCGCGAGCACCGACCCGCCGTGCCAGGCCACCAGGCTGACGAAGACGAGCAGGGACAGGATGGCCAGCATGTCGCACAGCGCTGCGAGCGGCCGCGGCAGGAGCTGATAGAGCGCATCGATGCGGACGTTGCCGCGGTGGAGCAGGACGAAGGCGAACGACCAGGTCGAGCCGATCGCCAGCGCGTAGCCGGACAGCTCGTCGGCACCGCCGACGGTGACGCTGAGCAGCTTGCGCAGGATCACGTCGACCGAGACGAGCACCGCCGCGGCGAGGATGAGCAGCCCGCCGGCGAGGGCGGCGCCGCGCGACCCCCGGTCGGCGAGGCCGAGGGCGCGGTCGAGGGCGGCGCGCAAGCGGCTACTTCTTCGCCACGACGCCCGTGATCTTGCCGACGGTCGCGTTGTAGTCCGCGACGCAGGCCGCCGAGCAGCGCTCGGCCCACTTCGGGATCGTCACCTCGGCCAGCGCCTTCCTCAGCATCTCGCGATCGGCAGCGCTCGGCTGCACGATCTTCATCTTGCCCTTGGTGCCGAGCGTGCACTTGTCGGTGCCGGCATTGCACTCGTAGCCTTGCTGGGTGAAGTTGTCGGCCGCGTTCCAGACCGCGGTCTCGAGCGCCTTGATCTCGCCGGCGATGAGGCTCCGCACGCGCGGGTCGTAGGCGTTCCAGGTCTTCGCGTTCGCGGCGTAGGCGATCTGGCCCCACGACAGCGGCATCGCGAGCAGGTGCGTCGTCACCTCGTTCCACTTCGCCAGGTTGCCGGAGAGCGTGCCGGTGATCGCGCAGTCGACGGTCTTGTTCTGCAAGGCCGGGACGACCTCGCCGAAGGCGAGCGTCACCGGCGTGCCGCCGAGCGCCTGCACCAGCTCGGACTGCGAGCGACCCGCCGCCCGCACCTTCTTGCCCTTGATGTCAGCCAGGCCCCGGAGCTCGGCGTTGCAGTAGAGCACCTGGGCCGGGTAGGTACCGAAGCCGAGCAGCTCGACGCCGAACTTCTCCTTGTAGAGCTTGGTGTAGAACGGCCGCAGCTCGTCGGTGACGCGGCGCGCGGTGGCGACGTCGGGCAGGAGGCCGGCCATGTCGATCATCTCGTTGGCCGGGTCGTCGGCAGCGAGGTAGGCGACGACCGTGGCGCCGATCTCCATCACGCCTTGGCCCATCAGGCGCAGCACCTCGGGGCCCTTCAGGCCCATCTCGTTGAAGCCCTTGATCTCGGCCGTGATCGCGCCGCCGGACTTCTCGCCGAGCGTCTTGGTCCAGAACGGGACCTCGAACTCCTTGTACTGGGGCAGGCTCGAGATCGAGCCCACGACCTGCAGCTTCGTCGCCGGCAGGGCCTGCCCGTGCGCCGTCTGCAGCGCCAAGGAGGCGCAGACCGCGCCGAGCGTCGTCATCCAAGCTTTCATCGTCTTCTCCCGTTCATCGAAGGTGGGGGGTCGTCGTCGGGCTCGCCGGGACGCCGGCGAGCTGGTCGTTGCGCAGGTCGGTGACCAGCATCGCGCCGGGCGCGTGCGTGATGCAGAGATCGGGCCGCGCCGCGGCAATCGCGGCCTGCGGCGTCACTCCGCAGGCCCAGAACACCGGCAGCTCGTCGGCGCGCAGCTCGACCGCGTCGCCGTAGTCGGGGGCGCCGAGGTCGGCGATGCCGATGAGCGCCGGATCGCCCAGGTGCATCGGCGCGCCGTGCACCGCCGGAAAGCGGGCGGTGATCTCGATGGCGCGGATGGCGTCGGCGGCGCGCAGCGGCCGCATCGACATCACCATGGGACCGTGGAAGACGCCGGCCGGCGCGGTCGCGACGTTCGTGCGGTACATGGCGACGTTGAGCCCCAGCTCGACGTGCCGCAGCGGCACGCCCTCGGCGCGCAGCGCCCACTCGAACGAGAAGGAGCAGCCGATCACGAAGGCGACCAGGTCGTCGCGCCAGAGGTCGCGGACATCGGTCGGCTGGTCGACGAGCTCGCCGCGGCGCCAGACGCGATAGCGCGGCAGGTCGGTGCGCACGTCGATGTCCTCGCCGAGCTCGGGCAGCGCCGGATCGCCCGCGCGGCCCACCGCCAGCAACGGACAAGGGCGCGGGTTGAGCCTGCAATAGCGCAGGAAGTCGCCCGCCCAGGCCTCCGGCAGCACGACGAGATTGCCCTGCACCAGATCGTCGGCCAGGCCGCTGGTGTGCGTGACCCACTCGCCGCGCCGGATCGGCGAGCGCGCCGCGCGGCCGCGCCGGGCCGCGTCGGCGTCGACGGGCGCGAGCGGCCGCACGGCGGATGCGGTGGACACTGCTGCACTCATAGGGAGCCGATTCTGGAGGCCGGCACCGGCGCGTCGCAAGCAGCTTGTTTCTTGCTCACCTCATCGATTTTTTCGATGCCGGTCGGCCGACCCCCAGGCGCTGGCAGACGCTGTCGATCAGCGCCTGCTGGGCCAGCGAGGTCGGATCGAGGCGCCAGCTCAGGTGGATCGGCAGCGCCGGCAAGGCGGTGTCGACGAGCAGCGCCTTCAGCGGCAGGCGCCTCGCCAGGCGGGAGACGACGGCGCGCGGCAGCGTCGCGACGCCGAGCCCTTCCTCGACGAGCTCAGCCATCGCGCTGATGGAGGAGATGCTGTGCACCCGGGCCTGCTCGAGGCCGGCGCGGCGCAGCAGGTCGAGCAGGGCCAGCTGCGGCTGCGAGCCGCGCTGGAAGGTGAGCAGGCCCGCCGCCACCAGCTCGTCGAGGGCGTAGCGGCGCCGCCGGTGCAGCCCGGCGTGGCCGGCGAAGGCCATCTCCATGGCCGGCAGGGCCTGCGAGCGCAGCTCGCCGCCGCTCGCCGGCAGGGCGGCCACGGCGAGGTCGAGCGTGCCGCGGCGAAGCTGGTCGACGAGGATCGGCGACGTCTCGACCGTCAGCTCGAGGGCCAGCCCCGGTTCCTGCGTGCGCATGTCGCGCAGCCAGTCGATCAGCCACGAGTGGACGACCGACTCGATCGCACCGATGCGCAGCGTCACGGGCTGGCTCCCGCTCGAGCCCATCTCCGCCTTGATGTCGCGCTGCAGCGCGAGCAGCTTCTCGGCGTGCAGGAAGAACCGGGCGCCGGCGCCGGTGACCCGGAACTGCCGGTCGCGGCGATCGAGCAGCAGCGTGCCGAGCTCCTCTTCCAGCGATGCGACCCGGCTCGACATCGCCGACTGCGTCAGGTGCAGCTTCTCGGCCGCGCGCGTCATGCTGCGCAGCGTGACGACCCAGTAGAACGCCTCGACGAAGCGCAGGTTCATCGCCGCGCCGGCGCGAGCCCGAGCCGCTCGTGCAACAGGGTGACGAGATCGTGCACCGGCCGCCCGGTGGCGGCGGCGATGGCGGCGGCGTAGGGCGGCAGGTTGGTGCACTCGAGGACGATGGAGTCGATCTCCGGGTGTCGTGCCACGAGCCGCTCGGCGGCAGCGACCGCGTCGGCCTCTGCGCGGGCGCGATCCAGCTCGGGCCGGTCGTCGAGCAGCGTCCGCTGCAGGTGGCAGCCGCGCCCCAGGCCTTCGACGGGAACGTCTTCAGCGGCACCGGCGGCGCGCAGGTGGGCGGCGCCGAACGCATCGGCGTCGACGGTCACGACGCCGGGTCGGCCGAGCTCGGGAAGCTTGAGCAGGCTGGAGGTCCAGACCGGCACCGGCACGGCATGCTGCAGCTCGTGCTGGAAGAGCACGAGGAAGCCGCAGCTCGTCGTCAGGGCCGTCGCGCCGGCGCCGACGAGGTCGCGGGCGGCGTCGACGAAGGGCGCCAGCAGCGAACGATCACCGCCGTGCACGACGCGCCGCGGCGATGCGCCGGCCACGCTCCGATGGAGCATCGGCAGCGGCAGCGTCGCGGCGTTGCCGATGTCGCCCACCAGCCGGGGAAAGCGCGTGTCCAGCATGAGCACGCCGAGACAGGCGGCGGGTTGCGGAGAGAGGTGGGAGTGCGGCACGGCTCGTCGCGACCCGGGGTCGGGCGCCGCAGTCTAGACTGCCGCCCCGGGCAAGAACCGATGCCGGCCGCAGAGGCACGCTCTATGCTTTGCGTCTTCTGCCCGTTCCGGAGTCGCTCCATGACCGTCTTTCGCCGTCCCTTGCCGCTCATCCTGCGTGCCCTCGCAACGCTCGCGCTCGCCGGCAGCGCCGCCGGCGCCGCGGCACAGGTCAAGTGGGACCTGCCGGCCGCCTACCCGGCCAACAACTACCACACCGAGAACCTGGTGCAGTTCGCGAACGACGTCGACAAGGCGACGGGCGGCAAGCTGAAGATCACCGTGCATCCCAACGCCTCGCTCTTCAAGGCGCCCGAGATCAAGCGGGCGGTGCAGGGCGGGCAGGCGCAGATCGGCGAGATCCTGCTCGTCAACTACCAGAACGAGTGGCAGCTCTTCGGCATCGACGGCCTGCCCTTCCTCGCCGACAGCTACGCGCAGTCGATGAAGCTCTACAGGGCGAGCAAGCCGGTGCTCGAGAAGAAGCTGGGCGAGCAGGGGCTGATGCTGCTCTACACCGTGGCCTGGCCGCCGCAGGGCATCTACGTGAAGAAGCCGATCAACTCCGCGGCCGACCTGAAGGGCGTGAAGTGGCGCGCCTACAGCCCGGCGACGGCTCGCATCGCCGAGCTCGTCGGCGCCCAGCCGGTGACCGTGCAGGCGGCCGAGCTGTCGCAGGCGATGGCCACCGGCGTGGTCGAGAGCTACATGTCGTCCGGCTCGACCGGCTACGACAGCAAGACCTACGAGCACATCAAGTACTGGTACGACACGCAGGCCTGGCTGCCGAAGAACGCCGTGCTCGTCAACAAGGCCGCCTTCGATGCGCTCGACGCACCCACCAAGGCGGCCCTGCTGAAGGCCGGGGCCGACGCGGAGACGCGCGGCTGGGCCCTGTCGCAGCAGAAGAACGGCGAGTACATCGAGCTGCTGAAGAAGAACGGCATGAACATCATGCCCCCTCCGCCCCAGCTCAAGGCCGACATGCAGAAGGTCGGCGAGACGATGCTGAAGGAATGGCTGGACAAGGCCGGGCCGGAAGGCCAGGCCGTGGTGGACGCCTACAGAAAGATGTGATCGTGGCGGCCGCGCGCGCCCGATCCGGCTTCGGGCGCGCCCTGGACGCGCTCTACGACGCGACCGCGGCGCTCGCGGCGCTGGCCATGGTGCTGCTGCTGGTAATGGTGGTGCTGTCCGTCGTCTCGCGGCAGATCGGCTTCAACGTCGCCGGCATCGACGCCTACGCCGGCTACATGATGGCCGCGGCCGGCTTCCTCGCCCTGGCGCACACGCTCAAGAGGGGCGAGCACATCCGGGTCACGCTCCTGCTGTCGGCCCTGCACGGCAAGCGACGCCGCGCCCTCGAGCTCTGGGCGCTGTCCGCGGCGACGCTCCTCGCCCTCCTCCTCGCCGGCTACAGCTGCAAGCTCGCCTGGCAGTCGTACACCTTCCACGACATCTCCACGGGCAACGACGCGACGCCGCTCTGGCTGCCGCAGCTGACGATGGCGCTCGGCACCGTCGTGCTGGCGATCGCGTTCATCGACGAGCTCGTCCTCGAGCTGCGGGGCGTGCGCGTCCTGCCGCAGAGCGCCGAAGCATTGCGAAACGAGTAGGCGATGAACGACATCGCCATCACCGCGCTGCTGGTCGCGTCGCTGTTCCTGATCCTCGGCAGCGGCGTCTGGATCGGCCTGACACTCTCGGGCGTCGCCTGGATCGGCATGCAGCTCTTCAGCTCCCGCCCGGCGGGCGACGCCATGGCGGTGACGATCTGGGGCACGGCGTCGAGCTGGACCCTGACCGCCCTGCCGCTCTTCATCTGGATGGGCGAGATCCTGTTCCGCACGCGCCTGTCGCAGGACATGTTCCGGGGCCTCGCGCCGTGGATGCAGCGCCTGCCCGGCCGCCTGCTGCACACCAACGTCGTCGGCTGCGCGATCTTCGCCGCGGTGTCCGGGTCGAGCGCTGCCACCTGCGCCACGATCGGCAAGATGAGCCTGCCGGAGCTCGCCAAGCGCGGCTATCCGGAGATGATGTCGATCGGCTCGCTGGCCGGCGCCGGCACCCTCGGCCTGCTCATCCCGCCGTCCATCATCATGATCGTCTACGGCGTGACTGCCGACGTCTCGATCTCGCAGCTGTTCATCGCCGGCGTGATCCCAGGCATCGTGCTGGCGCTGATCTTCTCGCTGTACATCGCCGGCTGGTCGATCCGCAACGCCGAACAGATCCCGCCGGCCGATCCGCCTATGAGCTTCGCGGAGAAGCTGCGCGAGTCGAAGAGCCTGATACCGGTCGTCCTGCTCATCCTCGCGGTCCTCGGCTCGATCTACGCCGGCATCGCCACCGCCACCGAAGCGGCGGCGATCGGCGTCGTCGGCGCGCTCGCCATTTCCGCGGCGCAGGGGTCGATGAACTGGCGCACGTTCAGGGACTCGCTGATGGGCGGCACGCGCCTCTACTGCATGATCGCCCTGATCCTCGCCGGCGCCGCGTTCCTGACGCTGAGCATGGGCTACATCGGCCTGCCGCGGCACCTCGCCGAGTGGATCGCCGGACTCGGCCTCACGCAGTTCCAGCTGATCATCGCCCTCACCGCCTTCTACGTCATACTCGGCTGCTTCCTCGACGGCATCTCGATGGTCGTGCTGACCATGGGCGTGATCATGCCCACGGTGCAGAAGGCCGGCATCGACCCGCTCTGGTTCGGCATCTTCATCGTCATCGTCGTCGAGATGGCCCAGGTGACGCCGCCGGTCGGCTTCAATCTCTTCGTGCTGCAGGGCATGACAAGGCGCGAGATCGGCACCATCGCCCGCGCGACATTTCCGTTCTTCCTGCTGATGGTCGGGATGGTCATCCTCCTGTACGTCTTCCCGCAGATCGCGACCTTCCTGCCGCAGCAGATGCGGCGCTGAGAGCCGTGACCGAGCGCATCCGCAACCCCCACATCGGCAGGCTGCCGTACCCGCCCGAGACGCTGGGCCGCGTCCGCGTCGAATGCGATCCGCGCACGGTCGCCGGCTCGATGGCCACCGTGCGCATCACCTACACCTGCGGCAAGTTCGGCATCGACGACCAGGGCAGCGTCCGCTTCCTGCTCCGCTTCGCGAGCGATGCGGGCCGGCCGCAGTTCGATCGGCCCGGCGCGCCGAACCACTGCACCGCCACGGCGTCGAACGGCAGCACGCTGCTCCTCGAGTACCACCCGCGCGGTGCCTTCCGGCCGTGGTTCAAGGCCATTCGCGTCAACGTCATGCGCGATGCGCTGCGCGAGGGCGACACGATCACGCTCGTGCTCGGCGACCGTTCCCAAGGCGGCGCCGGCTGGCGCACGTCGACGATGCGCGAGGAGCGCTTCGAGCTGCGCACCCAGGTCGACCCGTTCGGCACCGTCGTCTACGGCGATGTCGCGGGCGACCCGTCGATCGACCTGCTGCCCGGCGAGCCAGCCGTGTGGAAGGTGGTCGTGCCGACGCTGCGCCGCGTCGGCGAGCCCTTCGAGCTGCGCCTGCGCGCCGACGACGCCTGCGGCAACCCGGTGGCGGCGCTGAACGGCCGCTTCGCGCTCGAGGCCGACGTGCCCATCGACGGCCTGCCGCGCCACGTCGAGGCCGACGGCAGCGGCAGCCTCCGCGTGCCCGGACTGCGCATCGGCACGCCCGGGACCGCGCGCATCCGGCTGGTCGCGGCCGACGGCACGGCGCTCGCCGAGTCGAATCCCGTCGTCGTCCGTGCCGAGCTGCCCCGCTCGACCTGGTGGGGCGACTTCCACGCCCAGAGCGAGGAGACGATCGGCACCAACAGCGCCCGCGCCTATTTCGAGTTCGCGCGCGACAGCGCCTTCTGCGACTTCGTCGGCCACCAGGGCAACGACTTCCAGATCTCGAACGAGTTCTGGGCCGAGCTGAACCACTTGTACCGCGAGTTCCACGCGCCCGGCCGCTTCGTCACGCTGCCCGGCTACGAGTACTCGCCGATGACCCACCTCGGCGGCGATCGCAACATCTTCTTCTTCGACGAGGGGCGGCCGATCCGCCGCTCGTCGCACGCGCTGGTCGGGGACCTGTCGGACATCGGTACCGACTGCAACCACGTCCTCGAGCTGTTCGCCGCCCTGCGCGAGGCGAAGGAGCGCGTCTTCGCCTTCGCCCACGTCGGCGGCCGCTACGCCGACCTGCACGCCGGGCACGACGTCGCCATCGAGCGCTCGGTCGAGGTCCATTCGGCCTGGGGCACCTTCGAATGGCTGCTCTTCGACGCCTTCGAGCTCGGCTACCGCGTCGGCGTCGTCTGCAACTCGGACGACCACAAGGGACGGCCCGGCGCCAGCCACCCGGGCGCTTCCATCTTCGGCGCCTACGGCGGCCTGAGCTGCCTCTACCTCGACGACGGGCTGACGCGCGAGTCGATCTGGGCGTGCATGCAGGCGCGCCATCACTACGGCACGACCGGCGAGCGGCTGCACCTGGAGGTCGACGCCGAGCTGCCCGACGGCAGCCGTCGCTACGCCGTCGATCCGAAGCTCGATGCAGCGGCCGCCGGCGAGCCGGTGCGCGGCGCCATGATGGGCGACATCGTCGCCGTCGGCGCCGCCCGGGTGCGGGTCCGCGTGCGCATCGACTCGCCCTCGCCGATCGAGCGGGTCGATGTGCGCTGCGGCGCCCGCACGCTGGAGACGGTCCGGCCGTACACCGACACGGACCTCGGCCGCCGCATCCGCGTCGTCTGGGAAGGCGCGGAGTACCGCGGTCGCGGTCGCATGACGACCTGGGACGGGACGCTGCGCGTGAGCGGCAACGACATCGAGTCCTTCACGCCGATCAACTTCTGGCACCTCGACAAGAAGCTCGAGCGGCGCGGCGCCGACACCCTGGCCTGGGAGTCGGTGACGACCGGCAACTTCGCCGGCGCGGAGGTGTTGCTGCGGGAGGCAAGCGCGGGCCGCATCGACATCGCCACGCCGCACGCGAATGCGTCCATCGTCGTCGCCGAGATCGGATTCGACGACACCGTGATCGAGGCCGGTGGCCTGGCCCGACGCATGCGGGCGTTCCGCCTGCCCGACCGGAACCCGGCGCGCGCCCTGAGCATCGAGCGCGAGGTCGACGTCGCTGCGACCGGCGATTCGCCGATCTACGTCCGCGTCACGCTCGAGAACGGCCACCAGGCCTGGTCGAGCCCGATCTACCTGTTCCGGCAGCCCTGACGCTGCCGTCTGCCCCCGAGGAGCCGTGATGAAGATCGTTGCCGCCACGCTGTTCTGCGCTGCCGTCCTGGCCACGTTTCCCGCCGCGGCGCAGCCGTATCCGGCGCGGCCGATCCGGCTCATCGTTCCGCTCGCCGCCGGCAGCACCGCCGACATCCTGTCGCGCACGCTCGGCAACGAGCTGGCCAAGGAATTCGGCCAGCAGATCGTCGTCGACAACAAGCCGGCCGCCGGCGGCAGCGTCGCCATGGCCGAGCTCGCCCGCTCGCCCGCGGACGGCTACACGATCAGCTTCGCGTCGCAGGGCACGCTCGTCTTCAACCAGGCCCTCTATGCCAAGCCGGGCTACGACTCGCTCAAGGATTTCGCGCCCATCATGCTCATCGGCGGCGTGTCGAACGTGATGGTCGTGCCGCCGACGAGCACCGCCGCGTCGGCGGCCGACGTGATCGCGCAGGCCAAGGCCCGGCCGGGCGCGCTCACCTTCTCGTCGGGCGGCAGCGGCACCAGCCACCATCTCTCGGGCGTCCTGTTCGGCCAGCTCACCGGCACCGAGCTGCTGCACATCCCGTACAAGGGCGCGCCGCAGGGCATCTTCGCGGTCATGGGCGGCGAGGTCAGCATGGGCTTCTTCAACACGCCAACCGTCATCTCGCAGATCAAGGACGGCAAGCTCAAGGCCCTGGCGGTGACGAGCCGCGAGCGCTCGCTGCTGCTGCCGCAGCTGCCGACGCTGCAGGAAAGCGGCGTCAAGGACTACGAGGTGAACACCTGGTTCGGCTTCGTCGCGCCGGCGGGAACGCCGGCCGACATCATCGCCCGCCTGCACTCGGCGATCGCCAAGGCTGTCTCCCAGCCCACGATCCGCGACAAGCTGGCGGCGCAGGGCTTCGACCTGGTGCCGATCCAGCCGCCTGCCGCGCTGACGAAGCTGCTGCGCGACGACATGGAGAAGTGGCCGGCGGTCATCAAGGCGAGCGGCGCCAAGGTCGACTGAGCCGCCCGGCCGGATGGCCTGAACTGGCCGCCGGAAGCCGCGCATTTCGACCCATTCCCGGGGTTGGCGGCGGCGATCATGGGCCGCCCCTTCGAGCGGCAGGTCCCTCCATCGCGGAGCGGCGCCGACTCGCGGGGCAGCACGCCATGACCGACCTGTCGACCCCGTTGAGCTGGGACACATCGGTGCCGCCGCGACCGCCGCAGCGCCCGGCGCCCGCCGCCCCCCAGGCGCCGGCCGCTGCCAAGGACAAGGGCAGCCGCGCGGTGTTCCTGTGGCCGACGCCGCCGTACGCCAGCTACCCGGCGCCCGCCGAGCAGACGGAGACGCTGCCCTGCCAGGTGACGTCGGGACCGAACAACAAGGCCTTCTCGGCCCGGCTCACCTTCTTCGTGTCGGAGACGGCGGTGGCGCACGTGCAGATGCCGCCGGCGCGGACCACGGTGCCGCTGCGCTTCGACCAGTTCACCGCCCTGACGCTGACCACGCCGTTGCGGCCGCTGCCGCTGCCGCTGTCCGACCCGCACGCGCAGCTGCTGCGCCAGCGCGACAGCAACCCCTACACGGTGAAGGTCACGCGCGGCATCGACCTCGAGGGCCGGACCGTCGGCCACGTCGAGACCGACCTCGGCCTCTTCCTCTTTCCGCCGTGCGACGAAGACGGCAGCGTGCAGCGGATGTTCGTGCCGCGCAGCGCCTACAGCGCCTTCGAGATCGGTCGCGCCCTCGGCGAGGTGCTCGTCGAGGAACAGCACGCGACCTTCGACCAGGTCACCGAGGCCATGGGCCTGCAGGAAGAGCTGCGCAGCCAGAAGATCGGCGACATCCTCGTCACCAAGCACATCGTCTCTCCCGACCAGCTGCTCGAGGCCATCGAGCAGCAGCACAAGATGCCGATGGTGAGGATCGGCGAGGCGCTGCTCTCGCTCGGCATGGTGCGCCAGGCCCAGCTCGACGAAGCGCTGCAGCAGCAGCAGCTCGACCGCACCGTGCCGATCGGCGAGGTCCTGGTGCGCACCGGCGTCGTCTCGCGCGACGACCTGCAGACCGCGCTCGCCCGCAAGATGGGCTACCCGGTCGTGAACCTCGACGCCTTCCCGGCCGAGGCCGAGGCGCTGCGCAAGCTCAACTACACGGTTGCGGCGCGCCTGCGCGTGATGCCGCTCCTGATCCGCGAGGGCCGGCTGGTCGTCGCGCTCGACGACCCGTCGCGGCGCGCCGCCCTCGACGAGATCGAGTTCAACGCCGACATGAAGGTCGTGCCGGTGCTGGCCCGCGGCCTGGCCATCGAGACCGCCCTGCTCGCCGCCTACGAGAAGCTCGGCTCGGCGGTGAACCGGAAGAAGGAGGACCTCGGTGCGCCGATCACCTTCGACCTGACGCCGCTGCCGAGCACCACCGACCAGCTGGTGCAGTCGCTCGAGAAGGAAGGGCTCGAGCGCAGCGCCAGCGTCAGCGACGAGGAGAAGCCGATCGAGCAGAGCGACAACTCGCTCGTCCGCCTGCTCAACAACATGATCATCGAGGCGCACAAGGACGGCGTCTCCGACATTCACATCGAGAGCTATCCGGGCAAGGAGAAGATCCGCATCCGGTTCCGCAAGGACGGCGTCCTGCGCACCTACATCGAGCTGCCGCCGAACTATCGCAACGCGCTGATCGCCCGCGTCAAGATCATGTGCGATCTCGACATCTCGGAGCGGCGCAAGCCGCAGGACGGCAAGATCAACTTCGCCAAGTTCTCGGCCCAGCACCGGATCGAGCTGCGCGTCGCCACGATTCCAACCAACGGCGGCCTCGAGGACGTGGTCCTGCGCCTGCTCGCCTCGGCCCAGCCGATCCCCGTCGACAGCCTCGGCCTGTCGGAGCGCAACCTCAAGGCCTTGTTGACCGCCGTGGAGCGGCCCTACGGCATGTTGCTCTGCGTCGGCCCGACCGGATCGGGGAAGACCACGACCCTGCACTCCGCGCTCAGCCACATCAACGTTCCGGAGCGCAAGATCTGGACCGCGGAAGACCCGGTCGAGATCACCCAGCCCGGGCTGCGCCAGGTGCAGATCAACCCGCGCATCGAGTGGACCTTCGCCAAGGCACTGCGCGCCTTCATGCGCGCCGACCCGGATGTGATCATGCTCGGCGAGATCCGCGACGAGGAGACGGCGAAGATGGCCGTCGAGGCGTCCCTGACCGGCCACCTCGTCCTCTCCACCTTGCACACCAACAGCGCGCCCGAGACCGTGACCCGCCTGCTCGACATGGGCATGGACCCGTTCAATTTCGCCGACTCGCTGCTCGCCGTGCTGGCCCAGCGGCTGGTCCGCAAGTCGTGCCGGAGCTGTCGGACGAGCCGCGCGGCCACCGCCGAGGAAGTCGACGAGCTGCTCGGCGACTACATGGCGCCCTTCGGCGCCGATCCGCCGGTCTCGCGCGACGACGTGCTGGCGGGCTGGACGCGGCGCAACGCCGCGGGGGGGCGCCTGCAGCTGCACCGCAGCACGGGTTGCGACAAGTGCGACCACACCGGCTTCAAGGGTCGCGCCGGCGTGCACGAGCTGATGGTGGTGTCGCGCGAGCTGCGCCGCCTGATCCAGAACGGCGCGCGTGCCGAGGCGCTGCAGGCCGAGGCGATGAAGGACGGCATGCGCACCCTGCGCCAGGACGGCATCGACAAGGTCCTCGCCGGCCTGTCCACCATCGAGGAAGTGCGGGCCACCAGCAACGCCTGAGGCCCGCGGCCCTGCCGTTTCTCCGGGGCTCAGCGCAGGAAGACGAAGTACGCCGTCGCGAGCACGACGGCGGCGGCAAGCCCCCATTCCACGGCTCCGGCGGGTGCGCGGGCGCGCACCTGCGCCGCCGGCGAGACCAGGTCGGGCGCGGCCGGTCGGACCGGCGCCGTCTCGGCCCCACCCGGCGCCTGCGATCGCACCTGCGCCTCGAAGGCCTTGAAGAAGTCGTCGGTGATCTTCGCCGCCGTGGCATCGACGAGGCGCGAGCCGATCTGGGCCATCTTGCCGCCCACGGTCGCGCGTGCCAGGTAGGCGAGCCGGGTCGCCGCCGCGCCTTCGGCGGCGAGCTTCACATCGGCCGAGCCCTTGCCGAAGCCGGCTGCGCCGCCCTGCCCGTCGAAGTGGATCGTGTAGCCGTTCGGCGGGTCGACGTCGGTCATGCGCAGGTTGCCCCTGAAGCGCGCGCTGACCGGGCCGATCTTCATCGCCACGACGGCAGCGAAGGCGTCGGGGCCGGTGCGCTCGAGCGACTCGCAACCGGCGATGCAGGCCTTGAGCGTCGCCGGGTCGTTGAGCGCGGCCCAGGTCGTCGCGACCGGCGCGGGAATGAGGCGTTCGCCCTTGAGCTCCATCGGCGCATTCTGCTATGCGGCGCGGCGCGGCGCGGGTGGGGTCTTCAGCGCCAGCGCCAGGTCGGCGAGGCTGGCGAGGTTGTGCACCGGCAGGAAGCGGTCGACGTTCGGCAGGAGGGCGCGCACGCCGGCCGCGCGCGGCTCGAAGCGGTCGAAGCGCAGCAGGGGGTTCAGCCAGACGATCTGCCGGGCGAAGAGACGCAGCTGGCGCGCGGCGCGCGTCAGGTCGCCGCTCTCGTCGCGATCGAGCCCGTCGCTCACCAGCAGCAGGGCCGCGTTCGCGCCCAGCAGGCGCCGCGCCCAGCGATGGTTGAACTCGTCGAGGCAGGACGCGATGCGCGTGCCGCCCTTCCAATCCTGGACCTGCCGGCCGGCGAGCTCGAGCGCCCGGTCCGGATCGCGGTCGCGCAGGGCGCGCGTGATGTTCGTGAGCCGGGTGCCGAAGGTGAGCGTGTGGACCTTGAGGTGGCGCCGCGTCAGGCCGTGCAGGTAGTGCAGCATCAGCCGCGCGTAGCGGTCCATCGAGCCGGAGACATCGAGAAGGACCACGATCGTCGGCAGCTCGGTGCGCGGCTCGCTGAAGCGCGGCAGCAGCGTCTGCGGCTGGCGCGCCATCGCCAGCATGGTCGCGCGGAGGTCGACGCGACCGCGGCTGCTCGCCTCATGGCGGCGCCGCCGCACCGGCGCGACCGGCACCGGCACCTCCTCGGCGAGCGCCTTGGCCAGCTCGAACTCGGCGGCCGTCATCGATTCGAAGTCGGCGCTCTGCAGACGCTCGCGATCCGAGAAGGTGATGCTGGCCTCGAAGTCGAGCTGCTCGCGCCCGTCGTCCTTTGGAGGCGACGGCGCTGCCTCGCGCGGGGGCGCGAGGGCGTCGGCAAGGCGCGCCTGGCGCGCCGGCCGCATCCTGTCGCCGCGGCCGGTGATCTTCGGCAGCAGCTGCGCCATCAGCTGCTCGAGCAGCTTCGGGTCGCGCCAGAACGCGGCGAACGCGTCGTCGAACAGGGCCTGCTGCTCGTGCCGGTCGAGCATGACCGCGGAGAGCGCCGCGTGCACGTCGTCGCGCCGGCCCAGGCCCACCGCCTCGATCGCCTCCAGCCCGGCGAGGACGCGGTCCGGGCCGACCGCGATGCCGGCACTGCGCAGGACCCGCGCGAAGTGGACGACGTTCTCAGCGAGCATCGGCCGGCGCGCGGGCGAGCGCCGGCAGCTCGGCGAGCAGCTTCTGCAGGTCGCCGCCCTGCATGGTCGCGATGTCGTCGCGATGCTTGAGCAGCACGCCCAGGGTGTCGCGAACGTTCTCTGGAGCCAGGCTCATCGAGTTCAACGCCACCAGCGCGTTGGTCCAGTCGATCGTCTCGGCGATGCCGGGCGGCTTGAAGAGGTCGAGGCTGCGCATCCGCTGCACGAAATGCACGACCTGCGCGTAGAGGCGCTCGGAGGCGCCGGGCGCGCGGATGCGCACGATCTCCATCTCGCGCTCGGCATCGGGGTAGTCGACCCAGTGGTACAGGCAGCGCCGCTTGAGCGCATCGTGGATCTCGCGCGTGCGGTTGCTCGTGATGACGACGATCGGCGTCGCCGCGGCGCTGGCCTTGACCGTGCCGAGCTCGGGGATCGTCAGCTGGTTCTCCGCGAGGACCTCGAGCAGGAAGGCATCGAAGGGCTCGTCGGCCCGGTCGAGCTCGTCGATCAGCAGCACCGGCGAGCGCTCCTGCGTCAGCGCCTGGAGCAGCGGCCGCTCGATCAGCATGGCGCGCGAGTAGAGGCTCCTGCCCAGCCGCTCGCGCGACGCGGCATCGCTCACCTCGTGCGCCGCCTCGGCGAGCCGGATCTCCAGCATCTGCCGCGCCACATTCCATTCGTACGCGGTCTGCGCCACGTCCAGCCCCTCGTAGCACTGCACGCGCAGCAGCGTCGTCGACAGTGCCGTCGCCAGGGTCTTCGCCAGCTCCGTCTTGCCGACGCCCGGCTCGCCTTCGACGAACAGCGGCCGCTTCAGCGTGAGCGCGAGGAAGACGGTCGTCGCGAGCCGCCGGTCGGCGACGTAGTTCTCCTTGGCGAGCAACTCGAGCACGCCGTCGACGGAGGTGGGTTGCGAGGGGTGCGTCATGGGCTTGCTCGGGTCCAACCTATTCTGCGTGAGTGAACGCTGCTCGCAGCAACGATCGCCGCTGGATCGCGATGGTGGGGTGCTCCGCGCAGTGAAGTAAAGGAGGAGAAGGCGGCCACCGGCCGCCTTCGGGGAACATGAACGGAGCGGAGTACCCGGCCGTCGCGATCCCGCTCGATGAACGCGGCGGAGCGCGCGCCGTTGAAGCCCCCAGGCAGCGCTATCGCGCCAGCGCCGCAGCGACGGCCCGCGAAGCCATCACGCTGATCATCGCCGCCCGGTATTCGGCCGAGCCGTGCAGGTCGGCGTTGATGTCGGTGGTCGGCATCTTCACGGCCTTGGCAGCGTCGGGCGTGAAGCTCTTCCCCAGCGCGTTCTCGATCTCGGTGGCGCGAAAGACGTGACTCCTGGCCCCGGTCACGGCGACGCGGACACCCTGCGCCGTCTGCGCCACGAAGACGCCGATCAGGGCGAACCGCGACGCCATCTGCTTGTACTTGACGTAGGCCGCGCGCTGCGCCGGCGGAAACACCACGTGCGTGATCAGCTCGCCGGGCTGCAGCGCGGTCTCGTACAGGCCGGTGAAGAAGTCGTCGGCGGCGATGGTGCGGCGGTCGGTGTGGATCGTCGCGTTCAGCCCCACCACGCCGGCCGGATAGCAGGCCGCCGGGTCGGCGTTGGCGATCGAGCCGCCGAGCGTGCCCATGTTGCGGACCATCGGGTCGCCGATGCCGCCGGCCAGCTCGGCGAGCGCCGGCAGGACGCGGCGGACGTCGGCGTTGGCGGCGACGCTCGCGTGCGTCGCCATCGCACCGATGGCGACGCCGTTGCCTTCGGCGCGGATGCCCTTCAGGTCGGCGACGCCGCCGAGATCGACGAGGCGCTCCGACTGCGACAGACGCAGGCGCATGGCCTGGACCAGGCTCTGCCCGCCGGCGAGATAGCGGGCGTCGGCGCCGGCCGCGGCCCGGGCGGCATCGCGGCTGGTCGGCCGCTGGTATTCGAATGCGTACATGGGGTTCTCCGTTCAGGCCGACAGGCCGTGCGCCGCGCGCCAGACGCGCTCCGGCGTCGCCGGCATCGCCAGGTCGACGACGCCGAGCGCGTCGGTGATCGCGTTGATGTAGGCGGCCGGGGAGCCGATCGCGCCCGCCTCGCCGCAGCCCTTCACGCCGAGCGGGTTGTGGCTGCACGGCGTGACGGTCGTGCTGACCCGGAAGTTCGGGATGTCCATGGCGCGCGGCATGGCGTAGTCCATGTACGAGCCGGTGAGCAGCTGGCCCGACTGCACGTCGTAGGCGGCTGCTTCCATCATCGCCTGGCCGAGACCCTGGGCGATGCCGCCGTGCACCTGGCCCTCGACGATCATCGGGTTGACGACGTTGCCGAAGTCGTCGACGGCGACAAAGGACTCGATCTTCACCTTGCCGGTCTCCGGGTCGACCTCGACCTCGCAGACGTAGCTGCCGGCCGGATAGGTGAAGTTGGTCGGATCGTAGAAGGCGTTCTCGTTGAGACCCGGCTCGAGCTTGTCGAGCGGGTAGTTGTGCGGCACATAGGCCGTCAATGAGACGTTGCCCCAGGCGACCTTCCTGTCGGTGCCGGCGACCTTGAACTCGCCGTTCTCGAACTCGATGTCGGTGTCGGCCGCCTCGAGCAGGTGGGCGGCGATCTTCTTCCCCTTGGCGATGACCTTGTCGACCGCCTTGACGATGGCCGTGCCGCCGACCGCGAGCGAGCGGCTGCCGTAGCTGCCCATGCCGAACGGCACGCGGCCGGTGTCGCCGTGCACGATCTCGACGTTCTCGATCGGGATGCCGAGGCGGTCGGCGACCACCTGCGCGAAGGTCGTCTCATGGCCCTGGCCGTGGCTGTGCGAGCCGGT
>JAESGR010000549.1_pt1 | contig 23008 bp, 14 predicted proteins | sample 9269771 | NCBI WGS metagenome assembly JAESGR01 (sample SAMN15739572, study PRJNA653492) | algae metagenome | isolation source: Chroococcus sp. CMT-3BRIN-NPC107 and co-occurring heterotrophs from well... | place: USA: Clark Mountains Wilderness, California | collected 2010-04-18 | reverse complement strand
TCCTTATTGCCAAGCAGGCTTTGCTGGAAGAGGAAAAACATTTTCAGACAATTTGCCTTCTCCAGCCCCTGTTTCATCTCCCAGGTAAGCACTACCTCATCGCCTACATATTGATAGATCTGGGCTTTGGTGGATAGCACTGGTTGGGAAATCTCATGAAAGAGTTCATTGAGCAAGCTGTAGAAGCGTACATGTCCCAACTGTTCAGCGATGGTTGTAGAAGATTTCATATCCAGAAACATAAAGATGCGTTCCTCCTCGCGGGGCTTGTGGTATTTGCCAAGGAGAAATTTCCATAAATTCCCCTCTCCTAACAGATGGTTAACCTGTAGAAAGAATAAGAGTAAATTGTAGATGATGAGTGTATAAAGGACTAAGATCAATTGCCTGGGTGAGCCCAGAAAGCTTGCTAGTTCACTCAACTTACGGCCCTCCACCCAACCTGCTACAAGCATTAAGGCTATGGTAACCTTGTAAATGAGGGCCGTATACAATAATGTTTTGACTACCAGCATCTTTGTAAAGGACCATTGCCCAACCCGGCTCTGAGCCTTGGGGAACAGATAGAGTTCCAAAATACCAAAGCCCAACCCCAAAGGAAATCCCACTATAACACTATTATGATCCAGGCGCCCTTCATGGATGAGTTGATAGAGCACTCCGGCAAGACAGGTAAACAGACAAATCCAGGCAAGTGTTTTAAGTTTTCTCAGGTGCTTAGCTTGCATAGGGGAAGAAAGATAGGATGGAAAACAGTTAACTATTCCACATGGATTGTAGCCTAGCAAAATACGTTTCAAAGCCATGGGACCAGATCAAAACAGAGGAGCAAACGATCTCCCCCCTCATCAGGCAAGTCACACCCAAGCCAAGGGTGATTACCTTGAAAGCTTACCCATAGTACAGCTTTTTGCTCAGAAACATTCTACCCTAAGCTTGAGCCTACTCTTTAGCTTAAGCTAATATAGCATTTCTGCTAGATAGTTAGTCACACGAAGCTAACTAATTGCAAGGGGAAATATTTTTTAGGTAAGAGCTAAGGGTCTTGTCCTAATATAGGTTGACAAAAATCACAGTTAAATTTATTCCCCTTTCTCTTTACTTAAAGCTTGTTTTACTTTTTGGGAGGAGGTCAATAGATGAGCAAGAAGGGGATGATTATTTTTTTGATTATATGAAAGCTATTCTTGTCTCTTCTTGGTGATTCAGAAAAGACTTTTTTTACTTTATTGTAAACAGTTCATAACTATAGATCTGCTCTCCTTTAACCCTCCCATTTTATGTAAAAGTTTAGTTGGTAGCTTACTAAAAAGCAGCATACTCACTTGATTTTTCTCAATTGAATGCCTACATTCATCTTCCTTTACCATCCTTCAGGTATGAATAATCCTGTCTCAAAAACTGCCTATTATACCTTGGCTTGCCGCTTCTGGGATAGTCAAACATCCAATCCGGTTTGCCATGATACCTTGGCTTATTTGTTCATGAATGAGGAGGCTGGAAAGATCGCTGAAGGTTTCAAAGCTTTAGAAAAACCTAATGCTTCCATTGTTGTACGGCATCGCATCATCAGTGAGTTAGTCGACAAGGAACTGGGTAAAAACTCATCTTTACAAATCATTAACATTGGCTGCGGGTTTGATACACGCCCATTCAAGCATAGGAGTGGGCAGTGGATAGAAGTAGATGAACCGGCAGTGATTGCCTCTAAAAATAGGAGCCTTCCCCCATCAGAAACAAAAAACAAACTTACCAGGATTGCCATTGAATTCGCACGGGAATCGCTGCAAGAAAAGCTTTCCCCTTTTAAATCTGGTGAAAAAGTAGTGGTTATTGCCGAGGGAGTGACTATGTATTTGGAGGAGGCAGAGCAAGATAGTTTCGTTCATACATTACAAGAACTTTTTCCACGCCATATTCTGCTCTGTGATGTGATGAGTCTTGCCTTCAGCCAGAAATACTCTCAACAACTTCATCAGCAGATCAATACCTTAGGTGCTAGCTTCAAAGCAATCTATGAAAATCCACAAGCCATCTTTCATAAAGCCGGTTACCAAACTTACAGACGCATATCAGCCCCCTTGCGTTCGGCAGAACTTGGCAGCGTCAATATTCCTTCTTGGCTGATCCGCTATTTCATGCCTGTGCTTCGCAATGGGCTTTGTGTCTATGAGTTTGGCTATGGAATTGAGTAAAAAGATCAATTAAGATAACATTTCATGGCAGTTTGCTTTAAAATCACTGACTCTATGTTGTGAGGTAAAAGGTGGATACAGCTTTGGGAGTTGAAGCTAAAATAAAATAGTAGCATTTTTGCCCCCTTTCTTGAATCTCATAATTGTAATAATTTTTCTATTAGTTATCTGTCAAAAAACAGGTGGCTGGACACTTAGCTTAGATAACTTTTATTTAGTATAGGTAATCATTCATTATTTTTATACTAGCCCTGTTTTAATTTCAAGACAAGTTTACCTTACTTTTTTCTTAGGGTTTTAGAAACTCGACCTCTCTTTTCTCACCAATTTATTTGTGTTTCGCAAAGGGCAGCTGTAAACAAGTCTACCAATATGAGATCCTCGCATCGCCTGAACATACTATTAACAAAAGCCTGGAACAAAACACTGGTAACGATAGCCCAATGGTTGAATAGCTGGCAAAGCAGCGTAAGCATAAAAACCCGCAATTGGTGGCTTCTCTCAGTTATAGGACTACTATTTACATATGCGTTACTATCCCTTATTGCACTATTTTTTTAACAACCTCCACTATGCAAGAACAAAAAGGACTAGCGGGATTTATCACAGAAATGCTTTACAAGCCTTACACAAGTGTGGCTCTGATGGGAGCCATTGGTTTAGTTGGACTATCATCAGGCTTTATTACTTATCAGGACTCAGCAGAACAATCTGTGGTTTCACAAACACTTGATACAGCGCTTCCAATGATGTCTAAGAAAGTGTTTAAGAATAACAGATATGATAATTCAGCATTGATTGATTCAGATGATAAACAAGACTCAATCATTCTTCCTGATTTGTCTAGCGTGGAAGAGAAGTCTAAATCTTTAACAGCAGTTAAAATCAGTAAACCTGTAGACAATGGTTTTTCCTCCAATGAAAATCTTTACACTCAACGTAATGCCAACTCTCAAGCTTTATCTTCCTGGAAAAGCCGAGCCCAGGTACGTTCGCACTATACGCAAAGAATTAATGAGCAAACGTCAGATAATGAACAAAAGATATTGCAAATGACGGCTCCGGCCCCCTTATCAGCAGAAGAGCTAGCTGACCGCAAAGCGAAAGAAGCATCGATAGAAAAAGCAGCCCAATTAGAGAAGATGGCCATCAGTCAATTGGAAAGGGCTCAAAAAGGGCATGGAGTCATGGCAAGTGCAGGCAGATCAAAAGAGGGATATGGTAATGCAGCTAATACAAACGCAAGAGTATCTCCTAATAACTATTCTATTGACAGAGAATCTTCGCTTCCTCCGGCTCAAGTTACGCTAGCCAATCTGGATAAGTATGTGGATGTTCCAACCTTCAGTCAGCATCAGAATTCTTTTTATGGACTGAAGGGAGAAAGAAAAAGTCCGGAAATGGTTGCTGCTAAACCTGTTCCCAATGCCATTGAAGCAGTGATTCACGGAGATGCGGATCAAGTAACAGTGACTAACGGCTCTACTATTAAACTGCGCTTGTTACAGGATATACAAGTAGGCACGTATCTTCTACAACGCAACTCACTCCTTTCAGGAGAATGTGTGATCAGTGGAGAACGTGTACAGGTCTTTCTGACTTCTCTACGGGTAAATAGCAGTATCATTCCTATTAAAATGCGAGTGTATGATATAGACGGCCATGCAGGCATTTATGTACCGGGCTTGGCAGTTAAAAATCAGATTGCCCAGACAGGCGCACAGACCGTAACAGGTGGCTCACTAAATATGCCTTATATGATTCCTAGTGGTGGAAGTATGGCTGAAATGCTCGTGGGTCAGACAGCTGTACAAGGAGCCAATCTGGCAGTAAATGGAATCCGGTCACTAGCAGCCAAGAAAATAAGCCAGCAAAAAGTCACCATCCGGCCAAATTACCAGGTGTACCTCAAACAAGATCAAAACTAACTATGAGATTTTTACTGATTACCTCTCTCCTATGCGCTCTTTGTGTTAAGTTGCCTGCACAACATCTGCCTGCAATTGCCATTCATAGAGGAGAAAAGCCTGATACCCTGGCCAGGAAAGATTCACTGGTTCCTGCTGCAGCAACGGCTCCTCTTCCTTATCTGCTTCCTATTTCGGAAAAAGCCATACGGGCTAGTTATCCGCTGGAAACTTCGTATGGCAAAACTACCCATATTATTTTCCCTTCGAGGATCATCTATGTAGATATTGGCTCAGATGGTGTAATTGCCGATAAGGCAGATCCATCTGACAATGTGCTGCGCATTAAGGCTAATGTGAAAGGCTTTGAACAAACCACTCTGGTAGTAATTACAGAAGAGGGCAAATACTATCCTTTTCTGGTAGATTATGAAGATAACCCCAGGCTGCTCAACATCAATATGGCCGGAAATACACCACAAGATGTATTGTATGCACAGCAAATGGGTTCTATCGGATCTACCACTCCCGAAACCATCACATTAAATGGGCATGATTTATCCGCTGAGGATATGAAGGATCTGTCGGAGAAAATTTTGCACAACAAACGCTTTGTCCGCAATGTAGGCACGATGAAAATGCGCATGTCTTTTCTGCTAACAGGTGTGTACGTTTATCAAAAGACACTTTTCATGCAGCTTACTTTTGAAAACCGTTCGGAAATTGATTACGAAATTGACTTTTTTAAGTTTTTCCTCAAAGACCGGGATGTAACCAAACGTATGGCTTATCAGGAAACGGAGATTCCTACTGTTCATCAGTACCCGGCAGCTAATTCCAGAGTACCCCATCAGGGAAGTTTGACGTTGGTATTTGCCATGCCTATAGCAACGTATGGCGAAGATAAAGTAATGGAGGTGCAGGTATACGAAAATAAGGGTGGCCGTCATTTACGATTCGAACTGGATTCCGATGTCATTCTTCGCGCGAAAAGCTTATGAGATATTTATTACTATGCCTGCTTTGCCTTTTGGTATTGTCAGCAGGAGCGCAAATTCATCAAAATGGTCAACGGTTTATTGAGGCTGGAGGTGGTATTCTGGAAAGTGGACAAGTCAGAAAAGCGCCTAATGCTGGTTATTGGCTTAAGGCTAGTCTGGGTAAATATGGTAAAAAGGAAGGTGTGTATGGGATTGGCTTGTTGGTGCAAAGGAAATATTACCAACCGGCAGAAGAGCTGATAGCTGTCAATCAATATTTTCTGGAAGGCACGTTTGCTCCCAAAGCTTTTGCAACGGCTGACCGGCTTTTTTACCTAAATCCTGCAGTGGGTGTATTGATAGGCTATGAAGGAGCCCATTCCCATAAAGCATTTTCTGCAGACTCCACCGCTGTGAATCCCAACAAATTCCTGGTAGGTTTTACCGGAGGCATAAGTGGAGAATGGAATATGACAAGTAAGACGGCTTTTATTCTATTTGCCAGGCTTAACTATTTACCTTCATCTGCTATTGAACATTTTCATTTTCAATATGGAATAGGTATCCGGTTTAATTATTTCAAAGACTAATCTGGTTTTACAATTTGCTTACCTAATTAATCCGTTTCCAGCGGTTCCTGGATACTACAAGTTATGCATTCTACAGAGCCTATATCTCCACAATCATCTGCATTTGCCATTCCTGAACAAGATTTAGTTACTCCACAACCTTGTGTACCGCCTGTCGTTGTAAAAATATCTGCTGACAGTCTGTATTTCAGCCGATGCATGCAGCTGATCTGGAATGAGGTAGACAGGCTTACCACTTTAGGCGTTATCCGATCAGAGGAAGATAAATGGTTTTTTGCCTACCGCAAAGCGGTATGTATACTTGAAGGGAATGAGTAATTTTTTTACTTATTAAACATCACCCAAAGTAAAACAAATTGTAGTACTTACTAGCCATAGTAATTCTTAAATATGCTGTAATTTATTCTCCTAAATCTCATTTTGTTCATATATTTGAAGCTAACTCCTTAAAAAGGTGCAGAAAGCTATTTCCATATTGCTTGTCTTCTGTATACTGCTGCAAGCCTTCAGCAAGCTTTCTATTATTGCAACCTATGAGCTTAATAAAGATTTTATCAGTAAGGTTCTTTGTATTAACAAACAAGAGCCTGCAAGTCAATGTGAAGGCAAATGCTATTTGACCAAGAAACTGGAACAAGCCGAAAAACATGAACATTTGCCTTCCGGAGATATAAAACTAAAAGTAGAAATTCTTTTCATTCAACATATTGCAAACTTTCACTTTGTAGGATTACCTCTTGAAACAACAGCTGCATCTTTTTATCCGCAACTCCCATACACCTCACCTTTAATTTCTGTTTTTACTCCTCCTAAGATTTGATTTACGCTACTTTTCAAGCAGTCTAGGTAACTACCTCATACGTTGCCTGGATTGTATGTATTAAGCCTTCACAATCTATCAAATCTTTGCTATGAAAAAGCTCATAGGCTGTCTACTAGCCTTATTTATTCTATATTCCTATTCGTTTGCCCAAACCACCCTATCTGGTCGAGTGATTGATGCACACACCAAAGAAGCCTTGGCTGGAGTTAGCGTGTTTATTCCCCATACTACGCAAGGTACAACCACTCTTCCCAATGGAAGTTTCCTGCTCAAAACGGAGGAAGCTGTAAAAGAAATTGCCTTTTCTTTTGTTGGGTATACTACTAAACAAGTACCAATTTCCGGGCAAAATATACTTATTGCCCTTGAGCCTTCTCCGCTGCAACTCAACCAGATTATCGTTTCTGCCAGCCGGGAAGGTGAATCCAGAACGGAAGCTCCTATCGCCATTAGCACCATTTCCAGAGAGCTGATCACTCAAACCAAAGCCGTTTCTTTAGATCAACTCTTAAATAAAGTGAGCGGGGTATATATGGTGAATTTAGGCAACGAACAGCATTCTATGGCAATCCGGCAACCCATCGGAACAAAGAGTTTGTATCTGTATCTGGAAGATGGAATTCCTATCCGTACCACTGGAGACTTTAACCACAATGCCCTGATAGAAATCAACATGGCTGCCTTAAAAAACATAGAAGTGATCAGGGGTCCTGCTTCATCTTTATATGGTAGTGAAGCGATTGGCGGAGCCATTAATTTTATTACGCAAGCTCCCTCCTTAATACCTACCGCTAAAATTCAGATGGAGGCTAGCAACTGGGGTTACCGAAGAACTGATTTCAGTGCATCCTCTACGTTTGGCAAAGTGGGTGTTTTTGCTGGTGGCTATTATGCCCGTCAGCGCAATGGCTATTTTAGTCACAGCGACTTTGACAAACTAGCGTTAACGTTCAGAGCAGATTATTTAATTAATGAGAAAAGCAAACTCATTACGACGGCCACCCTCATTGACTACATCACTGACCAGACTGGTGGACTAGATAGTGCTAATTTTTATGGTAAGGAATATTCCAGTCTTCAAACGTTTACTTACCGGAAAGTAAATGCCTTACGGGTAAAAAGTACCCTTGAACACACCTGGAATGAAAGCAACAGCAGTAAAATAACGGCTTTTTTCCGCCAAAACAGCATTAGTCAGAATCCTTTTTATGCCATCCGCAATGTGCAAGGAAATCCGCTGAAAGGGAGGGGAGAAATTAATGAAGATGCCTTTACTAGTTATGGCCTGATTGCCCAGCACCGGAAATCATTGAACTTCTGGAATGGGAAGTTAATCACAGGTCTCAGTGCCGATTATAGTCCGGCAAGTTATGTAGCCAATTTTATTCATGTAGACCGGAATGCAGATGGGATTTATACCGGGTACAGCAGAACAGATTCCCTGCTTACAAATTATACGGTTGACCTGGTCAACACAGCCGCCTACGCACAGGTAGACTTCAATCCAATAGAACCGCTTAAAGTAGTGGGAGCGCTGCGGTACGACCGTTTAGATTATAGATTTGATAATAAGCTTTCGCCCAGTGCTTTTACTGGTGCACCAGATGAAGTTAATCATTTTGCCAATTTAACACCTAAACTAGGCCTGACATACGACTTTGGAAAAGACAGAGGGATGTACGGAAACTATAGTGTGGGTTTTGCTCCGCCGCAAATCACAGATTTATACCGGGGTGTAAAAGTACCTACGCTGAAGCCAGCCTATTTTAACAATTACGAATTGGGTGGCTGGTTGAACCTAGCGCAAGGGAAAGGATATATAGACATTAGTTTCTATCAGATGGATGGCCGCAATGAAATAATCTCCGTCAGGCTGCCAGATGGCTCGTATGAAAATCAGAATGCCGGAAAAACAAGGCACAGGGGAATAGAGTATACATTCAAATATGCTCCTATAGCATCACTTTCGTTTCGTTTCAATGGGACAAATGCCCAACATACATTTGTCAACTACCTGGAAAGAGGCGTAGATTATAACAATAAAACCATGAATACCGCCCCACGTTTTATGGCCAATGCCGAGGTGATCTATAAACCTGTTTTCCTAAGCGGGTTCCGCCTGAGTGCTGAGTGGCAACGGGTGGGAAGCTTTTATATGGATGCAGCTAATACAGAATCGTATGAAGGTTACCATTTGTTAAATACCAGAGTGGGATACACTTTCAAGGGGGCAGAAATCTGGATAAATGCCATTAATCTGACCAATGAACTCTATGCTACCACCGTTGACAAAACTACATTCGGAAAAAGCTACCGCCAGGGTATTCCCCGTACTTTCAACCTAGGTATCGCTTATCACTTTACTGGCAAAAATAAATAAATTAAACCGGCAATTCTTTTAGCATCCATTATGAAAAATATACTATACCTGTTGTTTCTGCTGCTAACGCTGAACGCTTGTGGAAACAAAACTCAAACTCAACATCAAGATAAGCAAACGGCAACTATTGCTACCAATATTCCGGTAGAGCCTATTCTGATTTCTGATGCTACCCAAAGTGCTTCAGGGCCTTATCTTACCAAAGATCATCAGGGAAATATTGTCTTAAGCTGGATACAAGCACAGGATAGCCTGGATAATTATTTGCTTACGTATGCGGTTTCTACGGATGGAGGAATTTCGTTCAGCACACCAAAGGCCATTGCGACGAGTAAAGGCATTTACCCGCATGACGAAAATCTTTCTAAACTTATATACAAACCAAACGGGGATCTACTGGCCATGTTTGCCGTAAGTAACCCCAATCCGGAAAACAGCTATGCCGGCCTTGTGATGTATACTCAGTCTTTTGATGGAGGCAAAACCTGGACACAGGCCAGGCAACTGGCTAAAGATACAATCAACAGTATAGATGAACGCTACTTTGATATAGCCCTGTTGCCTAATAGAGAAATTGGTGCCGTATGGCTGGATTCCAGAAAAGATACAGAGAAGGAAGGTTCATCTTTATACTATTCGGCTACTCAGGGCAGAACGGGGTTTGAAGGAGAAAAAGTGATAGACAGACAAACCTGTCAGTGTTGCCGCACTGATTTATATGTAGATGGGAAAGGGGCTTTGCATGTAGCTTACAGAGCTATTCTCAATGATAGCATCCGGGATATGATGTATGTGATCTCTAGGGATATCGGCAAAACCTTCTCCAAACCTAAGCGCATCAGTGCTGATAACTGGATAATTAAGGGATGTCCGCATACTGGTCCGAGCATGGCAAGCAACGATTCAGGTTTGCATTTTTCCTGGTATACCATGGGAAGCGGCAACGGAGTTTTTTATGCCTCTGCCGATGAGCAGGGACAAACGTTTTCACCCAGAGAAAATATTAGTGCGCTTCCCTCTGCTAAGCATCCACAAATGGCTACTTTGCCAGATAACCGCTTAGCTATTGTCTGGGATGAGCGGGAGAACGCTGATGACATTAACACATACCGTATTGGGCTACAGCTGAGAAATAAAGAGGGTAAAGCGATGCATACTGGTTTTATACACTCAGATTCCCTTATTACCACCCATCCGGTAATATCCGTTGCCGGAGAAGATCGAATGGTAGTAGCTTATACAAAGAAAGGCAAAAAGCTAAATGGGATATATTATCAGGTTATATCCAATAAGGTTTTGTTGACGAATGAAAATATTTAACTCATTTGATTGAGCAGATTACCCTTTCAAAACCTTAATTCATGAAACATTGATAAAGAGCCTTTCAAATTGAAAGGCTTTTATGTTTACAAGATACATGTACAATAAGTTTTTATTTACAAGATCAGACACTAAATTTTAACCCCTACTGATACGACAACGCTTCTACCATCAGAACTCCACACGCCCGGACCAGGATAAAATAGTGGCCTTTTGGTAAAATACTGGGTATTCAACAGATTATTGATACCCACCCTGACTACATATCTTTCTGCCACATGAACAGCAGTATTAAAATCCCATAGGCTGTAAGCTGGCACAATGCCTACCGCTCCATTGGCAGAAGGGATTGCTGTATTCAGAGGATCTGAAAAAGTTTCGGCCACATAACTATATTGCAGCCTGCCTGAAAGTAGCTTATAACTAAACTCTATCCCATTACGGCTGATCCATTCAGGAACACTCTCTACTCTGTTGCCACTGATATCTACATTTTCACCTCTTGAAGCAATAGCTGCATTCTCATACCTGGCATCAATAAAGGAAGTGGCAGTAAATAGCTTCAAGCTTGTGGTTTTACTTTGAACCAGGCCTGCTTCCAGCAGTAATTCTATTCCACTGCTTACGCTGTTGCCAATATTGGTTTTATAAATGTAGCTTGTTCCATTCTCAGTTTCCAGCACATTGCCCATCCGGTTATTGTATTGCATCCTGAAAAGGCTTACATCATAGCGGATCAGGTTTTTCATTTGGCCGCTAATACCTATTTCAGCTGTATAGCCTTTAGCATCGTTCAGGTTTTTATTTACTTTTTCGAGCACTGAACCTGGAATGATGTCTTTAAACAGTACCGGGCGGTAGGCTTGTGAAATACCCCCATAGAGTCTTCCTTGCAAAGGCAAGTTATATTCAGCAGCTATGCCAAATAAGGGAAATTGGTGCCTGATGCGGGTAGGGATATCCTGTTCTGCCAGGTAAGAAATATAACCACTCATATGGGTAGTGCCACTTTCATAACGCATACCAGGAGTGATTTTAAAGTGAGGTGTAATACAGAGCAGGTTCTCCACAAATAGGGCAGTATTTTCTGTCCGAAAATGCATATCCCGCCCAAATACAGGATCGGTTACAAGCAAGTCAAAATCAGTTCCGGTGGTGCCTTTTCCCCGTTGCCTGCGGCGCATATGGTTGTGGATATACCGCACACCTGCTGCCACTATACTATTCAGATTCCCTATTTTATACTGATGCAGTAAACGCAATTCCGTTGTATAACTATTAAAGTTGTCGATGTCTACAATTCTGGGGGCGTACTGATAAGTATTAGTGTCAATTTTATCAGCAATCGTGGCAAAATTATCGAACAACACACTGTTTCTGGTACCCAGTACCGCGGAGCTAACTACATTCAAGGCGGTCTGTTTACCCATCTTCCAGTCCAGGGTGAGGGAAGGAACATAGATATCAGGGTTGAAATAATTTCTACTTCTAGTGGCTTGTCGGGGATTTGCCCGGAACATACTATCTGTGAGAGGGCCAGGCAATTGATACAAATAAGCGCTCCGTCCCAGCTCCGCTTTCAGGGTAAGGTTAGGGCGGAAAGCATATTTCAGGCTGACAAAAGCGGCATCGGCATTAGAATGGGCGTTCTTACGGTATCCTTCTGATACCCTTTTATGGTAATACGCATAGTAGGTAAGTTTACCGATTTTCCCTCCAATGGCATTATAGGAACTAAATAATCCATAAGAACCTACGGAACTGAGATTTTCAAAAGAGATTTTTTTCGTTGTATCGGCTTGTTTGATTACATAATTAATCAGGCCACCGAACTGTGCCCCATATTGAAGGGAGGCAGTTCCTCTTACCATTTCTATCCGCTCAATGGCTTCCATCGGCACGCTGTAATGAGAAGCAGGATACCCATACATATCTGAATTAATAATTACTCCATTCTGGCGGATGTTATATTCCCAGCTTCGGTGTGCATCCAAGCCTCGGGTAGCAATATTTACTTGGTTGCCTGACCCATCCATATCATAGACAAACACGCCGGGAATTTTAGCAAAAATCTGCCTGCCTGTTTTTTCAGCCAGATTAGCCGGCATATTGTTGAGGCTGATTACTTCCGTTTTCTTACCTGCCATGATATACATTTGATATACTGCAGGCAGTTGGGAAATGGGTTCAATCACTGGCCGGTAACCTTTAATTACCACCTCCTCTAATTGCTTAGTCTCTATACTATCAGTAGGGGTTTGTGCCCATGAATGAACTCCTAAGGCCAAAAACAGGCAGATATTTCCTATTCCTTTCATCACATATTAATTTTCATTGCCCATTATTTTAATTTATTTTGCAAAGCAACCACATACTCACAATAAAATCAAGAAAGACAGGTGGACAAAAAGTAGAATATCCCTTAGATAAGAGGTGGATAGTCGGTTGAATATATTTTTAAAAAGAAATTTTCTGTTTAAAAGGCAACAGCCATGCATATACCAGAATGTTATATATCCTGTAAAACGTACAAGACAGTAACAACAAGTCAGTTATCAGGAAAGAGATGAATTAGTAAGGAAAAATGAGCTTTTAAAATACACTTTTTATCAGTATAAAAGAGCAATTATTATTTGTACTTTAAGCAAGTAGAAACATGTGCAGCAAATTTTGGATTTATTAGGTCTTTACTTGACTATAGACTACTCCTTCAGTAAGAGTTAGTCTATAGTCAAGTAAAGAAAGATAATTAATATCTATAATTGGCTAAATACATTAGATAGCTTCATATATTCGTTTTTACACTCTACTGACTTTTCTTAATCTTTTCATCTATTTTGAGTATATGTTAGCCTTATCTAAATAACAACACCTGATTTATGAGAGAATTACTTGCTAATGGATTGTCTTTTCGTGCCAATGGGCGATTGTGGATTGAAAGTGAAAAGGATCGCTTTTTAGGACCTGGCCGTGTAGAACTTTTAGAGCGCATTATTGAATTAGGCTCTATTGCCAAAGCCGCTTCAGCCATGGAGATGTCTTATAAAAAAGCCTGGGATCTGATTACTTCTATGAATACACAAGCTTTACATCCATTTGTGCTCACTCAAGCTGGCGGGAAAAAAGGAGGAGGTGCCATTGTGACAGAGGAAGGGAGAAAAGCGATACAAGCTTATAGATTACTACAGCAGCGATTTCAGCAATTTTTAGAAAGGGAAACAAATTTATTATGAAGGATTTGTCTTTTTGGAAAGGCGTTATATATTTACTTATATAACGCCTTTCTACCCTCTTCCTTTATGCTAGCTATCATTCGCTGTCTCGGCTTCTTAGCTCCATTACTCTTTTTCTCCTGTTTTGCCCAGCAAGCTACCATTATAGGTGGCACCATTGTGGATCAAACCACGCAAAAGCCGGTTCCCTATGCTTCTATCCGAATCAAAGACTCATCTATAGGCACCAGTGCCAATGCCAAAGGGGAGTTTCGCTTAGAAACTTCTAAATCTTTTCCCTTTTCTCTGGTTATAAGTTCTGTGGGATTTCATACGCTTGAACAAAACATTGATCAAAATGAAGATCAACAGTTCTTTTTAGTACCTCAAATCATGTTAGCCCAAGAAGTGGTTGTCTCTGCCTCCAGGCTGGAGGAAAAAAGCATGGAATCAGCTATTACCGTTGAACAAGTAGATGCTGCACAAATCAAAGCGTCGCCATCCCCAACGTTTTTTGATGCCTTAGAAGCTGTGAAGGGGTTACAAATGACTACGGCTAGCTTAGGTTTTAAAGTACCCAATACCCGCGGGTTCACCAACCCTACCAATGTCCGGTTCTTACAACTTGTGGATGGGGTAGATAACCAAGCACCCGTCATCGGGGCTTCTATTGCTAATGCCATAGGACCTACCGAACTGGATATAGAGCGAATAGAAGTAATTCCGGGTAGCGCTTCTGCCTTATATGGGATGAACTCCCTGAATGGGCTTGTAGGTTTATTTACCAAAAATCCATTCCAATATCAAGGCCTAAGTTTTTATCAGCGGACTGGAGTTAACCATTTGAATGATGCATATACTACTGCTCATCTCCTATCAGAAAGTGCCATTCGCTATGCCAAAGCTTTTCATAATCGTTTAGCTTTTAAGATAAATGTATCCTATCTAACAGGCTATGACTGGATAGCTCACCAGCAGCAAGATTTGAACCCGAATGCCAATGCTTCTCTCAACTTACTGGGCGAAGATAATCCGGCACTAGATCCCATTAATTCCTATGGCAATGAAAGTCCCAACAGGCGAACCCTCTTTATCAATGGAAAAAATTATGTAGTCGCCAGAACTGGCTATTATGAGAAAGACATCACAGATTATAGGCTGGAAAATCTGAAAGCAGATGCCTCTTTGAATTGGCGAATAACTAAAGGCGTAGAAGCATCCTATCAATATAAGATCGGCAAGCTGGATAATGTGTATCATCGAACCAATCGCTTCAAGCTGGATGACTACCGTATCAGCCAGCAAGTGCTGCAATTAAAAAGTGCTGACCTTCTTCTTAGAGCCTATTACACGCATGAAGTTTCAGGTAAGTCGTATAATATTCGCTCCTTAGCAGAAAACTTAGATAAACAATTTAAAAGCGATGACCTCTGGTTTGCAGCGTATACGCAAGGTTTTAAAGATGCTCAACAAGGGGGAAAGAGTCCGGAGGAAAGCCATCAGGTAGGTCGTCAGCTAGCCGATCAGGGACGGTTCATGCCTGGGAGCTTGGCTTATGATAGTGCTTTTGCTCAGATTATATCCATCAACAACTGGGATGTAGGTGCCGCACTTCGGACCAAATCGGGTCTATTTCAGGTCGAAGGCCAATATAATTTAACCTCGCTGGTAAAAGTAGTAGACCTACTCATAGGATTTGATTACCGGCTATACTCGGTCTATCCAGATGGCAATTACTTTATCAATCCAGTAGAACCTGCAAAGAATCTATTGTACCGGAAAGGAGGAGGGTTCGTGCAAGTTACCAAAAAGCTCTTTGCTGGTAAACTCGGGCTCAATGCCTCTTTACGGTATGATAAAAATGAATATTTTTCTGCCATCTTCAATCCACGCGTATCGGCTAGATATAGCTTTAGTAAAGATCAGCATGTGCGTGTTTCGTATCAGAACGGCCATCGCTTTCCATCTTTGTTCGAGGCTTTCTCGAATGTCAACAGTGGGGGCGTTAAACGGGTAGGTGGTTTACCTTTGATGTCTCAAGGTATATTCGAAGATAGCTATATCCGCACATCCATTGATGCTTTTGGGGCAGCTGTAAATAAGGAAGTGAATGAGAAAGGTATTTCTCTTTCACAAGCCATCAGTAATCAGGCAAGCATGCTTAAAAAATCTAGTTATACCTATATCAAACCTGAACGGATCAACTCTATAGAAATGGGTTATAAGGGCCTTTTTCTGAAAGATCGACTGTATGTTGATTGGGATTTCTACTTTAATTTCTATAACAATTTTATTGCACAGGTAGAGGTGAATCAGGTTTCAAACCGAGAAGTACCAACTGATTCACTCAAGTATTATCTCTATGATCGGAGAAAGCAGGGCCGTTATCGCTTATGGACCAATTCAACGAGCACAGTTTATAATTATGGTTCTTCACTGGGTATACACTATAATTTATTCAAAAGGTTTACCGTAGGTAGTAATGTAAGCTATGCCAGGCTACATCGGAAGAAATTCAACGACGGTTTGGAAGAAGCCTTCAATACACCCCAGTGGATAACCAATGTAAGCTTAGGGAATGTAGAAGTGGTTAAAAATATAGGATTCCAGATAAACTGGCATTGGCAGGATAGTTTCTTGTGGCAATCTGCTCTGGGAACAGGCATCGTACCTGCATATCATACCTTGGATGCCCAGATCAGTTACAGAGTACCCTCTGCTAAACTGCTTGTTAAGTTAGGAGGCACTAATCTATTTAATCAGAAATACTACCAGATGATTGCCGGTCCTTCGATCGGAAGTTTATATTATATAACCTTAGTGGTAGATGCATTAGGAGAATAAGTAGCATGTGATTTTAATTAGACACTTGCCCCTATTTTGTATCCATCTGACATATGAACATTCTATGACAATTGAGTTCTATCTACTAGTATTTCTATTATTTTTTCTTATAGCTATCCTTTATTCATCTGTTGGACATGCAGGTGCTTCAGGTTACCTAGCGATTATGGCATTATTGTCATTCACTCCTGATACAATTAAAACTACCTCACTTATTTTAAATAGTGTGGTAGCTATCATTGCTTCTATAAGATTTATTAAAGAAGGCTGTTTTGATAGAAAAATTTTTATCCCTTTTATTATAACTGCATTACCTATGTCATTTTTGGGAGGGTTCATTACTATCAACCCCCAATATTTTAAACTTGCCGCAGGCCTCTTTCTTATTGTATCAGCCATACTATTAATGATAAAAGAATACATTATAACACAAAATAAACCTGTTAGGAAAATGCCCTGGTTATGGGGGCTAAGCATTGGCGCTATTATTGGACTTGTATCTGGACTGATTGGCGTTGGTGGTGGAATTTTTCTTTCGCCCATTATCATAATGGCTAACTGGACAACAGCCAAAAACGCTTCCGGTATAGCTGCCTTGTTTATCTTATGCAACTCATTAGCAGGCTTAGCCGGTAATATGACAGCACTTAATACAATTAATTTTACTATTATCTATTGGATTATGGCTGTACTTTTGGGCGGATTATCTGGATCCTATTTAGGGACTATCAAATTCAATCATAAAGTAATCATTACCTGCTTATTCCTGGTTCTATTAAGTGCTGGAATCAAATTTATATTTACTTAACAGAGTAATTAAGCAGTTTTATGGAGAAGATAGGAATCATATTAATATTTATGAACATCCATGAAAATAATTTTTCAGTTACACTTCAATCGAAATCCCACTTTTCCATTTGCTTTACCTTTAACTCATTCACCACTTTGGCATAAATCTGTGTAGTTTTTAGCTGGGTATGGCCAAGAATGTTAGAAATTACTTCCAGGCTGATCCCAAGGATAAGTGAATTAATAGCAAATGAATGCCAGGAGCAGTGGAAAGAGATGTACTTATTAATTTTTTGCATGGCTATAATTTCCCGCACATCGTTATTCACCCGGCTGTTGCTCTGCTTGAGTTTCCTGCTAAAAATTCCATTATTACCTAATAAATCTACTTCTGCTAAAGTTGGAGTATGCTCCACTCCTGCCCTTTTTAGCATCAATCGTACAACACGGTTGCTCAATGGAATTTCCACCGGTTTACGCGTCTTTTTCATTTGCATGGATATAAAATACCTGTTCCCTGTCTGTTTCAGATACAAAGTATTCAGGCGGCCTATATCCGAAAACCTCAGGCCGGTATAGCAAGCAATTAAAAAGTAGAACAATGTATTTTGAAGCTTTTCAGAGAGTGTATGAGAGTCATAAAGGTTATGCAGGCTCTCTACCTCTTTCAGCGTTAAGTATTCCTTTACAGCTTCTTCAGAAGGTATTTCAAAATCTTTGAAAGGATAATTTTTAGTGAGTCCTTTCTTGATTGCAATATTTAAGAACTTGCGGATCATTACAAAATCACTTTTCATGGTATTAGGCTCATTTCCCTTTTCTACCAGGTAGTATTGATACTTTTGCAGGAAATCAAAATTGAGTTGTTGAATAGTCAAACCCGGATGATAGTTATCGAGCTTCTCCAGTTGATATTTTGTAGTTTTATAATAAGTATAAACAATTGTACTTTTGGAAGCCTCTAATTCTTGCCTGCAAAAGTCTACAAAGAGCAACTTTCCATCACATTCATAGGCATTGATAATCCCATCATGGGTAATGGCTCTTCCCTCATGCTGAAAATCTAATATTATTTTTTCTATCAATGCCAGCTTTGCTCCAAAGTAGGCATTCAGCTTCATTGAATTTGCTTCTCCTCTTCCTACTCTCCCTGAGTCATTGTCAAATTGATCATGGTTTACGTACTTACCGGTTGCAATCAATTTTTCCTTATTGTTTATTCTCAAAATAATGTAAACCGGTGCTGTACCATCCAATTTACGTTTACTCTTTTTACAATATAGTTTAGCGGATACACTCATAAGCTGGTCTGAATAGGTCTGAAATAGGTCTGAAAAGTTTAGATCGAGTGGCTAAAAATATGCCTTTTCGATATAAAAAACAACGTAGGCAAAATGGGTGAGGAAAGGCTAAAAAACAAAAAACCGCTAAATCTTAAAAATTTAGCGGTTTTTACTGAGCCCCCAGTCGGAATCGAACCAACGACCTACTGATTACAAGTATAGCGCCTGTATGCTATAAATCAGGCACTTATGATATGCAGGTCTCAAATAGGTCTCGAAAAATAATATCCAAACTACCCCTTTTAACTCTTTTCGCTAGGAAAAATCATGGGCTAAGCCAGGCTAAAGAAGCGTTTTGCATGAGTAATGCCCCTTGAAAAATAGCCCTCTTCCCTCCTAGTCTATTACTTCACTTAAATGTACAAGTTCATATTTACTAGATAAGACAGACTATAAACCATTCCTGTAATCGAACAGTTGTGGTTAAATTAACTCCCCTCTCAGGTAACCAAAGATGGAATCTTAGGCTGTAATTGATTATTTGGAATTACTACTGTAAAACATGTGCCCTTCCCTACCTTTGATTGAACCGTAATTTTTCCTTGCAAAGTTTGAATCACTTCCTTTACTATGTACAAACCAAGACCCGATCCCTTGCTATCGGTTGATGCCCGGAAAAACATATTAAAAATCTTATCTATATTCTCTTCAGCAATGCCCTTGCCATTATCGCTAAATTCAACTCTAGCTTGCTCTACATCCACTTGAATGGAAATAGAAATGAACGAGCGCTCTACGAGGGTAGAACGGTATTTAATCGCATTGGAAAGCATATTATTGAAGATAATCCCTAGCCGGAACGGATCTGAGAGAAAAGGCATAGATTGCTCAACCTCTATGATTTTTTCAATCGTATCAAATCCCTCCATAAACTTAAGCTCTTCCAGCGTTCCTTCTACTAGAGTACGCAGATCGATTGGCTTACAAACAACGTCTATGCGGGCATTTCTCGAGTAGGTAATAATATCAGAAATGAAAGCATCTAGTTTGCGAATGCTTTTCTCCATCAGATCCAGGTAGACGGCTTTTTGGTTTTCATCTCTTTCTTCCCGGCTGATGTTGATTAAACCCAGCACTGAAGCTAAGGGGGAGCGCAGATCGTGAGAAGTCCGGTAGACAAAGCTGTCTAGCTCTGCATTAATTTTTTTCAGGTCTTGATTCTGCTGCCTGAGTGTTTCTTCCATGTGCTTTCGCTGGTCAATGTCACTCATTGTGCCGATCATGCGGATGACCTGCCCCTTTTCATTCTTTGTTACCACTTTACCCCGTGCCAAAAACCAGTAATAGCTATTTCCACGGCCAAGTGCCCGGTATTCTGCCTGATAAAACTCCGTTTCTCCAGTTAAACACTTGTTAATCTTTTCAAATATGTTTTCTTTGTCGTCTAGATGCAGTCTCGATGCCCAGTGAGAAAGCTCACTAAATTCCTGCTCCTCTCCTATCGCCAATAACTCCCGGGCCCTTTTACTATAAAATACCTGGTTGGTCTCAGGGTTCCAATCCCATACACCATCCCCACTCCCTTCCAGAGCAAACTGCCACCGCTGTTCACTTTCTACAATCTGCTTATTCAATTCTAAGGTATGCTCTAAGGATCTTCTCAATTCTTCCTCACTGGCCAATAAACGGGCATTTGTTTGCTGGGAGAGATCTAAAAGCGACTGTATCTTTTCTTCGGCAATTTTCCGCTCTGTTAAATCATAAATCACGCCAAAGAGTCTGATTACTTCCCCTGCCTCATTGAACACAGGCCGGCCAGTGTTGATTATCCAACGGAAGGCTGTATCAGCAGGAAGAATCTTGATTTCTATTTCAAACTCTTTGCCTAGCGAAAGGGCATCAGTAGTTACTTGATTCACTAACTGCACAAACTCAAGGGCGATGAGTTGTAAAAAGTCATCCAAATGGGGCGCTCCCTTAGAAGGATCCAATCCACAGATATGGAATACTTCCTCGGACCACTCAATTTTCCCGGTAAGCACATCAAACTCCCAGCTACCTAATCGGGCTATCTTTTGGGCTTCTTTTAATTTCTTTTGGCTTGCTTTCAATTCTTCATTGAGTGCCTGCGTATGCTGTAACAAAGCAGACTTTTCTTCTTCTATTGCTTTACGCTCCGCAATATTAAGGGAGATAAATGCAATAGACTGCGTGCCCTTTATTGGGCTAAAGACACCTAGATGAGCGATTGGAACGCCAGCATAATTAGGAAAGGTATGCTCTACTTGCACTGGCTGCCCCCTTTCTAAACAAGTTGTAAAAAGCTCATCCCAATAAGCAACCAAATTATCGGGGAGTCCTAGATCTCTCACCGTTTTACCGGTAAGCTCTTCTACAGGGATGCCTAAAAACCTAGCCATGTACTGATTGGGAAGTTTGTATACATATCCTCTTGAGGTTTGCTCATAGACACACATATGAAAGGGGGCTGTATCATAGAAAGCCTGTAAAAGATTCTTCTGTGTTACAAGGGCCTGCTCTGAAAGTTTACGCTCGGTAACAATATTGATCGTACTTACTACCCCAATGATTTGGCTTAAGCTATTTCTTAACGGGCTATAGCAACCATTTATACAAACGCTCTTTGATGCTTTGCCAGGAATCCAGGTATCAGGAAAAAAAATAGTCTCCCCGGCTAAGGCCTTTTCAAGCATCCCTAGAAAGCCCATTTCTTTCATGAAAGGGAAAAATTCTTCGGGACGTTTACCCTTTACCTGATGGGCCGCTAATCCACTTGACTTCTCTAAAAAGGTATTCCAAACTACACACCGTAACTCTGTATCGAATACACAAATGCCTTTTTCAATGCTTGAAATTACCTGATTAGCCAACCTTTCACTGGCTATGAGCTGTTCATTTAATTCCAATACCTTACTTAAACTATCTGTGAGCGCGCGCTCACTCACTTGTAGCTTTTGATTCATCCACTGAGTTTCCTTGAGCAGTAAATCCGCTTTTACTTCTGCATTTTTCTTAGCCGTGCAATCGCTCATACACCCAACAATACCCTTCACCTCCCCCTTCTCATCATAGGTAAGCCGGCAGTGATCATAGAGCCAATGATAGGCCCCATCAAAGAAACGAAAACGATATTCCAGTTGATAAGCCCCTTGCCTGAACAATACGGGAAAATTTTCCTGAACATACGCCAGATCATCGGGATGAATATGCTCTACCCAAAAAGCAGGATTATGAGTAAATTCAGATGGCTTATATCCGGTGATTACTTCTACATTTTGGCTAATATAGGTTACTCCATAGGGTGAAAACGGACTAGCCGAATACAACATAGCTGGAGATTGCGTTAACAGATAATCTAGAGGCTCCTGCATCGAATCTATGGCATGCTTGGCAGGCTGCTTTCCGCTTGCCTCATGAAAAGTAAGTAGGGAAGCCATCTTCTGCCCCATTGGGATAGCTTGTATACCCAGCTCTAGCTTACGTGTGGCTCCATTCCCTCCTTGGAACTTACCCACAAAACGGGAAGTGCTCTCCCCTTGTTGTGCTGCTTGTTGTTGCTGGCGAAAGCTGTTCAGAGAAGAAGGATGCAGCAGTTCTTCAATCGCTGTATTAAGCAATGGCCCTGCTTTAAAAAAGCCAAGCAGGGTAAAGGAGGCCCTATTTGCATAAGCAATCATTCCATCAATTGTAACTATGATGCCTTGCGGGCTAGATTCTACTACCCTTTGACACAAGAGGCTAAAGGGCATCCCTTCATCTGTAGTTTTCTCAAAAGAATGTCTTTTATGGTTGTAAGGCAAGCCTGATGAGCTGCCTATCCCTTTATTTTCTTCTATTTTCAGCCTCTTTGAATGGGTTGGCAAAAGGGGTATTTGAGCGGCCCTGCATAAAAGTTGATAGCTCTGCTCTAAAGCTGACCTGGCAGAGGCTAACTGTAGTTGAATTTGATCTTGATCAATAGTAGAGACCTGGGCATTATTTTGACAACGGGTATCTATTGTATTTACTAAGTTTCTTAGTTGCTTTATCTGTATATCAAACGTATCTCCACTAGCCTGTTGATTGTTTAGCTCTGCCATACGATTCTATAATTAATGTAAAAACATACGTATACTCTATCTGGATAGAACATGTATTGAGTCACAGCACTTATTTGTACGTTAAATACTCCTATAAAGCTGGCATTACCTCTATTATACTATACTAAGTATCACCATAAGTAGTGAATTATTTATCTATAATAAAAAATAAAATATGATTTCCCTTTTTAGACTAGCGATAAAGAAAAAAAACCTATAACTGAAAATTTGTTCATATTTAGGTAAAGCGAAAGGGGCGGTTAAATTAACCATCCTTTTAACTTTACCCCAGGCTTTACTACTTATAATTAGGCTGCTTTTTTTTGCAGGCTGTCAGAAAAAATGGTGGCCTTACACCTGAGAAACCATCTTGCGAAAGGGCTCTTATATTAAGGCAAACCCAACCCAATATGGAGTACATAACCCCTTCTCTAGAAATGCCAAGGGATTGGATAGAGGGGATTGGCAAGACTATTTGAAAAAAATGCCTCTAGGCAACCCTCAGAAAAGGTAAACGTTAGTAGAGGAGCAGGGCCATGCGGGACTACTTTATCTTTTGAGCATGATTGACAAACACAAAGGGGT
>JAESGR010000548.1_pt1 | contig 23096 bp, 21 predicted proteins | sample 9269771 | NCBI WGS metagenome assembly JAESGR01 (sample SAMN15739572, study PRJNA653492) | algae metagenome | isolation source: Chroococcus sp. CMT-3BRIN-NPC107 and co-occurring heterotrophs from well... | place: USA: Clark Mountains Wilderness, California | collected 2010-04-18 | reverse complement strand
CATGAAGGTGCTGCTGACCTCGGGCTATGCCGAGGAGGCGTTCGAGCACCACGGCAGGCCCGATCCCGACACCCCCATCCTCCGGAAGCCGTACCGCAGAAAGGATCTCGAGCAGGCCCTCCGCCGGGTGCTGGACGGGCCTGCGTGGGGCGGGCCGCGGGACGAGGCCGGCGCGCCGCCCGCGCAGATCCTCGAACTGCCGGTGCGCGGCCGCGGCCTGCGCCTGGGCGCCGGGCGCGGCTGAACGGACATCCTCCGCCCACCGGGGCCGTCGGTTCCCTTCCCCTCGGACGGCATGGCTGATCGGCCGTGCTCCGCCCGCCCGGACGCGCCGGTTTCCTTCTCGACCGGGACAGGGCATACCGGCGCGGCGCCGGACCCGAATCCCGCGGCATGCCCGTGCCGCGGGCGCGGCGCAGGAACGGAACCCGGGGGCATTCTCATGTCAGCAGTCGAGGAGCGGGCGCGCGCCAAGGACGGCGCGCGGGGCGCCGGACCCGTCCCGGACGCGATCGTGTCGGTGAAGGGCCTGAGCAAGCACTACGCCTCGGGCTTCCAGGCCCTGCGCGGGGTCGACCTGACGATCCGCCGCGGCGAGATCTTCGCGCTGCTCGGGCCCAACGGCGCCGGCAAGACCACGCTCATCAGCATCGTGTGCGGCATCGTCAACCCGAGCGCCGGCACGATCACGGTCGACGGCCACGACGTGGTGCGCGACTACCGCGCCGCGCGGGCCGCGATCGGCCTCGTGCCGCAGGAGCTCCACACGGACGCCTTCGAGACCGTCTGGGCGACGGTGCGCTTCAGCCGCGGCCTGTTCGGGCGCCCGCCCGATCCCGCCCATCTCGAGCGGATCCTCAAGGAGCTGTCGCTCTGGGACAAGCGCGACGCCAGGATCATGGCGCTGTCGGGCGGCATGAAGCGGCGCGTGCTCATCGCCAAGGCGCTCGCGCACGAGCCCCGCGTCCTCTTCCTCGACGAGCCCACCGCCGGCGTCGACGTGGAGCTGCGCCGGGACATGTGGGCCATGGTGCGGCGCCTGCGCGCGAGCGGCGTCACCGTGATCCTGACCACCCACTACATCGAGGAGGCCGAGGAGATGGCCGACCGGATCGGCGTGATCCGGGGGGGCGAGATCATCCTGGTCGAGGAGAAGGCCGCGCTGATGCAGGCCTTCGGCAAGAAGCAGCTCATCCTGCACCTCCTGAGCCCGCTCGCGGCCCTGCCGCCCTCGCTCGCGGGCGAGCCGCTCGAGCTCTCCGGCGACGGCACCGAACTCGTCTACACCTTCGACGGACGCGGCGAGCACACCGGCATCCCGGACCTGCTGCGCCGGCTCGGCGAGGCGGGCGTCGACTTCCAGGACCTGCAGACGCGCCAGAGCTCGCTCGAGGACATCTTCGTCGATCTCGTGCGCGAGCCGGCGCGGGCGGGCACGGGAGAGGCCCCATGAACCTCTGCGGGATCCGGTCGATGCGGGCGGGAACGGGAGCAGCCCCATGAACCTCCGCGGAATCCCGGCGATGCGCGCGGGCACGGGAGAAGCCCTATGAATCTCTACGCGATCCAGGCGATCTACCGCTTCGAGATGGCGCGCTTCTGGCGCACGCTGATGCAGAGCATCGCCTCGCCGGTGCTCTCGACCTCGCTCTACTTCATCGTCTTCGGCTCGGCGATCGGCTCGCGCATGATGGACATCGACGGGGTGAGCTACGGCGCCTTCATCGTGCCGGGCCTGATCATGCTCTCGGTCCTGACCGAGAGCATCTCCAACGCGTCGTTCGGGATCTACATGCCGAAATTCGCCGGCACGATCTACGAGGTGCTCTCGGCGCCGGTCTCGGCCTTCGAGACCGTGATCGGCTATGTGGGCGCGGCGGCGACGAAATCGGTGATCCTCGGCGTCATCATCCTGATCACGGCCCGTCTCTTCGTCGATTTCACCATCGCGCATCCGCTCTGGATGGCCGCCTTCCTGGTGCTGACCTCCGTGACCTTCAGCCTGTTCGGCTTCATCATCGGGATCTGGGCCGACAGCTTCCAGAAGCTCCAGATCGTGCCCCTGATGATCGTGACGCCGCTGACGTTCCTGGGCGGCAGCTTCTACTCCATCGGCATGCTGCCGCCCTTCTGGCAGAATGTCGCCCTGTTCAACCCGGTGGTCTATCTCGTGAGCGGCTTCCGCTGGAGCTTCTTCGGCGTCTCGGACGTGGGCGTCGGCATCAGCCTCGCCATGACGGCCGCGATGCTGCTCGCCTGCCTCGCCCTCGTCTGGTGGATCTTCCGGACCGGGTACCGCCTGAAGGCCTGACGGCTTCGGCCTCGCCGCTGCACGGCCCGCTCCGACGGGCGCGGTGCGGAAACCCCGAGGCCGATGGTCGGGCAGGGGCGGGGAGGCCCGTGCCGTGAGCAGCGGTGGGTTGCTCTCCCGCTCCTAGGCAATGGACCCTTCCTATGGAACGGTACCGGTCCCATCGGCGACCGATCCTCGTGCTCCTGTTCATCCTCTCCTTATGCGGGTTCACGGGCGCCCTGGCGACCCGCCTGCTCGACCCGCTCCTCACCTCCATCGCCTCGGAGTTCGCGGTCACGGTCGGCGTCGCGGCCCTGCTGTCGTCCGCCTACGCGCTGCCCTTCGGGCTGAGCCAGCCGTTCATCGGCCCCCTCGGCGACACCTTCGGCAAGACCGTGGTCATCAAGGTCGGCATCGTCGTCCTCGCCCTGTCCCTGATCGCGTCGGCGGTCGCCTCGGACCTCACGGTCCTGTTCGTCAGCCGCATGCTCGGCGGGATCGCGGCCGGCGGGATCATGCCCGTCTGCCTCGCCCTCCTGGGCGACAGCTTTCCGATGGCCGTGCGGCAGCTCGCCATCAGCCGCTACATCGGCGCCACGCTCGTCGGGCAACTGGTCGGGGCGAGCGCCGGGGGCCTGGTCGCCGAATGGCTCGGCTGGCGCGGCACCCTGGGCTGCGCGGCGGCCCTGGGAATGATCGCGGCAGGGGCCACCCTCCTGATGATGCCGAAGGCGGGCAGCCGGGCACCGGCGTCCTTCAGCGTCGGCGAGGCCGTCGCCCGCTATCGGCTGGTGCTCGCCAACCCGCGCTCGTTCGTCTGCTTCGCGGTCGTGTTCCTGGAGGGGTTCGCGATCTACGGCATCACGCCCTTCATCGGCGACCTCCTGCGCTCGCGCGGGGCCGGCGGATTGCGCGAGGCCGGGTTCGTGGTCGGCGGGCTCGGGATCGGCGGCATCCTGTTCGCTCTGTCGGTGCCGCTCCTCCTGCGGGCCTTCAACCGGCCTGCCATGATGGCGGCCGGGGGATGCATCGGCGCGCTGGGCCTCGGAGCGCTGGCCCTGGAGACGCCCTGGGGCCTGCAGATGGCCTCCATGATCGTGGTCGGCTTCGGCTTCATGCTCCTGCACAATTCGGTGCAGACCGAGGTCACGGAGCTTGCCCCGTCCGCACGGGCCTCGACCTTCTCGCTCCACGCCTTCAGCTTCTTCATGGGGCAGGCGCTGGGGCCGATCGGTTACGGCCTGGCCCTGCCGGCATGGGGACCCGGGATCAGCCTTGCCCTGGGCTCCGCCGTTCTCGCGCTCACGGGGCTGGGAGCCGGCGTCCTGCTGAGGCCGACCCCCGGGCGCGCCGCGTAGGGAGCGGCGGGCGCAGCCGAGGACCGGCCGCCCACGCCTCTAGCGAGGACCAAGGTCCGGCGTGGCCTGGCGGCCCCGCTCACGAACCCCGGTCGAGGGTGGCGATCGCCTGCGCCAGGTCCCGGCTCAGGAAGGGCTTCTGGATGCGGACGGCGTCGCGGTAGGCTTCGTTCACGCCTCTCGAGCTGTAGCCGCTCGCGAACAGGAACGGGATGCCGCGCGCCCGCAGGGCGTCGGCGACCGGGAAGCTCGTCTGGCCCGCGAGGTTGATGTCGAGCACCGCGAAGTCGAACTCGCCCCGCTCGGCCAGGGGAAGGGCCTGATCCAGGCTCGTGGCCAGACCCGCCACCTCGTAGCCGAGCTCGGTCAGGAGGTCCTCGACGTACATCGCGACCATGATCTCGTCCTCGACGACCAGCGCTCGACGCCCCTGCGCGCTCCGGCCCATCGTCTCAGACCTCCCTGGTCGCCGTCTTGGGCAGCGGAGCGCTGATGGTGCAGACCACCCCCTCCGGCGGGTAGGCCATCTCGACCGAGCCGCCCAGCTCCGCCGCCAGGCCGCGCTCGATCAGGCGGCTGCCGAAGCCCCTGCGCGACGGCGGCGCCACCGCAGGCCCGCCGTGCTCCGACCACACCATGTGCAGCCTCGGCCCGTCCTCCTCCTGGGACACCCACCAATGCAGGCGGACCCAGCCGGTGGCGTTGGACAGCGCGCCGTACTTGCCGGCATTGGTGGCAAGCTCATGCAGGGCCATGGCGAGCGCCAGCGCCGTCTTCGGCAGCACGTGGATTTCAGGCCCGTGGACCTCGAAGCGATCCTCGCGGTCGCTCCTGTGGGGGCGCAACGCCATGGCGGCCACGCGGTCGAGGGTGGCGCCTTCCCAATTGTGCTCCGTCAGCAGGTTGTGGGCGTCCGAAAGCGCCATCAGCCGGGCGTCCAGCCTCTGGCGGGCCTCCCCGTCGCTCGCGCTCGTGCGAAGGGTCTGCGCCGCGATCGACTGCACGGTCGCGAGCGTGTTCTTCACCCGGTGGTTCAGCTCGTTGACGAGAAGCTCGCGGTGCTTCTCCGCCTCCTTGCGCTCGGCGATCTCCCGCTGCGCGGCATCGTACAGGCGGGCGTTGTCGATCCCGATGGCAGCCTGCCCGGCGATGCCGAGCAGGAGATCCTCGTGGCGTGCCGTGAACCGCTTCGGCTCCGCATGGCCGAAGAACAGGCCGCCCATCACCTCCCCGGAGCGCGACTTCACCGGCACGGCCAAGTAGCTCCGGACCGGCAGGTGGCCCTGCGGCATGCCCTTGTAGGGGGCGTTGTGGCCGTACCGGGGATCGGCGAGGATGTCGTCGGACCGGACCGGCCCGTCGCCATGGAAAGTGGGGGCAAAGACGTGGGTGGCGCGCGGGTTGGGGAACCGGGCGAAGTTCTCCCGCGGCACGCCCGAGATCGTGTAGAGCGTGAGCGCATCGCCGCGGGCGTCCGTGACGTTGTAGAAGAAGGCGCCGAACTGCGCGCCGATGAGGCTGACGCCCGCATCGGTGACGGTCTGGACCAGCCGTTCGAGGTCGAGTTCGGCGGAGACTTGGGCGACGGTCTGGTTGAGGATCTCGAGGTGGGCCTTCTCCTCGGCCAGGTCGTCGGCGATCCGCCGCTGGTCGGAGATGTCGGTGTTGGTGCCGATCCAGCCGGCGATCCGCCCCTCCTCGTCGCGCATGGGCTCGACGCGGGTGAGGAACGGGCGGTCCGCCCCATCCGCGCCCCGGATCCGCATGACCATCTCGACGGGCGCGCCGCCGGCGAGGGCGGTCCGCCACCGGTCGAGGATCTCGGGAAGCGTGGCGGGGTCGATGACGGATTGCCAGCCCCAGCCCTGCACCTCCTCGAAGGACTTGCCGGTGTAGGCGAGCCACTTCCGATTGTACCAGCGGACCGAGCCCTCCGGGTCGGCGATCCAGACGAGATGCGGGAGAGTCTCCGCGAACGGAGCGAAGGTCGCCACGTCGAGAGCTTGAACGTGCGGCGCGAAGGACGGGGCGGTGCGGCTATGCGACCCGACGGTCGCAGGCGAACTCGTCATGATATCCCCTGTGACCCTGCCGCACGGGTTCTTGGCGTGCCGGCAAAGCTCTAACGACGTCCAACGCCCGTGCTCGGGCATCGTTCCCGCCCCCTTCCGACAATCCCGGGCCTCGACCGAGGCATGCGCCGGGCCGGCTGCGGGATATCATCCGCGGGGCCGCCGCGATCGCCGCGCACGGTCACTTTGACATCTGACCTCCGGCCGCTCCCGCCCCCATACTGGCGCCATGACGCGAACCTCGCACGACGACCGGTCCCGCACGCGGCCCCGGCGCACCAGCCCGGCCCCGCCGCCGTCGCCCCGCTGGCCGGTCCGGATCTCCGTGGACCGGGAGGCCCTGGCCGGCCTCGACAAACGGGCCCTCGCCGCCCAGGTCGGGGTCGGCCTCGCGGCCGGGTGGCTGGCGAGCTGGATCGTCGGCGGCGGGGGGCTCCTGCGGTATGCCCTCACCGGCATGGTCGGCTCGTTCGTGGGCGGGCTCCTCCTGCAGCGCCTGGGGGTCGATCTCGGCCTCCGCAGCCCCCTCGCCGACCGGATCGCCACCGCCACCATCGGGGCCGTCGTCGTGATCCTCGCGGCCCGGCTCGTGGCCTGACCCTCCGCGCCAGTGAACACGCCGCGGCCCGGCTCGTGGCCCGACCCTCGGCGCCGGCGAGCATGCGGCACCCCGGCTCGTGGCCTGGCTCTCCGGGCGGGCCGGCCGACGTGTCGCGGACCGGTCGGGACGAGGGGCGGGAAGCACGTGAGGTCCCCTGGCCCGGGACGCGCCCACCCCTATCTTGGCGGCAGGCGATGGGATGGAGGACAGGATGGATGCTCTGGCGCGGCTTGCGGCCGACCCGACCGCGTGGGCGGCCCTGGCGACCCTGATCGTCATGGAAGTCGTGCTCGGCATCGACAACCTGATCTTCATCTCCATCCTGACCAACAAGCTTCCGGCGGAGCAGCGCACCCGGGCGCGGCGGCTGGGCATCGGCGCGGCCCTCCTGCTGCGTCTCGGCCTCCTCGGCACGGTCGCCTTCATCGTCACCCTGACGCAGCCGCTGTTCACGCTCTTCGGCCACGGCTTCTCCTGGCGCGACCTGATCCTCATCGCGGGCGGCCTGTTCCTGGTCTGGAAGGCCACCAAGGAGATCCACCACAACGTGGACCCCGAGCCCGACGACCTGTTCTCGACGGGCGAGGCGGCCGGGATGGGCTTCACGGCCGCCATCGGTCAGATCCTCCTCCTGGACCTCGTCTTCTCCATCGACAGCATCATCACGGCCGTCGGCATGACCGACGAGGTGGCCATCATGGTGATCGCGGTGATCTTCGCGGTGACCGTCATGCTCGTGGCGGCCGATCCCTTGGCGCGGTTCATCGAGGCGAACCCGACCGTGGTGATGCTCGCCCTCGGCTTCCTGCTGATGATCGGCATGGTGCTGATCGCGGAGGGTCTCGGGGCGCACGTGCCGAAGGGCTACATCTATGCCGCCATGGCGTTCTCGGCCCTCGTCGAGGTGCTCAACATGATGTCCCGCAGGGCCAAGCGGAAGAAGCAGCAGGCGCGGATGCCGGTCAGGCGGTGACCGCACTGGGATCCACCGCTTCGGAAGGCCAAGATCGCCGTTTCGGCGGGACCGCAACGGGAAACGGAAGCGCCGCATGGAAGCCGTGCTCGGCCAGACGACGATCGCGCTCGACGAGATGCTCTGGCGCATCGCCGCGGCGACCGCCTGCGGGCTCGTGCTGGGGCTCGACCGGCAGATGCGGAAGCTCTCGGCGGGCATCGGCCCCCACATGCTCGTGGCCCTGGCCTCCGCGGTCACGATGCTGATCGTGCTCGAGCTCCACGGGCGGGCGCTGGGCCAGGGCGCTTCCCCGCCCGATCCGACCCGCACCATCCACAGCCTGGCGATCGCGGCGGGCATCCTGTGCTCCGGCGTGGTCTTCGTGTCCAAGGGGCACGTCTACGGCCTCACCACCGCGGCGAGCCTGTGGATGACGAGCACCCTCGGGGTGGCGGTCGGGGCAGGCTTCTACCGCATCGCCCTCGCTGGGCTCCTGTTCGCGGTGCTGGCCCTGACGGGATTGTGGTTCGTGACCCGGCGCCTGCCCGCCAGCAGCTCCGCCATGGACGACCGCTCGTCCTCGACGTAGTCCTCTCATGCGCTCTTGGACGACGGAACGGCACCACGCCTTGCGGACCGCGCCCCCGCATCCGCGCGAGCCGCGGCGCACGCGAGGGTCGCCCGGCGCCGGAGATCGGGCGTCAGGTCACGGAGGCCCAGAGGAAGGCGCAGGAGGCGGCGAAGCCCAAGGCCGTGCGCACCGCATGACGCGCGCCCCACCGTTCGATCAGGGCCCGGCTCTCGGGGCCGGCCATGCCGGGCTGCAACGCCATCAGCCGGTCGTTGGTGGGCATGATCGCGAAATAGGTGACGGGCCAGTTCGCGATCATGAGGAGCGCTCCCAGCATCCATCCGGCATGTCCGGTCTGCCACCAGGACGCGATGCCGAGCAGAAACCCGAGGATCGCCAGGGGAGCCTGCATCGCCGTTCCGCGCCTGTAGGCCGGCTGCCACTCCATCAGCAGCGAGCGGTGGTCCAGCCCCAGGCGCGCGGGCTGTTCGGCCACGTTGATGTACAAGGCCGCGCCCGCGAACACGGCGGCGGTCATGAGCGCCAGTTGACCCGTCATCATCGTCCATCTCCTTCAAGATGTTGCGGCCACGAGCGCCGGTCGATCCGTCGTCCCGGGTCTTCTCCCGCTTCGGGCTGCTGCGGCCACGAGCGCCGAGCGGCCATCGTCACGGGGCTTCTCCCGCTTCGAGCTTCCCGCGCACCCGCCTCATGACCGAGAGGGCCGCCTCGATCTCGCCGTCCGCGAGGCCCCGGGAGAGCGCGGCGGCCCAGGGGCGCTGCCGCCGCCGCGCCTGCCCGTAGACCGCCTGCCCCGCATCCGTGAGGACGACGAGCTTGGCGCGCCGGTGGTGCGGATTGGGGGCGAAGCGCACGAGGCCCTGCGCCTCGAGTTCGTTGACCGTGCGCTGCACCGTCTGGCGCGTGAGGCCCATGTTGCGCGCGATGAAGGACACCGGGAGCGGGCTGGGCGCCATCGCGACGGCCCCGAGCGCCTGCCAGCGCGCACTCGTCAGGCCGAGATCGGCGACCAGCGCATCGCCGGCCGCGAGGAGGCGGCCGTTGAGGCGGAAGGTCTCCAGGATGAATTCGGTGATCGGGGCTTCGCGCGACATAGAAGCGTCGTTTCATATTGGTGACAGGCTGTCAATTGGGTGATGGACTGTGTACAAGGAACGCCAACCGACCTCTCTGTGCAGGCATCTCTCCGAACCCTGCCCGGAGGACCCGATGCCGGCGGCCGCGACGTCCGGGGCGGCTGCGACGGGGTGGCCCCGGCATCGGCAAGCGCGGGCGTTCCAGCCACGGAAGTGCCACAAGCCTCGTGCACCAGCCCGCGGCCGCACCGAGGGAGCACCTGAGCCATCATGACCATCGATCGACGCAACGCCGTCCTGGGGCTCCTCGCAGCGGGAGGGCTGTGGCGCGCCGGAGCCGCGCCGGCGGCGGCCCAGGCGACGGATCAGTGGTTCGACATCACGGGCGACGACGGCCGGCCGGTCTCGAACATGCGGCTGCCGGTCGAGCTCACCTCCGAGATCGAGGAGCTTGCGGGCGCCGTCTGGGTGGGCTCCAGCGCGACCCATCTGACGCTCGTGGAATTCTTCGACTACAACTGCCCCTTCTGCCGCAGAGCCGCGAAGGACATCCACGCGCTGATGCAGAGAAGCCCCGAACTGCGGGTCGGGCTCGTGAACAACCCAATCCTCTCGCCCCGATCTGAGCAGGCCGCCAGGATCGAGCTGGCGCTGCTGGCCATGAAGGGCCCGGCGGCGGCCTACGCGTTCCACCGGGGGCTCTTCGAGCGGCGCGGACCGATCGACGCGCAGAAGGCGCTCGAGGTCGCCGACGAACTCGGCGTTCCGCGCGCGGAACTGGAGGCGAGGGCGCAGGAGTCCCGGGTCGCCGACACCCTGGAGGCCCAGATGACGCTCGCGGCCTCGCTGGGCTTCTCGGCCACGCCCTCGTTTTCCGTGGCGGGAGCCGGCGTGTTCGGCTATCCGGGCGTCGCGGCGCTCGACCGGATCGTCGAGTCCGTCGAGCTGTGCGGCGAGATCCGGTGCTGAGGCGCCCGCGCCGGCCATCCGCATTGCGTCCCCCGCACCCGCTGCCGCCTTTCCTCCCGGCGATCGCGGGGCCGGTTCCACCGGCGCGCGCCCGCCGGGTCGGTCGACGGCGATGGGGAGCGGCGGTCGCGGGGGTGTGATGCGGAACGGGAGGGCCGGTTGCGTGCGTTATGAGCTTTGGGGGTGGGCAAGGCAGGGCGCAGGCTCCCATAATGGCACAGCCCCGCATGCCGCCACGGCCTCCTCGCTCCTCTGATGCACCTCATTCCGGCTCTCTCCCGCAAGGTCCCTGAGGACAGCCGTTCTCCGTCGCGCCGGACCGCGGCTCCGGGGTGGCGGTCCTGATGCTGCGGGTCGATACGATCACGGGGCACCTGCTCCTCTACGCCCTGGCGCTGGTTCTCCCGATCCTGCTCATGAGCAGCCTGATCGCCGGGGCATACCTCGAACAGGAGGAGAACCGGATCGAAAGCCTGGCCGAACGGCAGGCGCGGCAGACCGTATCGGACGTCGACAACCGGCTCGAGGCCTATCGCGCCACCCTGAACGTGCTGGCCGTCAGCCCCAACGTGCTCGAAGGCGAGATCGAGGACGTGCGGACCCGGTTGAACCAGATCCGGCTCGAGGGCGGGGTCTGGTTCGTCATGCGCGACCGGGAGGGCCGTCAGCTTCTCAACACGCGGCTTCCGCCCGGCCAGCCGCTGCCGGCCTTCAAGGCCGAGGGCGACCCGGAGGTGTACGCGGGGCGCATGCACTATGCCGACCTGACCTGGGGGCCGGTGGCCGGAGCCTGGGTCACCGGCGTCGAGATCCCGATCCGCGTCCCGCCCGTGACCGGGGCGATCGAGCGCTCGATCGCGGTCATCATTCCCGTGTCCTATCTGCAGCAGCTCGTCGCCAATGCGCCGAAGGGCTGGAACGTCACGATCTCGGACCGGAAGGGGATCGTGATGGCGCGGACGAACGCGCCCCAGACCTTCGTGGGGAAGCCCATCGCGCCGGACGCCATGGCGGCCACCAGGAACGTTCCGCCCGGCCAGGGAGGCATCTGGCAGAACATCTCCAGCCTCCAGGGAGTGCCGGTCGTCGGAGCCTATCACCGGATGGCGAGCACGGGCTGGCTGATCGGCGTCTCGGCTCTCCCGGAAATCTACCAGGCGCCCCGCACCGAGATCATCCGCCTCGGCGCTCTCCTCGTGGCGGTGTCCCTGCTCTCGGCGACCCTTCTGGCCTTCGTCCTCGGACGGCGGATCATCCGCGCCATCGCGGTCCTGCAGGTGAAGGCGGGCGCCATGCGGGACATGCGGGTGATCGACATCCCGCGCACGTCGCTGGCCGAGGTGAACGCGGTCGCCGCCATCATGCGGGAGACCGCGCAGGCCCTCCTGCGGCGGGAGGAGCAGCAGACGACCCTGATCCAGGAGCTGAACCACCGGGTCAAGAACACCCTCACGACGATCCAGTCGATCAGCCGCATGACGATGCGGAACTCGAAGGACATGGCCGCCTTCGACGAAGCGTTCTCGTCGCGCCTCTTCGCCCTCTCGGCGACCCACAACCTCCTCACCGAGCGGGCGTGGGAAGGGGTCGAGCTGCACGATCTTCTCGCCACGGAACTGAAGCCGTTCCAGTTCGACCGCGTCTCGTATGACGGCCCGCCGGTCATGCTCACCAGCAAGGCCGCCATCGGGCTCGGGATGGTGGTGCACGAGATGGGCACGAACGCCGCCAAGTACGGGGCGCTCCAAGGGGCCGAGGGCAATATCGCGATCCGCTGGTCGGTGTCGGACGGGATGCTGACGCTCGACTGGCGCGAGAAGACGGAGAAGACGATCGGGCCCCCGAGCCGGCAGGGCTTCGGCTCCCGCCTGATCCAGCAGACGATCGTCCGCGAACTCCAGGGCCGCATCGACGCCGTCTATCACGGGGACGGCCTTCACGCCGTTCTTGCGGTCCCCTTGACGGCCGAGGACGGGCCCGGCGCGCGATAGCGCGGGATCGACGGGCGGGTCATCGCCCCGAGCGAAGGGATTCCGTCATTCCGGGCGCCGCGCCCGGTGCGTCCGGCATCGCGGGGACGGGCGCTTCGATCGTGCAGGTCAGGCCTGTCGCCTCGTAGGCGATCGCGACGGTTCCCCCGAGCTCGTTCGCGATGCCGCGCTCCAGCAGCCGCGTTCCGAAGCCGGTCCTGACGGGCTCCGCAACCGCGGGGCCTCCGCTCTCCTGCCAGCGGAGCCGGAGCATCGGCCCGGTGGGAGATCCGCCGGTCTCCCAGGTGATCGCCACCTGCCCGGCGGCGTTCGACAGGGCGCCGTACTTCACCGCGTTCGTGCAGAGTTCGTGGAGCGCCATCGACAGCGCCAGGGCGACGCCCGGAGGAAGCTGAAGGGCCGGTCCGTCGATCCTGAAGCGATCCGCTCCCTCCGGCCGGACGGCACGCGCGAGCCCGTCCGTCTCCTCCGGCCGGTCGAGGCGTGCGGCCTCGCGGAGGCGATCCGATCCCTCCTGCCGGTAGGGGCGGGTGACCTCGTCGACCACCTCGTGGAGGCCTGCTCCGCCCCAGTTCTCCCGGGTGAGGACGTTGTGGGTGGCGGAGAGCGCGAAGAGGCGCCCCTCGAACGCCGCCCGCGCCGCGGCGGTATCGCCGGTCCGCAGGCTGTTCGACGCCAGCGACTGGACCGTCGCGAGGGTGTTCTTTACGCGGTGGTTCAGCTCGTTGATCAGCAGGTTGCGATGCTGCTCCCGGGTGCTGATCTCGTCCGCCATGGCGTTGAAGGCGTCGCCGAGCTGCTTGAACTCGCCGCCGCCCTGGATCTCGACCCGCTCCTGGTACTGGCCGCGGCGCCATCGGGAAGCGGCCGAGAGGAGGCGCTGAACCGGCGCCCGGACGAAGGAGCGTCCCCCCAGCACCGCGGCCATGAGGGCGAGGACGAAGCTCAGCAGGAACAGCGCCACCGTCCGGCGCGTGGCGGCGTCGAAGGGCACGAAGGCCGTGTCGCGGGACAAGGCGACGGCGAGGAAAAGGTCGGGCTGCTCCCCGCGCGCCGGAGCGATCGTGAGCGACTCGATCGCGGTGATCCAGCGCCCGTTGCCGGGGCTCGGGATCTCGAACACGCCCTTGCCGGCCATGCCCGCGAGCCGCTGGCTTTCCGGCGAGGCCGGCTTGCCGACCTGACCCGCTTCGTCCCGGGGCAGGCGGAGCAGATAGGTGAGGTCGCGATCGGCCATGACCAGGGTGGCGTTCAGGCCGGAGAAGCGTCCGCGCATGTACGCCGTCAGCCAGTCGAGGCCGAGCGCGGGCAGAATGGCCCCGATGGTGCGACCCTGGTCGTCGCGGATCGGATAGGCGAAGCTCAGGTACTTGCCGCCCTGCGGTCCCTGGGAATAGCCGCCGACGGCGAGCGAGCCGGATTCGATGGCCCGGCGCAGGTGGGAGCCCCGCACGTGGCCCAGGCTCATCGAGCCGCGGCTGCTGCAGACCATCAGGCCGTCCCGGGTCGCCACCGCGACCTCGAGTTCCCCCGGATACTCGCGCCGGAGCCTGACGAGGAAATCGGCGCAGGCCTGCGGGGAGCTGCCGTGGCCGGCGGCCTCCTGGACGGGCGGGAGCTGCGCCAGGGTCGCGGCCACGCGCTGGATGCCGTCGATCACCTGCCGCATGTCCATCGCGGCCTGGTTGGTGAGGCGCAGGACGGCCGCGCGCACTTCCTCCTCGCGGGACTGGCGCAGGGCGTACTCGTTGTAGGTCGCGACGCCGAGGGCAGGCACCATCGCCAGGGCGACGAGGAGCAGAAGGCGGGCCGTCAGCGTCATGGGGCCTTCAACAGCATTGAGGAGGCCGGGGCAATCCGGCACGGGAGAATGTCAACGGCCTCCTTATGGCAAACTTGGCCGGAAGCCCACCTCCGCGTCGGACCGCGCGTCGAAGCTGTCGCGAGGCGCTTCGCGACGGGGGCCGTCGGGATGGGGGCGGCGGGAACCCGCATCCCGACCTGAAGACCCGGGTCCCGAGTCGCCCGAAAGGTCGGCCCGCGGACGGGCCGCGCGAGGCAGCCGTGCGGGGCCGCCCGCGGACCCTCGTCCGTCCGGTCTAAGCCGCCCGAGAGCCCTTCAATGGCACTCCGCACCTAGAATGCACCCCCGGAATGGGCCACATTGCCCCGAGGTCCTCGGCACGGGGGAACACAGGAGCCACCCATGGATTGGGCGGAGCGTCGCAATTCGGAGCGGAAGCGCACGCTTCTCCAAGGGCGTGTGGTGTTCAACAACCGGCTGTCACCGATCCAGAACACTTAGAGCAAAATCAGACACTTAGGTCGCGCGTCGATTGCTCCTGTGTAGCACTTATGTGTGGCAATGTCGAGCAGTGCCCCATGCGCCTATAGTGGCGACTGGCCTAGTTCGGTGAGCCTGATGAGGCGCGGCTCCGGCTTCTACTGAGACGCATTCCGTCGAGGGGCCAGTGATCAAGCGAGCCTGCAGATTGATAGGTTCTTCTGACTATCCTCCTGATCATCGTTGGAAGAAAAAGTGACTCCATTGAGGGTTCGCAACTAAGGTGACAGCGTACGTCCGCCCGCCTCAACGCCTTTCAAGCGATTGCCCATCAAGCGGAAGGCGACCGTTGACCATCTGTGCTTGCGACAGCACCGTGAGAATTTAAAAATAAAATTGCTGCAACTGTAATAATCGCATTTTAGCGCAAAATACGCAAAAGCTGGGTCCGAAGCGCATCATGAGTATGGAGTGCCAAAGGCATGCAGTCGTCTATGAGCAGTATCTTACACGAACAATCTGGGGTACGCTGTACCCGAGTGAACGGCTGCCTCAGTGCTGCCGATAGAGGTGTGCGATCTTGTTTGTAACGCGCCCCTTGCCTTCTGCCCGAGACAACATTCACCTCGGCAACTGCAGGGAGGCCACATGAACGATTTCCAGGCCAACATGCCGGATACAGCCGCACGAACACTAGCGGAACGCCATATTGAGGGCATTCGGCAGCAGGGCGGGATGTTTGTTGAGGCCGTTCGGGTGACGCGTATGCCGATGTTGGTCACAGACGCGACACTTCCCGGTAATCCTATCACATTTGCAAACAACGCCTTCATTGAACTTTCCGGCTACACTATCGAGGAATTACTTGGCCAAGACCCACACTTTATGAACGGTGAAAGAACAGACCCAATTTCCATCCGGCGCTACCAAGCCGCGATTGTGGAGGGTCGAGACGAGACGTTGGAAATCCTGCAATACCGGAAGGATGGGACCCCGTTTCGAGCCATGTTGTTCGCCAGCCCGCTCAGTGATGGCCAGGGCACCGTCACCAACCACTTCCTCTCTTACCTCGATATCACCCGGCGGTTCGACGCCGAGGAGAGCCTTCGGGTTCTCACCCTTGAACTAGAGGCACGTGTCGCCGAGCGCACGCTCGAACTGGAGACTGCCCATGACAGGTTGGCGCAGCTTGGCGCTGAGCGCGAGAGGCTTCTGGTCGAAGTCAATCGCCATTCTGAGGCGAGCCTCATGCTGCGCAACCGCGCTCTGGGAGCCATCGCTCAAGGTGTGCTCATCACTGACCCAGGATGCCCTGATAACCCGATCATCTATGTCAACCCTGCCTTTGAGCGCCTCACAGGATATGCCGCCGATGAGGTGCTCGGGCGGAACTGTCGCTTCCTTCAGGGAAGCGGCACTGACCTACAGGCTGTTGCCCGCGTCCGCGTTGCCCTTCAGGCTGGGCGGAGCATCCAGGAGACAGTCGTCAACTACCGCAAAGACGGCACATCGTTCATCAACGAACTTACCATCTCACCCATTCTTGCACCGGATGGGAGGGTCACACACTTTGTTGGCATTCAGTCCGATGTGACGGAGCGGCAGCGTTTAGAAGAGAATCTTCGTCAGGCTCAGAAGATGGAGGCGGTTGGTCAACTCACTGGGGGCATCGCACACGATTTCAACAATCTGCTTCAGGTGATCCTAGGTAATGCCGAAATTCTGATCGACGATGCGCCCAGTCCTGAGCAATCCCGGAGTCTATCCGTGATGATCAGGGAGGCCGCGGAGAGTGGAGCGGAGTTGACCCGACATCTGCTGGTCTTTGGGCGGCGGCAGGCGCTCCGGCCTGCCCGCCTACGCCTTGATCATGTGGTTCACGGGATTACGCCGCTCCTGCGACGCACCATTGGTGAGCACATCGAGCTTAGGACCGAATTCGCCGAGAGCACGTTATCGGCCCTCACGGATCGAGCCTTGCTGGAGAGTGCTGTCTTGAACCTCGTGGTGAATGCCAGAGATGCCATGCCACAAGGAGGCACTCTCTCGATCCGAGCAGGTCAGCGCAAGGCAGGCTTGGACGAGGGGCAACTGCTCGCGGGTCAGGATGTGGTGTTCGTCACAGTGTCAGACACAGGTACAGGGATGAGCCCTGAGGTGATGGCGCGCGTGTTTGAGCCGTTCTTCACCACGAAGGAAGTAGGCAAGGGATCTGGGCTTGGTCTCGCGATGGTCTACGGCTTTGCACAACAGATCGGCGGGCATGTTTCCATTAAAAGCGCGCCTGAACAAGGCACATCGGTCACCATCGCTCTTCCTGCCATTGTAAACGCGCAGGTCGAGGCGGCGACAGGCTCTGCCCCGATCCCGCTGTCGAAGGGACACGAGCGGATTCTAATTGTGGAGGATGAGCCAACCGTTCTTCGCTTCGTTGCCGCGCAGCTTCTGAGCCTGGGCTACGAAGTAACTGTCGCTACGGACGGACCTGATGCTCTCGCCGTTTTGAGAGCAGATCGTGCCTTCGATCTGCTGTTGACGGACCTTATGCTTCCGAACGGGATGTCGGGCGTCGATCTTTCGCGGTCTGCCCGAAACGTGAAGCCTGACCTCAAGGTGATCTTTACCTCTGGCTACTCCGAGGAAGTCTTTCAACAACATGGAAAATTGGACGACGGCACGCCCCTTCTGCGAAAGCCCTATAAGCGGCGGCAGTTAGCGGAGACGCTGAGAGGTGCGCTTGATCATGCAATCAGTACCAGAATCCTGGAGGCCGCAGGCGAGTCATAAAACAATCATGTATGAGTGATGACCGCCCGGAACCGTCGTTCCGGCCCACCACGGCAGGTGCACAACGCGCGATGGGTCGGCGGGTAGAAACGTAGCGCTATTCCAGTCAGCGGCAACCTACCAGCCATGCTTCGTTGATGCTGGGAAGGCTCGGCGCCATTTCGATGGACTTGGACGCGGCTCTCGCCAGGGACAAAGTCAGAGTTGGAGTTGAGAGATGGGCTCACGCGATGGGGCCACATGGATGCCCGGGTGCAATCGCACGCCTGCTGCCGCGGCAGCCGAGCGGCTAGTCACGCCCATGACTCTGAAAAGCGCTGCGACGTGGACCTTGACGGTGCCTTCGCTGAGGGCGAGCTTTCGACAAATTTCCTTGTTCGATTGTCCCTGCATGAGGAGTTCAAGGACATCACGTTGACGAGGTGTAAAGGTCCGATCAGGTGCAGGCGGGAGCAGTGCACTCACCGCGAAAGGTTGATCCGCCTCGATGCCAAGGTCACTCACATCTGCCATCAGAGGCGGGACATAAATTGCGCCCCTCGCAACCATCTGAAGGGCGTTCGAGAGTTCCAGCACGCCAAGACCTTTGGGGACATAGCCGTGAGCACCGGCTTCCAGCGCAAGCAAGATGTCACGCCGTCGCTTCGAGGCTGAGACCATAACAATCCGTGTTGCGGAGTAGCATTCCCGCACCGCCCGCAGGCTGGCAGCCGTTTCCATGCCCGACATGGCAAGGTCGAAGACGGCCAGAGAGATGGCGTGGCTCTCGGATAGGTGTTCAATGGCTTCATCAAGGGTGGTGGCCTCAATGACATGTGAGAAGCCAAGCTTGCCCATCAGGATGCCACGGAGTGCCATACGGAAGAATTCGTCGTCGTCCGCGATGAGAGCAGTTGAGTTGATGATGTTCATGATATCCTCGACTGCTTTTTGGGCCATTTTGCAACGGCCAATTTCATTAACCGCCCTATTCCGTTTATAAGCAAGAACAATCGCAACACGCGCCCTTTATCCGATATGTGTTTGCGCAATTCCCTTGAGTTTCAGACTGCAGAAAACGCCGAGACAACAATCATTTTGAGCGGGGGGCGGCGAACCATTCGCGGCAGTCGATTTCCTCCTATAAGGTTTGCCGCGCCAGTGCCTCCGGCTGGTGGTTGCCGAGCAATAATGCTGCTTTGGCCCTGGCAGGGCAGAATCACTTCTGGGTCAGGAGGTGATCCGCTCCAGCGGAACCGAGAACCGCAACCTCAGTCCTTCCGGCAGCCAGTCGAGAGCGAGGTCGCCCCCCAACTCCCGCTCTATTGCCCGGCGGATCATCTGGAACCCGAAGCCTTGCCGCGTGGGTGGCGTTATCGTCGTGTTCTCGTGGTGGGCCTCCCAGCGGCAGTGCAGCCGACTCCCCTCCACACTCCAGGAAATCGCCAGCCGCCCGGTCACATCGGGGCGAAGCACGCCGTGCTTCATAGAGTTGGTGGCAAGCTCGTGGATTACCAGCGCCAGCGAGACCGTCTCGCGGGCGGTCAGTTCCACATCCGGCCCCTCCAGCGTGACCCGGCTCATATCTGCTCCGAACCGAAGCTCAGCCTTAAGCAGGTCCTCGAAGGAGGCTCCGTTCCAGTTCGTCTCGTTCAGAAGGTTATGGGCCGCAGACAGAGCAAGGAGCCGAGCCTGGAAGGCGTCGAGGTTGGGTCGGCTTTCAGGGCTGATGCCCTTGAAGCTCATCCGGGCTATGGCCTGGACTGAGGCGAGCGTGTTCTTCACCCGGTGATTTAGTTCGTTGATGAGAAGGTCCTGCGTCTCGATGTGCTTCCGGAGTTCCTCGGTCGTCCGCTGCTCCAGGGCCTCGCGGAGCGCCACCTCAGCCTCGATGCGCTTGGCGTGCTCCCGCCGCAACATGGCCGGTGTTGGTAGACGCTTAATCTCGGGCAGGAGCCCGATCACGGCTCCTGCGGTGGTGAGCGACGCGAGCGCTGTGGCGGCTTTGAGGTAGGCTTCCGCTGTGTAGTGCGGGAAGAACCCTAGATAGATGTGCATCCAGTGGGTAAGGCCGCAGAGCGCGATGAACAAGGCAAAGAGCCAAGCCAGCCAGCCGAACTCCACATCCCGGCGCTCTGACAGGAAGGAGGCGAGGCCGAAGGGGATGAGGGCGTAGGCTGCTCCGATCAGGAAGTCGCTCACATTCCGCAGCCAGAAGACGGCAGGGTCGCTCAACCGGCACATCTCGGCAAGGGGGATGATCCACTCCCACACGCAAGAGCCTCCAATGTTCAGGACGGTGAGCGCACCTGCCCTATGGGAAGCCATCCTGATGGAGATGTCGAGGCGGGAATTCGTCTCAAATCCTGGGAAGTGGTCACTGGAGTTCGTCTAACCTGACAGGGTAAGGCGGAGAAGGTGGTGTGGGGAGCGTCGGTAAGATCGGCAGGCCGCCTTCAAAAGTTAGCGGTAGCTCCGGCCTTCAGGGCGCCATGGGGCATCCGAGCGCCGTATCTCAGTGCCCTGCAAGCCGACCGAAGCAGCACGAGGGATGTAAGTCAACGACAGCGCCTTTGGAATATGAGATACTCCTTCCATCGTCGGCAACCGAACACAGGCGCTGACGGCTGAGAGTTATCGTGCTCCCGCCTTGGAACTGCGGAGGCATCAACCTTGGCCTATCTCCCCGATTACGCGGATATTGTTGTGCTTCTGGGCCACCAGCAGAGCAATGTTTGGCCCACCATAAGCCTGATCGTCCCACTCGCAGAGGCCGTAAAAGTCGCCGTTGAGGGGTGCAGGTCCGGCATCCTGCATGATGTCTACATCGCGGCTCCCAGCGGTCCCATCGAGGGCCGAGAGGCCATAGGGGCTCTCTACCACAGAGATGACTTTCCGCTGCCAAGGGTGGCGCTCTGAGGGCCATCGCATGAACGACTTTCAGGAGAACATACCGGGTACCGATGCGCGGACACGGGCTGAGCGCCACATCGAGCGCATGCGGCAGCAGGGCGGCCTCTTCGTTGAAGCTGTCCGAGTGACACGCATGCCGATGATCGTAACCGACGCAACTCTCCCAGGTAACCCAATCACCTTTGCCAATGCGGCATTCTTAAATCTCTCCGGCTACACTATCGAAGAGTTGTTGGGCCAAGACCCACACTTCATGAATGGCGAGAAGACAGATCCCAAAGCCGTCCACCGCTACCAAACTGCCATTGCGGAAGGACGGGATGAGACGCTGGAAATCCTGCAATACCGGAAGGATGGCACATCCTTCTGGTCCATGCTGTTCGCAAGCCCTCTCAACGACGGCCAGGGTACCGTCACCAACCATTTCCTCTCTTACCTCGACATCAACCGGCGCTTTGTCGCGGAGGAGAGCTTGCGGGCGCTCACAGCTGAACTGGAGGCGCGTGTCGCGGCCAGAACCCAGGAACTGGAAGCCGTGACCGACACCTTGCGGCGGCTCGTCACTGATCGTGAAATGCTGCTCGTCGAGGTCAACCATCGCGCCAAGAATAGCTTGGCCATCGCTGCTTCGCTTCTCGCTATTCAGGGGCGGCGGCAATCCGATCCGAGCATACGGGCGCACTTTGAGGAGGCGCAGGAGCGTCTCAACGCCATGGCGCGGGTGCACGACCTCTTAAGCAAGTCGGAGCGGGAACAACGGGTGGATGTGGCCACCTACGTGAAGGACCTCTGCGAGGCATTGCGCCCCATCACGGAGAGTGACGACCGTATCTGCCTGATGGCGCAGGTGGAAGAGGGAGTGCTTGTGGATGCCGCCACGGCAGTGCCGCTTGGTATCGTGATCACCGAACTCATCACGAACTCAGTGAAGTACGCATTCCCATCCCCGCGAGAAGGAGAGATCTCCGCGCAGGTTCACCGCAGCCGTCCGGGCTGGGTTGAAATGGTCGTGAGTGACAATGGAGTGGGGATGGCCCGGCTTCGGGAAGGGTCGCTGGGCTACAGCCTCATCCGGTCTCTCGTGCAACAGATCAATGGTGAGATCAGCACGCGGAGCGAGAACGGAATCGGCCTGACGGTGACGATTTCGTTTCCCGTGTCACAGGCTGATCCGGTTCAGCCAGCAGGATAACAATGATTTCCGGAGATGCCCCACCGGCGGCGTAGGCCGTGTTGTGTGAATGCGCCACACGGATTTGAACAGAAACAAGGAGGCAGGTGGCAAATCATCCGATATGCGGCAAGCGCGGCCAGATACCCCATGGACAATATTATTGTATCTTAATGCCCAAGCTTGGGATATAAATTAATTACGGTACGAACAATTCTTCAGTGCGATGCAGGAATAAGCGACTGAGGTAGGATCGGATTGGAATGTCACAATACAAATACCAGCATCGGTAAAGCCCGCAGTATGGGGCGCAGTCGGCGGCGCAATCGCGGCCACGATTGTCGGCTTCACTTGGGGTGGATGGGTTACCGAGCGCACGGCGGGGCAAATGTCGACGACCAGCGCCCAAAACGCATCGGTCGTAGCACTAACGCCGCTCTGCGTTGCGAAGGGAGAGCAGCAGCCGGAACAACTTGTGGCTCTGAAGAAAGAAGGCTCCTGGAACCGTGGTGATTTTGTCACCAAGGCAGGCTGGGTCTCCAACGTGAACGAAAAATACCGCTCCGCCGTCGCAATTGCTTGCGCGTCGACCCTCGTGGAGGCGATGGATGCGAAACCTGCTAGTGCGGCAAAGCCTGCGGGCTGAGGTAGCCAGGCTTGCTGCTCCGGTTATTCCGTATCACTTTCAATGTGGCCAGTCGGACGTCCGACTGGCTTCCAGCCGCTCGATGAGCCCTCGGATGATGCGGACCGGCGCAGCGTCTGCATAGGGCTTTGCGAGAAACACCCCGCCACCCGGCAGGGAGCCTGTCACTCGCACGACCCCTGACGTGACTAGGATGGCAATGTGTGGCCAGCGGGAATAGACAACCCCGGCGAGTTCCAAACCATTCATATCACCAGGCATGTCCACGTCGGTGAACAGGGCGGCTACGTCGCCGTTGCGCGTCTCCAAGATGGCAAGGGCTGCACGAGCGGTGGTCGCCTCCATGACTTCAAAGCCGTCATTCTCCAAGAGATCGGCGGCGGACATCCGAATGATAGGTTCGTCCTCAACAATCAAAACAAGAGGCATATGTTGATCCCTTCGCTGCTGAGGGCGAAGGTCAGTTGCCAAGCGGCCAGACACCCAGGGTATGAAGATCAACAGCCGCGAACTGCGAAAGGTCCTGCCACCGGAAAATATTGCAAAGCTTCGACTGCACAGAAATGGGCCCGGCACATGAGTGACGGGGCTGACAGTGAGCAGAGGCTAGCTGTACGGTCTCGGGATGTGGTGTGACGGGTTGATCCTGAACATGTTGGGCTCTTTCGTCCAGGAGTGGCAGACGAACTCGTAGGGCGTGAGGCCACGTAGGGTCTTGAGTCTTCGGGCATCGTTGTAGGCTTCTACGAAGAGCTGCAGGTGGGCTCTGAGCTGATCATGCGTGTCTTAGTGGCCTTGTTAGTCTCAAGAAAGCATGGCCGCGCGCTCAGATTTAATGTGCCACTTTGAATTAAAACTATCTTACAAAGATTATTGAGCGCATACTCACATCCTGTGAGGTATTCCAAATGATCAACAGGCTTTTGTTTGGATTATCAAGCCAGGGCCAAGCCCTCTCGATTGCTCTTCTGGCGTTTCTGTTCGGTGGAGCCTTGCTCCTGGGCTACCTCTGATGCCCCCATAGGTCCTAATCTCAGTCATATTGGTGGCGAGCATCTTCACCATCTTCGCGCTTGTAGTCAGACAAATCTGAGCATTGCTCCGCTTCGGCTCTGACCCAGAGCATGCTTCCCTCTGCTCGTCGGTGCGATGTTCCTGCTAGTGGCACCGCCTTCGCATGAACGGGAGGGTCATCGCTCCCTTGAGGGCTCCCTCTGTCGCCCCTGTGGGTCATGAATCCGACGACATCCTCGGCATTCATCTTCGCTCCTACTGATTGGATGTAATTACCCACCCCCTTGCGGCGTGGGCGGATCGCTGATTCCCTGCACTGATGGGCCGGGGCGATCTTGAGCGACTGAGCAAGGAAGAGCTGATCGAGCTGGTGCTGCGTCTGCAGCGGCCGGAGA
>JAESGR010000547.1_pt1 | contig 23099 bp, 23 predicted proteins | sample 9269771 | NCBI WGS metagenome assembly JAESGR01 (sample SAMN15739572, study PRJNA653492) | algae metagenome | isolation source: Chroococcus sp. CMT-3BRIN-NPC107 and co-occurring heterotrophs from well... | place: USA: Clark Mountains Wilderness, California | collected 2010-04-18 | reverse complement strand
CGATCAGATTCAGGAAGCGGACCATCGCCGCCTTCGAATCGAGCATCGCCTCGTCCATGTTGATGTCGATGATCTGGGCGCCGTTCTCGACCTGCTGACGGGCGACGCTCAGCGCCTCCTCGAACTGGCCGTTGAGGATCAGCCGGGCGAAGGCCTTCGAGCCGGTGACGTTGGTCCGCTCGCCGACGTTGACGAAGCCTGAAACGCCGCCGACCTGCATCGGCTCGAGACCGGAGAGCCAGAGCGGTTTCATGCTCATGCCGCGGCCGCCAGCTCGCGGAAGCGGGGCACCCGGGGCTCGAACTTGCCGACGCGGGCGGCGATCTGCTCGATGTGCTCGGGCGTCGTGCCGCAGCAGCCGCCGGCGATGTTGAGGAAGCCGGCGCGGGCGAACTCCTCGAGCAGCCCGCCGGTGACCTCGGGCGTCTCGTCGAAGCCGGTCTCGCTCATCGGGTTCGGCAGGCCCGCGTTCGGATAGCAGCTCACGAACGTGTCGCCGGCGATGCCGGCCAGCTCTTCGATGTAGGGCCGCATCAGCGCCGCGCCGAGCGCGCAGTTGAGGCCGACGGCGAGCGGCCGGGCGTGCCGGATGCTGTGCCAGAAGGCGCTCACCGTCTGCCCGGAGAGGATGCGGCCGGACGCATCGGTCACGGTACCGGAGACGATGACCGGCAGGCGCTCGCCGCTTTCCTCCATCAGCTCGTCGAGGGCGAAGATCGCCGCCTTCGCGTTCAGCGTGTCGAAGATCGTCTCGACCAGGAACAGGTCGCAGCCACCCTCGAGCAGCCCTTCGGCCTGCTCCCGGTACGCGGCCCGGAGCTCGGCGAAGCTGGTGTTGCGGGCCGCCGGATCGTTGACGTCGGGGCTGATGCTGGCGGTGCGCGGCGTCGGGCCGAGCGCGCCGGCAACGAAGCGCGGCTTGTCCGCCGACGAGAAGGCGTCGCAGACCTCCCGCGCGACGCGTGCGCCGGCGACGTTCATCTCGCGGGCGACGCCCTGGAGCTCGTAGTCCGCCTGCGCCACCGAGGTCGCGCCGAAGGTGTTCGTCTCGATGATGTCGGCGCCGGCACGCAGGTACTGCTCGTGGATGCTTCGCACGACGTCGGGGCGGCTGATCTGCAGCAGGTCGTTGTTGCCCTTGAGGCTGCGGCCGTGCTCCTTGAAGCGCTCGCCGCGGTAGTCGGCCTCGCTCAGCTGGAAGCGCTGGATCATCGTGCCCATGGCACCGTCGAGGACGACGATGCGCTCCTGCAGGATCTGCGGGAGCGCGGCGGCACGGGTGTAGCGGACGGGATGCATGCCGCGATTGTAGAAAGCAGGCCTTGCTCCGGCGCCGCCGGAAGCCCCCTGCTCGCGGGGCCGGCCGCGTCTAGTGCAGGGCGCCGGCGATGGTCGTGTGGTACATCGAGTCGCGGAACTCGAGCGAGCGCGGCCCGAGGTCCTCGATGGCCCAGGTCGACAGCGCCCGCGCCGACATCGGGCGGGCGAAGAAGAAGCCCTGCAGCTCGTGGCAGCCGAAGGAGCGCAGGAGCTGGTGCTGGGCCTCGGTCTCGACGCCTTCGGCGACCACCTTCAGGCCGAGCGCCTGGGCCAGCTTGACGACGGCGTCGACCACCGCCCGCGCATCGGCACTGGTCTCCAGGTCGAGGACGAAGCTGCGGTCGATCTTCAGCTCGCCCGCGCGGAGTTTGCGCAGGTAGGCCAGGCTCGAGTAGCCGGTGCCGAAGTCGTCGATCGAGATGTTGACGCCCATCGCGTTCAGGCGCTCGACCATGCGGATGGCGTTCGAGGCGTCTTCCATGGCCACCGACTCCGTGATCTCGCAGGTCAGCAGCTGCGGGTTGATGTCGTGCCGCCGCAGCGCCGCGTCGATGCGGTCGGCAAGGTCGGGGTGGCGGAGCTGGTAGGCCGAGAGGTTGATGGCGACGCTCATGCGCAGGCCCTGGTCGCGCCACTCGCCGGCCTGGCGGCAGGCTTCGTCGATCAGCCAGTTGCCCATCGCGCCGATCAGGCCGAAGCGCTCGGCGATGGGGATGAAGACGTCGGGCCCGACCAGGCCGCGTTCCGGATGGTGCCAGCGCATCAGCGCCTCGGCGCCGGTGATCTCGCCCGTCGGCGCGTGGATCTTCGGCTGGTAGAGCAGATGCAGCTGGCCGTCGGCAAGGGCCCGGCGCAGGTCGCGCAGCAGGTCGAGCTGGTCGCGCGCGCCGTTCGTCATCCGCGCCTCGAAGAAGGCGTGGCTGGCGCCGCCGTTGGCCTTGGCCGAGCGCATCGCCGCCTCGGCGTTGGCGATGAGGCTGCCCTTGGGCCCGTGGAGCGGGTAGAGCGCGATGCCCACCGAGCTGGAGACCGAGGCCTCGCGCCCGTTCATGCGGCAGGGCTCGCCGATCGACGCCTGCAGCCGCTCGGCGAAGATGGCCGCGTCCTCGTCGCTCGGATGGCCGCCGATGAGCATCAGGTATTCGTCGCCGCCGAGGTGCGCGACCTTGTCCTCGGGCCGCGCGAAGCGCTTCAGGCGCGACGCGATCTCGCGCAGCATGAGGTCGCCGCTGGCGTGGCCGAGCGACTCGTTGACCGGCTTGAAGCCGTCGAGGTCGATGAACAGGAGCGCCAGCCGACCGCGGTCGCGATCGGCCTGCTGCACCGCCTGCGCCAGCAGCCCCTCGAACATCAGCCGGTTCGGCAGGCCGGTGAGCGGGTCGCGGAAGGTGCGCCGCTGCAGCTCGGTCTCGGCACGACGGAGCGACCGGCGCAGGCGGGCCTCGAGCACCGACAGCAGCAGGCCCAGGCAGAGCATGGCCACCGACCCGAGCGACGCGAGCAGGGTCAGGGTGGCCGACGTGATCTGGTCGGCGTTGGCCGAGCCCGCCTGCTGGCTCAGGCCGGCGCTGCCTAGCACCAGCTGCTGGCTGCCGACAAGGCTGATGCCGAGCACGAGCGCGGCGAGTGCCTGCCACGGCAGGGTCGCGGTGCGGGTGCGGTCGTCGCCGCGGAAGAATGCGCCGAGCGCCATCATGCAGCCGCCGCCCGCACCGAGCATCGCGCCGGCGATGGGCAGGAGCTGCCACTCGATGCCCGGTTGCAGGCCGATGGGATAGAGGGCCAGCGCGTGCGTGCCGACGATGCCGATGGCGAGGGCGAAGGCAGCGAAGGCGACCCGGGCCGGCGTCGCGACCCGTCCGCTGACGGCGCCGAGACCGGCGACGCCGGCAATCAGCGCCGCGAACCATGCGCCGACCGAGCCGAGGCCGTCGTAGCCGAGCCTGTACGCGACCGGCTCCGCAGCCACGCCGATGATCTGGCAGGACCACACGCCGGTCGCCAGCGCCGAGGCAGCGCCGATCAGCCAGAGGATGCCGGCGCGGGTGCGCAGCACGCGAACGCGCCGGGCGAGGTCGAGGGCCACGTAGGCGGCGAGCGTGCTGACGCCCAGGCTCAGGAGGAGCATCAAGGCTGCCGGCATGGCCGGTTGCAGCGGAACTTCCATCGCCTGACTCGAGCGCACCGCCCCTGTTGCAGACCCACGTGAAAACGCGGCCGCGACGCTGCCGTCGCGGCTCCCTCACCGATATCGGCGGGAAGATGCTGAACTTGAGCGCTCGGAGAAGGCCCCGTGGCGAGCCCGGCGAATGCCCGCGCCTAGTGCAGGACGAGAGGCTGCGAGACCAGGGACGTGAAGCCGGCGATGTAGTCGTCGAGCTCTTCCTCGCTCGGCGTTTCGTCGGCCATCAAGGCCTCGACGCCGGCCTTGAAGGTCTCGGCCATGGCGCCTTCGATGAAGATGTCCTTGCGGGCGAGCTTGTCGACGATCTCGAATCCGCCCCGCGTCACGGGCTCCGCGCCTTCGGGCACCTCCGCCTCGCCGCGCGGCGAGGTGATCTCGAACAGGACGACCGCGAAGCTGTCCGAGTTGTAGAGCATGTGCATGGTGTTCTCCTGGAGGCTACGTGCGGCCCTGACGAGCGTTTGCAAGCGGGGTGCCCGCCCCGCGAGCTAGGGGGTCGCGATGCCGTCGAGGAGGAGGTCGTACTCGGACGTGCCGGCACTGTTGCGCAAGGTGGCGTGCGCCGGCAGGTAGTGGCGCGCCGGATCGAGCCAGACTTCGGCGCGGGTGTCGTACATCGAGCGGGCATCGCGCACGAACTTCAGCGCCTGCACCGGGCCGACGCCGGTCTCGATGGCCTCCGGGCCGAGGCAGCGGAACGTCCACACGGCGGCATCGCCGCGCGCGCCTGCCACGACCATCTGGATGCGCGCACCTTCGCTGCGCAGCTCCGGCTCCGCGGCGGCGATGGCGGCCAGCTGGATGAAGAAGCTGAGCCGATCCTGGCTTCCGGGCAGGAGCGGCCACTCGGTGGCCGGGCCCGAGAAGGTGATCGTCCCGGCGTCGCGGCGGAAGTTGGCGGCCTGGCGCGATCGTCGCGCGCGCTGGTCGACGAATCGCGCGGGGGCCAGGCCGTGCCCGTCGATCTCGCCCTCGCTCGACTGGCGGAGCAGCGTCAGGCCGGCGAGGTCGGCTTCGAGGCCGAGGCTGTAGCGCTCGCCCTGCGGCCGCCAGCGCAGTTCGCCGCTGCCGCGCAGGAAGCCGCTGCGCACCTGGTAGCGCAGGGTCAGCGCCGGCGGCAGACGCGTCCGATACGTCGGCGGCGGCTCTTCGCCCGGCAGGAGCAGCGCCGATGCGCTCGCACGTCCGGCGGACAGGGCCGGGCGCTCGGCCTGGGTCGCCGAGGCGGCCGGCCCGGCCGGGACGACTTGCTCCGTCGTCGGGGCCTGCTCGGCCAACGCGGGAGGCTGCGTGGGCACCGGCTGCTCCACCACATCCGCCGTCGCCGGTGCAGCCGCGAGCGCCGCGTCCAAGCCCTCGCGTGCCGGCGCGGTGCCGACGGCGTCTGCCCACAGAGCGGAGCTTGCGCTTGCTTGCGCGAATTCTGTTGCGGCTGCTCCGGCCATCGACTCGCGGACCCCCTCGCGGCCACGCGGCCGGGCCGGCTGCGTGGCCGGCCCGGCCGGTGCCTTCCCCGGAAGGCGGGTGCTGGGCACCGGCTGCTCGGGGGCCAGGGCCGACGGCATCGGAGTCGCCTCCGCTGCAGCCGCGGCGACGCGCGGCTCCGCCTGCCGCTCCGCTAGCACCACCCGTTCCGCTGGCACCACCCTGACGTTCAGCGGCGAGGTCGAAGCGCCCCCATCCGGTCCGGGCCGCAGAGACTCGAAGCCGCCAAGCAGTGCGGCATGGCCAAGGACGACGAGCAGTGCGAACGCGGTCAGGACCCGCCATTGCCGAAGACGCCCGGTCCGTGCCCAGTGCCCGCACGGCGTGCGACCGAGGGGCACTCGCACGGCCTTGATCTCGAGCGTCGACAATCGCGATCCGCCTTTCAGCACCACTCGCCCATCGAACGATGAAGCTCGCCACGTACAAGGATGGCTCGCGCGACGGCCAGCTCGTCGTCGTCTCCCGGGACCTCGGCAGCGCCCACTATGCCAGCGCGGTCGCGCGCAGCCTGCAGCAGGTGCTCGACGACTGGAACTTCCTGTCGCCGCAGCTGGAAGACCTCGCCACCTCGCTCAACGCCGGCCACGCCCGGCACGCCTTCCCCTTCGAGCCGGCCCGCTGCATGGCACCGCTGCCGCGCGCCTACCAGTGGGCGGACGGCTCGGCCTTCGTCAACCACGTCGAGCTGGTGCGGCGAGCCCGCAATGCGGAGATGCCGGCGACGTTCTGGACCGACCCGCTGATGTACCAGGGCGGCAGCGACGACTTCCTCGGCCCCCGCGACGACATCGTCGCGGCAAGCGAGGACTGGGGCATCGACTTCGAGGCCGAGGTCGCGGTCGTCACCGGCGACGTCGGCATGGGGACCTCGGCCGACGAGGCCCTGGAGTCGATCCGCCTCGTCATGCTGGCCAACGACGTCAGCCTGCGAAACCTGATCCCGGCCGAGCTGGCCAAGGGCTTCGGCTTCTTCCAGAGCAAGCCGGCGACCGCCTTCAGCCCGGTCGCGGTGACGCCCGACGAGCTCGGCACCGCCTGGCACGGCGGCCGCCTCCACCTGGACCTCGAGAGCACCTGGAACGGCAAGCGGGCGGGCCTCTGCAACGCCGGCGAGGAGATGACCTTCCACTTCGGCCAGCTGATCGCCCATCTCTGCAAGACGCGCAACGCACGCGCCGGCTCGATCTTCGGCAGCGGCACCGTCAGCAACAAGGACTGGTCGCGCGGCTACTCGTGCATCGCCGAGAAGCGGGCCATCGAGACGATCGAGACCGGCGCTCCGAAGACGCCCTTCATGCGCTTCGGCGACACGATCCGCATCGAGATGAAGTCGGGCGAGGGGAAAAGCATCTTCGGCGCCATCGACCAGAAGGTCGCCCCGCTGGCCCGCAGCTGAGCGCTGCGCGATGAGCAACGAGCTGCCCGGCACGTTCAAGGTCGTCACGCTGTGGCTCCTGGTCGGCGCCGCCGTCTTCCTCGGCTTCCAGTGGTACGAGCGCGAGCAGCGGAAGACGGAGTTCCGAGCCGAAGGCGACGTCATCGAGATCCGTCGCGGCAACGACGGCCACTACCACTGGCCGGGAACCATCAACGGCCTGGCCGTCGACTTCCTGGTCGACACCGGCGCCACCGGCACGGCCATCCCGTCGGCGCTGGCCCGCGAGCTCCGCCTCGAGAGCGAGGGCAAGGCGCGGGCGAGCACCGCCGGCGGCGCGGTGGTCGGCGAGATCGCGCGCGCCGACGTCGTCCTGCAGGGCGGCGTCCGTGTCGACCGCCTCCGCGTCGTCGCCTTGCCTGGCCTCAGCGGCAATCCGCTCCTCGGCATGGACGTGCTCGGGCGCCTGCAGTGGCAGCAGCAAGCCGGCGTGCTGCGCATCGACCTGCGTTCGGCCAGCGGATCGAACCGCTAGGCGCGGCCGCAGCGCCGCGCGCGACGCCGAGGGCTAAGCTTCCGCCATGACGACTGCCCGTCTCCTTGCCATGCGCATCCTCCGCCGCTCGCTCGCCCTGGTGCTCTCCGCCATCGCCGGGGCGCTGCCCGCGGCACCGGCCCTGGCCGCCGACGAAAGCGCCACCTGTCCGCCGCAGGCGGCGCCGCACAGCGCCGAGCGCATGCAGCGCGGCATGCGCGAGGCCCGCGACCATGGCTTCCTCTGGCGCATCAGCAAGGGCGGACGCAGCTCCTACCTGTACGGGACCATCCACGCCGCGCGGGAGGACTGGATGTACCCGGGCCCGACGATCGTCGACGCGATCCGTGGCAGCGACGTGGTAGCGCTCGAGCTGGACGTGCTCGACCCGGCGATCCAGCAGCGCCTGGCCACGAGCATCGGCCCGAGCCGTGCCGATCCGCTGCCGCCGGCGCTGGTGCGGCGCCTCGAGCGGCGACGCGCCGTCGAATGCGTCGACGCCGCCGTCTGGGGCAAGTTCGCACCCGAGTTCCAGGTCGCCTCGCTCACCGTCCTCGCAGCGCGCCGCGACGGCTTCGACCCGGCCTATGCCATCGACCTGGTCCTCGCCGGCGTCGGTCGCGAGCTCGGCAAGGCGGTGCTCTCGCTGGAGACGCCGGAAGGGCAGATGCAGGCGCTGCAGATGCCGACCCATGCCGAGACGATCGCGTTCGTCGACGACGCCCTGAAGGATCTCGAGGCGGGACGGGCCCGGCCGATGCTCAACCGCATCGCCAGGATCTGGGTCGAGGGCAACTACGCCGAGCTCTCGAACTACGCGAAGTGGTGCGACTGCCTGCGCACCCGCAGCGAGCGCGCGGCGATGAAGCGCATGCTCGACGACCGCAATCCCGCGCTGGCCGCGAGCATCGATTCGCTGCACGCCGGCGGCAAGCAGGTCTTCGCCGCGGTCGGCAGCCTGCACATGATCGGGCCGAACGGGCTGCCGGCCTTGATGAAGAAGCGGGGCTACAAGGTCGAGCAGGGCGATTTCGGGCGCTGAACCCCGGCCCGGCGCCCTGGCCGAGAATGCAAAGCTCGCACGTTCGCGAGGAGACACGATGAACGACGGCAGCGGCTTCGCCAAGATGGTCCCCGGCTTCGACTTCCTGCAGAGCCTGGTCAAGAACGCCGGCTCGGCGATTCCCGGCATCGGCCAGTGGGTCGCGCCCACGCTCGATCCGGCCGAGCTGGAGAAGCGGATCGGCGACCTGCGCACGGTGCAGTTCTGGCTCGAGCAGAACGCGCGCATGCTGGCGACGACGATCCAGGCCCTCGAGGTGCAGCGGATGACGCTGTCGACGCTGAAGACGATGAACGTGCAGATGGAGGACCTGCGCGATTCGCTGAAGATCAAGCCCGACGCGGGCGCGGGCGCGGCGTCGGCCTCGGCGCCGGCCGACGACCGGAAGAAGACGAAGGCCGGCGGCGGCCAGGCCACCGGCGCGGCCGCGGCGGTCGACCCCATGCAGTGGTGGGGCGCGCTGACGAGCCAGTTCGCCCAGCTCGCCGCCAGCGCGATGAAGGATTCCGCGAGCGGCGCCGCCAAGGTCATGGCCGGCAGCCTGGCCGGGCAGTCGTCCGACGCCGCCAAGGCAATGGCCGGCGACATCGTCAAGCAATCGTTCGACGCTGCCACCGCCCCGGCTCGTGCGGTCATGGACGCCGTCGGCAAGAAGCGGTCGCAGAAGGCGCCGCGCGCGGGCGACACGGCACAGCGGCCGGCAGCCAAGAAGGCGGCGGCGCGGCGGCGCCGGGCGCCTGCGGCCGGAACCGAGACCTCGTGAACGCACCGCTGCCCGAAGCCGCTGCGCTGTCGGCCGTCGACCGGGCCCGGCGCCAGGCCGACGTCGTGCACGCGCTCGGCAGCGCCTTGCCGGCCCATGCCCTGCTCTGGCGGCGCGAGGACACCACGCCCTACGAATGCGACGGGCTGACCGCCTACCGCGAGCAGCCGCTCGTGGTCGCCCTGCCGGAGAACGAGGTGCAGGTGGCGGCGGTGCTGCGCGTCTGCCACCGCCTCGGCGTGCCGGTCGTGGCGCGCGGCGCGGGCACGGGCCTCTCGGGAGGGGCGCTGCCGCACGCCATGGGCGTGACCCTCAGCCTGGCCAAGTTCAACCGCATCCTGCGCATCGACGCCAGGGCGCGGACCGCGACGGTGCAGAGCGGCGTCCGCAACCTCGCGATCAGCGAAGCGGCGGCGCCGCTCGGCCTCTTCTACGCCCCGGACCCGAGCAGCCAGATCGCCTGCACGATCGGCGGCAACGTCGCCGAGAACTCGGGCGGCGTGCACTGCCTCAAGTACGGCCTGACCCTGCACAACGTGCTCAAGGTGCGCGGCTTCACCGCCGCCGGCGAGCCGGTCGAGTTCGGCTCCCAGGCGCTCGATGCGCCCGGGCTCGACCTGCTGAGCGTCGTGGTCGGCAGCGAAGGGATGCTCGCCGTCGCGGTCGAAGTCACCGTCAAGCTGCTGCCCAAGCCGCAGACGGCACGCTGCATCGTCGCCAGCTTCGCCGACGTGCGCCACGCCGGCGACGCGGTCGCCGCGATCATCGCCGCCGGCATCATTCCCGCCGGCCTGGAGATGATGGACAAGCCCATGACCGCGGCGGTCGAGAGCTTCGTTCACGCCGGCTACGACCTGGATGCGGCAGCGATCCTGCTCTGCGAGAGCGACGGCACGCCGGCCGAGGTCGAGCACGAGATCGCGCGCATGGTCGAGGTGCTGCAGCGCTGCGGCGCGACGCGCATCGCCGCGAGCGCCAGCGAGGCCGAGCGTCTGCGCTTCTGGAGCGGGCGCAAGAACGCGTTTCCGGCGAGCGGCCGCATCAGCCCCGACTACATGTGCATGGACTCGACGATCCCGCGCCGGCGCCTCGCCGACATGCTGATCGCGATCGGCGAAATGGAGAAGAAGCACGGCCTGCGCTGCGTCAACGTCTTCCATGCCGGCGACGGCAACCTGCACCCGCTGATCCTCTTCGACGCCAACGAGCCCGACCAGCTGCACCGCGCCGAGCGCTTCGGCGCCGAGATCCTCGAGCTGAGCGTCGAGATGGGCGGCACGGTCACCGGCGAGCACGGGGTCGGGGTCGAGAAGCTGGGGTCGATGTGCGTGCAGTTCTCGTCGGCGGAGCGCGAGCGGATGCTGGCCCTGAAGCGCGCCTTCGACCCGGAGGGCCACCTGAACCCCGGCAAGGTCATCCCGACGCTGCACCGCTGCGCCGAGTACGGGCGCATGCACGTCAAGCGCGGCCTGCTCCCGTTCGCCGAGCTGCCGCGCTACTGAGAGGCGGCCGGTCGACGTGAACGAGGCGGTCGAGGCGCTCGCCGAGCGCATCCGCAGGGCCGGCGCGGCCGGGCAGAAGCTCGTCGTCCGCGGCGGCGGCACCAAGGACTTCTACGGCGAGGCCCTGCCGCGGACCTACGAGACGCTCGACACGCGCGCGCTCGGCGGCTGGGCCGAGCACGAGCCGACCGAGCTCGTCGTCACCGCGCCGGGAGGAATGACGCTCGCCGACCTCGAGACGCAGCTCGCGGCCAAGGGCCAGTGCCTGGCCTTCGAGCCGCCGCGCTTCGGCGCTGCCTCCACCGTCGGCGGGATGGTCGCGGCCGGGCTGGCGGGGCCGTCGCGGGCGGTCGCCGGCTCGGTCCGCGACCACGTGCTCGGCGTCGTCATCCTCGACGGCAGCGGCGAGCTGCTCCGCTTCGGTGGCCGCGTCATCAAGAACGTCGCCGGCTACGACGTGTCGAGGCTCGTCGCCGGCTCGCTCGGCATCCTGGGCGTCATCGTCGAGGTTTCGCTGAAGGTGCTGCCGAAGGCGGAGGCGCAAGCCACCCTGCGCTTCGACCTGAAGCCGAAGGACGCGCTCGAACGCCTGCACGGATGGGGGGCGCAGCCGCTGCCGATCGACGCCAGCGCGTGGTGGAACGGCAACCTCGTGATCCGCCTGCGCGGCTCCGAGGCCTCGGTCGGCCAAGCCGCCGCGTCGCTCGGCGGCGAGCCGATCGGCCCGGCTGCGGCCGGGCCCTTCTGGGACAGCCTGCGCGATCAGACGGACCCCTTCTTCGCCGCCGCCGACGACGCCATCGAGCACCAGGACGCGACGCTCTGGCGGCTGTCGCTGCCGCAGACGGCGCCGGTGCTGGGCCTTGCGGGCGACGAGCTGATCGAGTGGCACGGCGCCCAGCGCTGGCTGGTCACCTCGCTGCCGGCCGCCGCCGTCCGCGAGGCCGCCGCGGCGGCCGGCGGCCACGCCACCGTCTTCCGCAGCCGCGACAAGTCGCCGGGCGTCTTCGCCCCGCTGACAGCGCCGATTGCGAAAATCCATGAACGTTTGAAGCAGGCCTTCGATCCCAAGGGGGTTCTCAACCCGGGTCGCCTCTACCCGGGCCTCTGACCTGCCCTGCCCCATCCCATGCAGACCGACATCGCCCCGGAATTCGCCGGCACGCCCGACGGCATCGAAGCCGAAGCCATCCTGCGCAAGTGCGTGCACTGCGGCTTCTGCACCGCCACCTGCCCGACCTACCAGCTGCTCGGCGACGAGCTCGACGGGCCGCGGGGCCGCATCTACCTCATCAAGCAGGTGCTCGAAGGCGAGGCGCCGACCCGCTCGACCCAGCTTCACCTCGACCGGTGCCTGACCTGCCGCAACTGCGAGACGACCTGCCCGTCGGGCGTGCAGTACGGCAACCTGGTCGAGATCGGCCGGCGCATCGTCGACGAGCGCGTGCAGCGACCCGCCGGCGACCGGGCCCTGCGCTGGTCGCTCAAGGAAGGCCTGACGTCGCCCCTGTTCGCACCGGCGATGAAGGCCGGGCAGATGGTGCGCGCGGCCCTGCCGGCCGTCCTCAAGGCCAAGGTCCCGGCCGGCTCGCCCGCCAGCGCGCACCGCTGGCCGAGCCGCGAGCACCCGCGCAAGGTGCTGCTGCTGACGGGCTGCGTGCAGCCGTCGATGGCGCCCAACATCAACAGCGCGACCGCGCGCGTGCTCGACCGTGCCGGCATCCAGACCGTGGTCGCCGACGAGGCCGGCTGCTGCGGCGCGATCCGGCTGCACCTCGACGACCACGACGGCGCGCTCGAGCACATGCGCCGCAACATCGACGCCTGGTGGCCGCTGGTCTCGACCGGCGCGGTCGAGGCCATCGTCATGAACGCTTCCGGCTGCGGCGTCACCGTCAAGGAGTACGGCCGCTCGCTCGCCCGCGACCCGGCCTACGCCGAGAAGGCGCAGCGCATTGCCGACCTCACCCGCGACGTCTCCGAGCTGCTGCCCGACATCGTCGAGTCGCTCGGCACGACACGGCCGCGCCTGCCGAAGCTCGCCTTCCACCCCCCGTGCACCTTGCAGCACGGGCAGAAGCTGCGCGGCGGCGTGGAAGCGGCCTTTGCCGCGCTCGGCTTCGAGATCCGCACGCCGCTGAACGAAGCGCATCTCTGCTGCGGCTCGGCCGGCACGTATTCCGTGCTGCACCCGGAGCTGGCGACGGCGCTGCGCGACCGCAAGCTCGGCCACCTGGCCGAGCTCGAGCCGGAGACCATCGTCTCGGCCAACATCGGCTGCATCCAGCACCTGCAGAGCGGCACCACGACGCCCGTGCGGCATTGGATCGAAGTGCTCGACGAGGCGCTCGCCTAAAATCGAGGCCATGCTGCGCACACTGCGACTCGCCTGGGTGATGCTGCTGACGCTCGCCCTGCCGCTGCAGGGGCTCGCCGCGGCGACGATGGTCGCGTGCGGCCCGGCCCACCACGAAAGCGTCGCCGCCGCGGCGCATGACGCGGACGCGCCGCACGATGACCGGCAGCACGGCCACGCACAGCACGATCACGCGCACCACGCCGTCACCGATCACCCGGCGCATGCGGCGCATGGGCACTCCGCTGCGGTTCACGACACGGTGACCCACGACGTGGCGGCGACCGAGCCGCCGCCGGCGGATGTGCCGGCTCAGACGTGCAGCGTCTGCGCCTCCTGCTGCACGGCGTCGGCCGGCCTGCCGACGCATGCCACGTCTCCCAGCCACTCTCCCTGGCGGACTCCTTCCTCGCGCTCGCGCCGGGCAACGCTCCCGCGTTCCTGACCGGCGGCCCCGAGCGACCGCCTCGACCTCTCCTCGCCTGACGCGCCGCCCCGCGCGCGCGTGATGCATCGCGCATCGCGCGCGCCGGCCGGCGGCTGATGCGGCGGCTGCGCCTTGGGGTGCGTCGCCCCCGTTCCTGCGAGGAGACCATGGCCATCACTCTTCCACGTACCGGACTTCCGGTATGGCTCGGGCTCACGACGCTCGCCGTCGCGGCCCAGACCGCTCCGGCGCCCGCCGTGCCGGTCGCCGCCGCGACCTCGACCCCCCGGCTGCCGCCGGCGGAGCGCTGCAGGCGCCCTATCGGTCGGCGTTCAGCGGGTACCGCGGCTTCGCCGACCAGCCCGTCGCACCCTGGCGCGAGTCGAACGACACCGTCGGCCGCATCGGCGGCTGGCGCACGTACGCGCGAGAAGCGCAGGGCGAGTCCGCGGCCGGAGGCTCGGCGCCGCGCGGCCACGCGGGGCACGGCCGATGAGCTCGACCGCCCTTCGCCTCCACATCCGGCGCCGCCTGCGCTCGCCACTCTCGGCAGCCGCCGCGCTGCTGCTCGCCGGCTGCGGCAGCACGGCCGTCGAGGAGAGCTTCGACAGCGCCCGGCAGATGAGCCGCGAGCGGCTGGGCGCCGAGCTGCAGTGGCTGCGCACCGACGCCGCCCGCCGGGAGGCGCAGGTGCAGGTCGATGCCTTTCTGGCGAAGCCGCTAGGTGCCGACGACGCCGTCCGCATCGCCCTCGCCCACAGCCCGGCCCTGCAGGCCATGCTCTTCGAGAGCGCCGCCGACTCCGCTGCGGCAGCGCAGACGGCGCGGCTGCCGAATCCGGTCTTCGACTTCGAGCGCATGGTCCGCAGGGAGGCGGGGGCCCGCGAGCTGGAGATCACCCGCGCCCTCAGCTTCTCGCTCCTCGACCTGCTCCTGCTGCCGGCGCGCCTGCGCACCGCCGCGTACCAGCAGGAGGCGCACCGGCTGACGCTGGCCTCCAACGTCGTCCAGGCGGCGAGCGAGGCGCGGCGGGCGTGGGTCTCCGCGGTGGCCGCGCAGCAGTCGGTCCGGTACGCGCAGCAGGTCAAGGCGAGCGCCGATGCGAGCGCCGAGCTGGCGCGACGGATGCAGGAGGTCGGCAACTTCAGCCGGCTGCAGCGGGCCCGCGAGCAGGCCTTCGCCGCCGACGCCGTGGCCCAGCTCGCCCGCGCCACGCAGTCCGCCCGCGCCAGCCGGGAGGCGCTGGTCCGGACGCTGGGCCTCGATGCGGAGCGCGCGGCACGCTTGACCCTGCCCGATCGCCTGCCCGACCTGCCCGGCGCCCCGCGCGACGAAGGCACGGTCGCCCAGGCCGCACTCGACCAGCGGCTCGATGTCCGAATGGCGCGCGCCAACGTCGAGTTCGCCGCCGGCGAGCGGGGGCTGAACCGCGTCACGGCTCTCGTCGACGATCTCGAGGTGGGCGTCATCCGCCAACGCGAAACGCACGAGGGGCGGCGGCGCGGTGTCGAGCTCTCCGTTCCGCTGCCCCTCTTCGACGCCGGCGACCTCGGCCGGACGCGCGCCGAGGCGACCGCTCTCGCCGCCGTGCACCGCGCCGCGCAAGTGTCGGTCGAGGCGAGCTCGCAGGTCCGCGAGGGTTACGCCGCCTACCGCACGGCGTACGACGTGGCGCGGCACTACCGCGACGAGATCGTGCCGCTGCGCCGCGCCATCGCCGACGAGAACGTGCTTCGCTACAACGCGATGCTGATCGGCGTCTTCGAGCTGCTCGCCGACTCGCGCGAGCAGATCGCCAGCGTCGTGCAGGCCATCGAGGCGCAGCGCGACTTCTGGCTCGCCGACGCCGCGCTGCAGGCGACCCTGATCGGCCAGCCGATTCCCATTGCCACGAGCGAGCGCCGCGCCGCGCCGAGCAGCGGCGCGGCGGCGCGTCACTGACCGCAATCCGCGACAACGCCATGACCGCGAATCGACGTCACTTCCTCGCCGGCGCTGCCGGCACCGCGCTCGCCGCTGCCAGCGTCAGCCGGGTCGCAATGGCGGCCCTGCCGGAGCCCGTCCTGCAGACCACGCCGAACACGATGGGGCCGCTGGTCCCGAGCAGCGGCCGACCCTACAACCCGGTCGTCACCCTCAACGGCTGGACCCTGCCCTGGCGCATGAACAACGGCGTGAAGGAGTTCCATCTGGTCGCCGAGCCGGTGGTGCGCGAGATGGCGCCCGGCTTCAAGGCCCACCTGTGGGGCTACAACGGCCAGTCGCCGGGGCCGACGATCGAGGTGGTCGAGGGCGACCGGGTGCGCCTCTTCGTCACCAACAAGCTGCCCGAGCACACCTCGATCCACTGGCACGGCCAGCGCCTGCCGAACGGCATGGACGGCGTGACCGGTCTGACGCAGCCCGGCATCCAGCCGGGCAAGACCTTCGTCTACGAATTCGTCGCGCGCCGGCCGGGCACCTTCATGTACCACCCCCACGCCGACGAGATGGTGCAGATGGCCATGGGGATGATGGGCTTCTGGGTCACGCACCCCGCGCCTGCGAAGGGCGCGAAGCACCCGCTGATCGACGAGGTCGACCGCGACTTCGTCTTCCTGCTCAACGCCTACGAGATCGAGCCCGGCGCCTACACGCCGAAGATCATGACGATGCTCGACTTCAACCTCTTCACCTGGAACAGCCGCGTCTTCCCCGGCATCGACTCGCTCAACGTGCGGCTCGGCGACAAGGTCCGCATCCGCATGGGCAACCTGTCGATGACGAACCACCCGATGCACCTGCACGGGCACGAGTTCGTGGTCACGGGCACCGACGGCGGGCCGACGCCGAGGTCGACGCGCTGGCACGAGGTCACCACCGACATCGGCGTCGGCCAGATGCGGCAGCTGGAGTTCGTCGCCGACGAGCCCGGCGACTGGGCCTTCCACTGCCACAAGAGCCACCACACGATGAACGCCATGGGCCACGACGTGCCGACGATGATCGGCGTCGATCACCGCCAGGTGGTCCGCGAGATCACGAAGCTGATCCCCGACTACATGGTCATGGGCGAGCGCGGCATGGCCGACATGGCGGAGATGGAGATGCCGCTGCCCGACAACACGGTGCCGATGATGGGTGGCCAGGGGCCGTTCGGGTCGGTCGAGATGGGCGGCATGTTCAGCGTCGTCAAGGTCCGCAAGGACCAGCCGCGCGGCGACTACCGCGATCCCGGCTGGTACGCGCACCCGCCGGGACAGGTTGCCTACGAATGGACCGGCTCCATGCCGGAGCCGGCGCGCTTCCGTGCCGAAGGCGGCCGCTCGATGCCGCCGGCCCAGGCTCTACGTGGCGAACGCGACGTCGAGGTCCGTGTCCGCAAGCCCTCCGGCCACGCCGGCCACTGAGCGCCAGCGGCCTGGCCCGATCCATCCACACCTGAAGGAGATGCCATGACATCCATCGCAGCCCTCGCCGCTCTGCTGTCGCTGCCCTTGCTCGCCTGGGCCGCACCGGCGCGGCCGGCACACGCGCCCTCGCCCTATGCCGGCGGGGAAGCCCGGCCCGTCAAGTCGCTGTCGGCGGCCGAGATCGCGGCGCTGACGAGCGGAGCCGGCCACGGCTTCGCCAAGGCCGCCGAGCTGAACGGCTACCCGGGTCCGACGCACGTGCTCGAGCTCGCCGAGCGCCTGCGCCTCGATCGGCCGCAGCGCGAAGCGACCATGCGGCTGATGGCCGAGCACAAGGCGAGAGCCCGGCAGATCGGCGCCGAGCTGATCGCCGCCGAAGCCGAGCTCGACAGCCTGTTCGCGCGCAAGCAGGCGGATGCGCGCCGGGTCGAGGCGGCGACGCAGCGCGTCGGCCTGCTGCAGGCGCGCTTGCGCGCCGAGCACCTGAACACGCACCTGGCGCAGACGACCCTTCTCACCGGCGAGCAGGTCCGGCGCTACGCCGTCCTGCGCGGTTACAGGCCGGTGGCCGCCGGGGCGAAGGGGCACAGCCACGAGCACGCGCAGGACGACGCGATCGGCGTGCCGGGCGACCGGCGCCGCGTCTCGCGCACGATCACCGTCGACATGAACGACCGGATGCGGTTCGTGCCCTCCAGCGTTTCCGTCAGGCAAGGCGAGACGATCCGCTTCGTCGTCAAGAACTCGGGCCAGCTCAAGCACGAGTTCGTGCTCGGCACCGACGCGGAGCTGAAGGAGCATTACGAGCTGATGAAGAAGTTCCCGGAGATGGAGCACGACGAGCCGAACATGGTGACCCTCGCGCCCGGCCGCACCGGCGAAGTCGTCTGGCGGTTCACGAAGGCGGGACGGGTCGACTTCGCCTGCCTGCAGCCCGGCCACTACGAAGGCGGCATGAAGGGACGTGTCGCGGTCGCGGCGCAAAAGGGAGGCGCTCGGCCATGACGCAGGCATCGACGATGCTCCGTGCGGCGGTGCTGGCGGCCGCGGCCCTCGCGACGTCGACCGTCGCGGCCCAGACGGCCGGCAACGCCTCCTCCGCCGCCGACCCGAAGGCCCTGCCGGCGGCGCCCGCGGCGCTGACCGAGGCCGACGTGCGCAAGGTGGACGCGGAAGGCGGCAAGATCACGCTCCGCCACGCCCCCATTCCCAGCCTCGACATGCCGGCCATGACCATGGTGTTCCGCATCCGCGATCCGGCGCTGCTCGCGACCGTGAAGGCGGGCGACAAGGTTCGCTTCGCCGCCGAGAAGGCGCAGGGCGCGTACTGGGTGACGGCGCTGGAGCGCGCGCCTTGACATCGCCGCGCGAGCCCCGATGCGCGTGACCTCCGCGCGGCCCTTCTTGCGGCGACGCCGGGCGCCGCTGCTGGGGCTGCTCGTCCTGGTCGCCGCCGTGGCGCTGCTCCAGCATCTCGTGCGCCGCGAAGCGCGCGAGGAGGGTGCGCTCCGCTTCGTCGTGCAGACCGAGCCTCGCCTGCTGCCGCCGCTGAGCTTCGTCGACGGCGACTCGAAGGCAGTCGACCTGGCGCAGTTCCGTGGCCGGGTCGTGCTGCTTAACCTCTGGGCCACGTGGTGCCCGCCCTGCCGCAAGGAAATGCCGTCGCTCGACCGCCTGCAATCGCTGCTCGCGGGCGAAGGGCTGCAGGTGATCGCCCTGTCGATCGACAAGGGCGCCGAGGCGCTGCCGGCGGTGCGCGCCTTCTATGCCGAGCATGGCTTGCGCAACCTGCAGGTCTACAACGATCCGGAGGCCGCCGCCGGCGTCGAGCTCGGTGCGCCCGGCGTGCCCGTCACCTTCCTGGTCGACCGCCAGGGCCGCGAGATCGGCCGCCTGACCGGCGCCGCGGAATGGGACGGCGCCGAGGCGCTGGCGCTCATCCGTGCCCATCTCGCACCCCGCCCGCCATGAGCTCGCGCCGGCATCGATCGCGGGCATCGCTGGTGGCGATCCTGCTCGCGGGGGCCGGGGCTGCCGGGGCGGCGGAAGTGATCCCGATCACCTGGGACGCCGCCCAGCGTTTCCAGCTCACGTCGTCCGTCGCTGCCGGCAAGTTCGTCGAGGTCTGCGGCCGGCTGCCGCGCGGCGCGCTGGTGCGCTGGTCGTTCGAGAGCGCGGCGCCGCTCGACTTCAACATCCACTTCCACCAGGGCAAGAAGGTCGTGGTGCCCGCAAAGCGTGACGGTGCCGCCACGGCCAGCGGCACGCTGCTCGCGCGCGTGGCCCAGGACTACTGCTGGATGTGGACCCAGCGCGGCAGCGTCGACACGCTGCTGACACTCACGCTGCAACGAACGCGCCGCTGATCCGCCTCGCGCGATGGCGTGGGGCCAAAGGGCGGGCCCCGGCCCCGCTCAGTCGATCGCCTCGCTCCAGAAGCGACGCGAGCCGCCCAGCCGCCGGTCGGCGCGCACGTCGACGCCGCCGCCTTCGTCGTAGATGCGCTGCGCCGTGGCCGTGAGCTTGTCGAGGCAGCGGTCCAGGGTCTCCGCCTCGTCGGCGTCGAGCGCAGCCATGAGCCGCCGGTTGATGGCGGCGAGCTCGGGCCAGAGCAGGGCGTGCAGGCGCCGCCCCTCGGCGCTCGCGCCCACCACCACGCGACGCCGGTCGTCGGCAAGCACGTGCCGCTCGACGAGCTTCTTGGCCGTCAGGCGCCGCAGCGCCGCCGAGACGCGCCCGGCCTCGAAGTGCGCGACGCGGGCCAGCTCGGAAGGGGACATCGGCCCCGCTTCGACGAGTGCCGCAACGAGGTGCCACTCGGAGCGGCTGATGCCGAAGCGGCCTTCGCAGAGGCGGATGGCCGGCGCCCCGCCGAGGCTCACCAGCCGCTTCAGCCGGTAGTTCAGCAGGTCGTCGTGGCATTGCGGGTCGTGCAGGTGCTGCATGCGGGGCCGCGCCGAACGCGGATGCTTGTTTTCAACAATCGATCGAGGCAGTTCTAGACTGAACTTTCGAGCCCTGCAAGGACTGCCCGCCATGATCGCCAGAACCTTCGTCACCCTCCTCGCCCTCGCCTTCGCCCTCGCGTTCGGCGCCGGCTCCGCCTTCGCGCAGGGCTACCCCAGCCGTCCGATCAGGGTCCTGCACGGCTTCCAGGCCGGCGGCCCGCCGGACGTCGTCCTGCGGCAGATCGCGGCCAAGCTCGAGCGCCAGCTCGGCCAGCCGGTGGTGGTCGAGAACCGGCCCGGCGCATCGGGCACGGTGGCCGCGACCGCCGTGGCGCGCGGCGAGCCCGACGGCCACCTGCTGCTGTTCGGCGTCGCCGCCAATCTCGCCGTGGCGCCGGCGACGATGAAGACGCCGCCGTACGACCCGGTGCGCGCCTTCACGCCGATCGTCGAGGTGGCGCGCGGACCCTACCTGTGGCTGGTGCGCAGCGACTCGCCCGCGAAGACGATGCCGGAGTTCATCGCCTGGGCCAAGTCGCAGCCGCGCAGCCCCGCCTACGCCTCGCCGGGGCAAGGCAGCGTCCACCACCTCGCGACCGAGATGCTGAAGCAGGCGGCTGCCGTCGACCTCTTGCACGTGCCGTACACCGGCGGCCTCTACACGGCGCTGCTCAGCGGCCAGGTCGACGCGATGTTCGAGTCCATGCCCGGGCCGATTCCGCACCTCGCGAGCGGCAAGCTGCGCGCGATCGCGGTGACCGGGATCGGCCGCCTCGCCGCGCTGCCCGACGTGCCGACGCTCGCCGAGCAGGGCATCGCCGGCATCGATGTCAGCTCCTGGTGGGGCTTCGTCGGACCGGCCGGCCTGCCGGACGGCGTGGTCGCGACGCTGAACAAGGCGGTGCGCGAGGCGCTCGCCGAGCCGGACCTCCGGGCCGCGCTCGAGAAGATGGGCATCGCCGCGAGCCCCGGCACGGCGGCGGCGTTCGGCGCGCAGATCGCCGAGGAGTCGGCGCGCTGGCAGGCGATCGTCGCGCGTTCGGGCTGGCGGCCCGAGTAGGGCGCGCGCCCCGCCGGTCGGCCGCCCTAGATGCAGCGGCCGCCGTCGACCTCCATCGCCACGCCGGTGATCATCGAGGCCTCGTCGCTGCACAGGAAGCAGGCGGCGTTGCCGAGGTCCTCGGGCGTCGAGAAGCGGCCGATGGGAATGGTGGCGAGGAACTTCGCGCGCATCTCCGGCGTGTCCTCGCCCATGAAGGTCTTCAGCATCGGCGTCTCGCCGGCCACCGGGTTCAAGGCGCAGACGCGGATGCCGAACGGCGCCAGCTCGACCGCCATCGAGCGCGTCGCCGTGATGACCCAGCCCTTGCTGGCGTTGTACCAGGTGAGGCGCGGCCGCGGGCTCACGCCGGCGGTGCTGGCGATGTTGAGGATCACGCCCTTCTTCTGCGCCTTGAAGCGCGGCACGACCTGCTTCGCGGCGAGGTAGATCGCCTTCACGTTGACGGCCAGGATGCGGTCGAAGTCGTCTTCGGCCAGGTTCTCGAGCGGCTGCGGCACGTGGCCCATGCCGGCGTTGTTGACGAGGATGTCGAGGCGGCCGAAGCGATCGCCCGCGGCGTGGACCATCGCCTCGACGTCGGCGGCGTTCGTCACGTCGGCGCGCACGCCGGCCGCGGCCGCGCCGAGCGTGCTCGCCACGCGCCCCGCGCCGTCGCCGTCGCGGTCGGCGACGATCACCTTCGCGCCCTCGGCGACGAACTTGCGCGCGATGCCCTCGCCGAATCCCGACGCCGCCCCCGTGACGATCGCCACCTTGCCTGCGAGTCGCATGTCGTCTCCTGTTGCTCAGCCGTGCTGGATGGCGACGGTCTTCAGCGTCGAGAAGCCGTACAGCGCCTCGAAGCCCTTCTCGCGGCCGTGCCCCGAGTGCTTGACGCCGCCGAAGGGCAGCTCGATGCCGCCGCCGGCGCCGTAGTTGTTGACGAAGACCTGGCCGCAGCGAAGCGCCCGGGCCATGCGCATCTGCCGGCCGCCGTCGCGGGTCCAGACGCCGGCGACGAGGCCGTACTTCGTGCCGTTGGCGATGGCGATCGCCTCGGCCTCGCCGTCGAACGCGATCAGCACCTGGACCGGGCCGAAGATCTCTTCCTGCGCCAGCGCGTGCTCCGCCGGCACCGCGTCGACGAGCGTCGGCCGCACGTAGTGGCCGCCGCGCGGCGCGTCGCGCACGATCTCGCCCTCGGCGGCGAAGGCCAGGCCGCCGTCGCGCGCCAGCGCCAGGTAGCGGTCGATGCCCTCCTTCTGCCGCGCCGAGATCACCGGGCCGACGTCGAGGTCGCTCGCCGCGGGCCCGACGCGCAGGGCCCGATAGCGCTCGGCCATCCTCGCCTTCACCGCATCGAACACCGGCCGCTCGACGAGGATGCGCGACGCCGCCGAGCAGGTCTGGCCGGCGTTCTGGATGCCGGCGTTGACGAGGAAGGGCAGGGCCGCGTCGAGGTCGGCATCGGCGAAGACGATCTGCGGGCTCTTGCCGCCGAGCTCGAGCGTCACCGGGACCGCGTTCTTCGCCGCCGCGATCTGCACCAGCGCGCCGGTCGCGACCGACCCCGTGAAGGAGATGTGGTCGACGCCGGGGTGCGCGGACAGCGCCGCGCCGGCTTCCTCGCCGAGACCCGGCACCACGTTCAGCGCGCCCGGCGGCAGGCCGGCTTCCTCGGCCAGGCGGGCGAAGGCGAGCACCGTCAGGCAGGCCTCCTCGGCCGGCTTCAGGACGCAGGCGTTGCCCATCGCCAGGGCCGCGCCGACGCTGCGGCCGACGATCTGCATCGGGTAGTTCCACGGCACGATGTGGCCGGTGACGCCGTGCGGCTCGCGCAGCGTCAGCGCCGTGTAGCCGGCGGCGAAGGGCAGCGTCTCGCCGTGCACCTTGTCGGCGGCGCCGCCGTAGAACTCGCAGTAGCGGGCCAGAGCGATGGCATCGGCGCGCGCCTGCTTGAGCGGCTTGCCGACGTCGTGCACCTCGAGGCGCGCCAGCAGCTCGACGTTGTCGAGCACCTTGCGCGCGATGGCGGCGAGGATGCGGCCGCGCTCGAAGGCGGCGAGGCGGCCCCACGAACCGGCGGCGCCGGTATCGAGCGCGGCACGCGCCGCGACGACGGCGGCGTCGATGTCGGCGGCGCCGCCGCGCGCGATCGGCGCCAGCACCGAGCCGTCCGACGGGTCCTCCAGCGACAGCGGCCGGCCGGCCTCCGCGGCCCGCCATTCGCCCCCGATCAGGACCCGGTCGGTGGCAAAGGGAATGAAGGAATCGCGGGCTGCATTCATGGGGGGCTCTCCGGTCGTCGCGGCTCTGGCCGGAGACGATCTTGCGCCATCATAGAGAGGCACGCGGAGCCACCGACATCAGCTTCTTCCTCGCCAAGCGCTTCGCGAGCTTCGCCCTGACCCTGCTCGCCGCCTCGATCGTGATCTTCACGGTCCTGGACGTCCTTCCCGGCAACGTCGCCGAGGTCATGCTGGGCGAGAGCGCGACCCCGGAAGCGCTCGCCGCGCTGAGCGCCAAGCTCGGCCTCGAGCGGCCGCCGCTGGTCCGCTACCTCGACTGGATGAAGGGCCTCGCGGTCGGCGATCTCGGCACCAGCATCGCCTACGACACCGCGATCACGCAGCTCGTTGCCGAGCGCCTCGTCGTCACCGTGCCGCTGGCGCTGATGGCGATGGCCCTGACGACGGTGCTCGC
>JAESGR010000546.1_pt1 | contig 23109 bp, 20 predicted proteins | sample 9269771 | NCBI WGS metagenome assembly JAESGR01 (sample SAMN15739572, study PRJNA653492) | algae metagenome | isolation source: Chroococcus sp. CMT-3BRIN-NPC107 and co-occurring heterotrophs from well... | place: USA: Clark Mountains Wilderness, California | collected 2010-04-18 | reverse complement strand
CGCTCTTGGTCTTTAGACTTGATCTTCCATTGGTCTTTTTGGCGCCGACACCATCAAGCTCTTGCTCGTTACCATCACTACCGTAAACGTTCCCAAGCTCCTTAAAATTATCTACAACTGTAGTGCCTTTTCTGCAAAGCAACGCCGACTATTTAGGGTTGATATTGACGCTCATACTTTTAATTGGCTCTTGGCTTTGGAATTTAAAATTGCGGATCGATCGACGACAGAAAAATACTGGCGATGGATACAATCAAAAGCTTGTCACTTTAATTGAAGAAATCTACCAAAGCGACATTAACCGGGTAGGAGAGATTCGCCGAGAGCTATTTATCATGCTTAAAGAAGTTGTGCATGAGTTAGACGAAGATCGGATCGCCCCAGAGTCATTTCAATCTTTTACCTTTACTTGGGAGGCGGCTTTAACGGCGGTGCGCGATCACGAAATTCTAATTTCTAGACAAGCCGCCCGTAAATAACTTAACTCCAACCACCCCAAATTGCAGGCGGCTGAAAATTTTTTAAATTCTGTCTGAGCGCTATAGAAATCGCCGCAAACATTTTAATTTACGTTTTACAGCAGATTGCTGGTCTGTACAACGCGCGAACTTCAGCTATCTTAATTACCTTTTGCCAGAGGTCTATTGCTTTTATAGCGCGATCGCACTATCGCAGAAAGTTATTATTTGGATGCGATCGCTCTTTGGCAAAGTGTTAAACCGCCGCTACTCAGCTTGTTTGAGTTTTTCTTTAAAAATAGCTTCCACTTCGCTTGTAGGGTCGTCAAGGTCAAACGGGTAGGGTTGACGAGAGGCATTAGGATCGCGACGATTAATTAAAATTTGCAATGCTGCGCCAAATGCTTCTTCATCATTGCGATGTTCTGAAAGATACTGCTTCAATTGCGTCGTTGTCATTTCACTGAGATTCTGCATCATACAACAAAGTCCCAAATTCCATCTTCATCAATTATGAGCGAAATTTCGTCTGTTGCTCCCGCTTGAATGTAAATCGTTCTTAACTTGCGATCGTAGCGAAAGATTTGAATTGGCTGGTACAAGTTTGAGAGTAACTCACATATAAAAATTGCCGTATTGGACTGCTTCTGTGTCGGCAAGTTGAGACTCCCAAAGACACACCAAACAGTAGCGTATCAGAAATTAGGCCAATCTGCGTATTTCAGCTTTCGTCTATAATTCAGTATCGTTTTAACAAAGATTGAACTGTTACGCGATCGCATGATCGCAGAAAATTATCACTTGGGATGCGATCGCCTGAGCGCGGTTTTATAGTTATAGCGATAAATTAGCGAAGTCTTTGACTCAAAACTGTAGCAGTTACAACTAATGCTGCACCAATAAAACCCCGTATTCCAAGCTGCTCCCCTAAAAACAAAAACGAGAAAAACGTAGCAAATACTGGCTCTAAAGTATAAAGCAAAGCAACTTCATGAGCAGGAACCCAACGCCCAGCCATTGCTTGAAACCAAACTGGAGTTGCCGTCCCTATTAAACCAAGATAAAGAAAAGTACCAAAGTGAGCAGTAATGTTTTGACTATAGCCAGCAAAATGCGGCATTGCCCAAATAATACCGATTAGCGCCATTACCCAAAGTTGAACTGCAACTAGGGGTAAGGTAGGATGGCGTGGTGTCAGCCACGCTAAAGTCAAAATATAGACAGCAAAGCTAAGTGCAGCAATAAAGGTCAAAGCATCTCCCCAACTTAGCCCCCCGCCTTCCCAGGATAATAAACAGATACCAGAAATCGCCAGCCCCGCCGCTAATAAAATCTTGGCTGTTAACTTTTGACCTAACAAAATGCTCAAAAGCGGCACTAAAATAGCATTGAGGCTAAGAATAAAAGCAGAACGGTTGGCAGAGATAGTTTCTAGCCCCAATACAGTAATACTGGTCGCCAAAAAACACAAACATCCTAGCAGTGCGCCCGCTCCTAACAAGCGAATATTAAGTTGGCGCAGCCACCCAATAAAGGGAACAGCAGCAATGGCAAAGCGAGTAGCAACAATTACCGCCGGTGGAAAGTCGCGCAAGAAATACTTAAGTACCGAAAAAGAAGTCCCCCAAACTAAGACTGTTAGCAGTATTAGCAGGATGCCTTGGTGGTAAGAGGTTTTAGAAATTGCAGTCATTGTAATTAGTTCAAGCGATAAACTCATCTTGAATTAGGCGATCGATCGCCTAATTCAACGTCTCTAGCTCTAGCCAATGCGCGATCGCACTTGAAGCTACAGGGGTTTGTCATTGATAATAGTTTAAATACTATTTCGGGATTGCAATCGTGACAGAACAAGGTCGTTACAAGGATACTGTTAATCTGCCTCAAACAAAATTTGATATGCGGGCAAACGCTACCAAGCGCGAACCGGAGATTCAAAAGTTTTGGGCAGAAAATCAAATTTACGATCGCCTGTCGCAGAACAATCCTGGCGAAATATTTGTGCTTCACGACGGGCCACCCTACGCTAATGGGGCACTACACATTGGTCACGCCTTAAATAAAATCCTCAAAGATATCATCAACCGCTACCAGCTACTGAAGGGCAAAAAAGCTCGTTATGTACCAGGTTGGGATTGTCACGGTTTGCCAATTGAACTTAAAGTTTTGCAGAATATGAAGCAAAGCGATCGCCTAAACTTGGCTCCTCTAGACTTGCGTCATAAAGCTAGAGATTTTGCTTTAAAAGCTGTGGACGAACAAAGCAAAGGTTTCCAACGTTTCGGCGTTTGGGGCGATTGGGAGCATCCATATTTAACCATGACTCCAGACTACGAAGCAGCGCAGATTGGTGTTTTTGGGCAGATGGTGTTAAAAGGTTATATCTATCGCGGTTTTAAACCCGTCCATTGGAGTCCTAGCTCTAAAACTGCCTTAGCTGAAGCCGAGCTAGAGTATCCTGAAGGTCATACTTCATCAAGTATCTATGCAGCTTTTGAGATGACTAGCCTCTCGGAGGCGGCGAAGTCTGCGTTAGAACCTTATTTACCTCAGCTATCTGTTGCTATCTGGACAACTACCCCTTGGACTATCCCAGCGAACTTAGCTGTTAGCGTCAATCCTCGGCTTGATTATGTGGTAGTTGAAGTAGGTTCGTCATCTAAATATCTAATCGTAGCTGCTGATTTAGTGGTTACTTTGTCCGCTAAATTAGAAACTCCACTCACAGTAAAAGCAACGCTAAAAGGTAAGGATTTAGAACATTCTACTTATCGACATCCTTTATTTGACCGCGAAAGTCCAATTTTAATCGGCGGCGAGTACGTGACTACAGAATCGGGTACGGGCTTAGTTCATACTGCTCCTGGTCACGGACAAGAAGATTATATCGTCGGTCAGCGTTACGGGTTACCTATCCTTGCGCCAGTGGATGAAAATGGCAACTTTACAGAAGAAGCTGGAAAATTTGTGGGGTTAAATGTATTGGGTGAAGGAAATACCGGCGTTATTGAAGCTTTAACGGAAGCGGGATCTTTGTTGAAGATGGAATCTTACGCCCACAAGTATCCTTATGACTGGCGGACAAAAAAACCGACTATTTTTAGAGCTACAGAACAGTGGTTTGCATCAGTAGCCGGGTTTAGGGAAGAAGCTTTAAAGGCGATCGCATCGGTACAATGGATTCCACCCCAAGGAGAAAATCGCATCACCCCAATGGTAAGCGATCGCGCAGATTGGTGTATCTCTCGTCAACGCAGTTGGGGCGTACCAATTCCAGTGTTTTATGATGAGGAAACCGGCGAACCATTGATGAACGAAGAAACGATCGCCTACGTGCAGAAAATATTTGCAGAAAAAGGTTCTGATGCTTGGTGGGAGATGCCTTTGGAGGAATTGTTGCCTGAAAAATACCGCAATAGTGGCAAAACTTACCGTAAAGGTACAGATACGATGGATGTTTGGTTTGATTCTGGATCTTCTTGGGCGGCGGTAGCCAAACAAAGACCGGAACTACAATATCCTGTAGATATCTATTTAGAAGGCTCCGATCAGCATCGCGGTTGGTTTCAATCTAGTTTATTAATTAGCGTTGCTAATAATGGCATTGCACCTTATAAAACTGTCTTAACTCACGGTTTTACCTTGGACGAAGAAGGGCGCAAGCAGAGTAAATCTTTGGGTAATGTCATCGATCCCAACATTGTAATTGAAGGCGGCAAAAATCAAAAAGAAGAACCACCTTACGGCGCGGATGTATTGCGTTTGTGGGTATCGTCCGTAGATTATTCAACGGATGTATCTATTAGTAAAAACATCCTCAAGCAAATGGGAGATGTGAGAAGCAAAATTCGTAATACGGCGCGGTTTTTACTCGGTAATTTGCATGATTTTGACCCTAGTAAGGATGCAGTACCTTACGAACAATTGCCCGAACTCGATCGCTATATGCTGCACCGGATTACGGAAGTATTTACTGATGTAACTCAAGCTTTCGATCGCTTTCAATTTTTCCGCTTCTTCCAAGCTGTACAAAATTTCTGTACGATTGATTTGTCCAACTTCTACTTAGATATTGGCAAAGATCGGCTGTACATCAGTGCTGAAAATACTTTGCGTCGCCGCAGTTGTCAAACGGTGTTGCATGTCGCTTTAGAAAATTTGACCCGTGCGATCGCACCTGTACTATGTCACACCGCCGAAGACGTTTGGCAATTTCTCCCTTATCCTACGCCCTACAAATCAGTATTTGAAGCGGGTTGGGTGCAATTAGAGGAAAAATGGCATAAACCAGAGTTATTAAAGTTCTGGCAACAATTAAGGACAATTCGCACCGAAGTTAACAAGGTTTTGGAGCAAGCACGGGTTCAAAAAGCGATCGGTTCGGCGTTGGAAGCAAAAGTATTATTGTATGTTGCTGATTCTCAATTGCGCCAACAAATGCACGCTCTTGATTCTAATTCCCTTACAAATAGAGTGGATGAACTGCGTTATATGTTTATCGTTTCTGGAGTGGAATTATTAGAAACTCCTGAAGCCTTGCAGCAAGCTAAGTACAGCTACAAGTCTGATAGTTTGGGCATTGGCGTAGTTGCCGCCGATGGGCATAAATGCGATCGCTGTTGGAATTATTCAACCTATGTAGGCACGTCTACAGAACATCCCTTATTGTGCGATCGCTGTGTTGCTGCTTTAGAAGGGGAGTTTTAAGCGTTCCAAATTTTATTTAGGAAAAACCAACAATTGCGGTCAGTATCCCAAATTACCCCAATCCCGTAGGGGCGCAATGCATTGCGCCCCTACTCTTGCGCCCCTAATAAAGGTCAAAAGCTACATACAAACGACATATCTATGTCATATTTACAAAGCACAATAGAAATTACAGAATATCTAAAAGGAGTAAACTACAGTGCAATGGCAGCGATCGCCTAATAAGAAGTTGCTGGTTGCAGGTTTAAGTGTTCTAAGTCTTGCTGTTGCCGGATGTAGCCAAGCAATAGATGCCCAGCCTCTCAAGCAAGCTCAAAGTGCCGTTCAAACCAAGCCTGGTAATGCGGATGTTCAAGCTTTAGTAAATTTTGGTCCTAGAGTCGCCGGAACCCCAGCAACAGAAAAAGCTAGTAATTACTTACTCCAAGAATATCGCAAGGCTGGATATGTAGCGGACATTCAAACGTTTAGTTATCCCAAATTTGTAGATTTAGGCTCAAATCTAACTATCGATGGCAAGGTAATTGCCGGGAAAGCCTTAAACGGTTCTCAAGCTGGAAAACTTACTGCACCTCTGGTTGTCGTGCCAAATTTTGGACGCAAAGATGATTATGCAAACGTTAATGTCAAAGGTGCGATCGCAATTGTCAAGCGCGGTGAAATTCGTTTTCTAGAAAAGGCTCAAAATGCGGCTGATTCTGGCGCGGTTGGTTTAGTTGTCGTTAATAACAAGCCTGGTACTTTATTCGGTGCTACGTTGGGGGGAAAGGTCAAAATTCCCGTACTGGCGTTAACGGATGAAGGGGGTAAAGCGTTACTAACTGTCAACCAATCTCCTCGTCAAGTAAACCTAGTTGTCAACACTCGCCAAGGCAATATTACCGGGCGCAATGTGATTGCTCGTTTACCTGGTGTAACTCAACCCAAAGTAATTTTAGGCGGTCATTATGACTCGGTGGTAGATTCTCCCGGTGCAAATGATAATGCTTCTGGTACAGCCGTTGTACTGGCGATCGCACGCACGTCTGCAAAAACCCCTCTAGCTCGTCAAGCTTGGTTTATGGCTTTTGACGGCGAAGAAGATGGTTTGCATGGCTCCAAAGCTTTTGTAAGCGGCGCTAAACCAGAATTTTTGCAAGGGCTCAAGGGTATGCTCAACTTTGACATGGTAGGCGTAAACGATCGCTTGCTTGTCGGTGGAACACAATCTTTAACCAAACTAGCCAAGTCTACAAACCCCGAAATTACTACTTTTGGTGGTCGAGGCGGTAGCGATCATGCTCCTTTTGCCAGTGCTAATGTACCCGTACTCTTTTTCTATCGAGGCGAAGATCCCAATTATCATAGCCCCGGCGATAAAAATGTAGATGCAAAACTGCTTAACGAAACGGCTCAACTTGGCTTCGATTTAGCCAACAAAATTCAAAAGTAATTGTTTGACTTTTCACAAGCAAATCTAAACCCTAACCAAACTAAAAACAACCATGCTAAAACTTTTACCAATAGGTGCGGTATTAGCTACTATTATCAGCACCCAATTGCCCGTCACTTCAACTCAACGCTTACAATTAACTCAATCACAACTATTAGCCCAGTCTTACAATCCCACTTCACCAGAAAATAATGATGACGGTAGGAGGATACTAACTACAGCGCTAGTAGTTGGTGGTATCGCAACAGGAGGTTATTTAGCAACCAAAAAAGCAAATACTGCTAAATCTAACACCAATAGTGAAATAGACAAAGCTAGTCCTAAGTTGCAGAAAAAACTGTTAATTCTTTTGCACAACGATCGCACTACCGCCAACCGTTTGGTAGCTTATACTAAACAAACCAATCCCCAAAAATCGGTTAATTGGGCAATGGAAAAAGTAATCTATGACTTAGAACGCGATCGCGCCTAAAAATCTCTAGTCGGCTTCAGCCCACTTTAGCTATCAGCCTGGGGTTTCAACCCTAGGCAGTTTTAGCGGCAATAGGTTATGTTTGTGCTTCAGCTACTACCCTTACTTTTTCTAAAAACTCTTGAGTTAACTGATTAAAAGCTTTTGCTCCTGCCGTACTAGGATTATTCAAAACTACAGGCATAAAACTATCAACAGCTTTGGCAACATTGACATCAATAGGTATATTAGTGCTAAAAAGCTTAGTTGCGCCAAAGTCTTGATTAACTCGCGCAATAACTTGACGATAATATCTCCCTGTCAGCAAATTGCCCGACATTGTAAAAACTATTCCCAACATAGAAACATTAAGAATCTGCTCTTTTTGATGACTTTCTTTTAAACTTGCAATTCTGCGCTCTAATAATTGAATCCCAATTACTGACAAGGGTTCTGGTTTTGCAGGCAATATATAAAAGTCACTAGCCACTAAAGCGCTGCGAGTCAAAAGAGTATAACCCGGAGCGCAATCTAAAATAATAAAGTCATATTCCGCAACTAGCGGTTGCAATATGTTTTTGATTAAAAACCTTTCAAAGCGATTCCATACAAACTCAAACTCGCATTTCCCTAAATCAATCGCTTCTTGATAAAGCATTTGCGATACTAAAAATTCGTCGTAAAGATCGATATCTCCCGGTAATAAATCTAATCCTGGCAATTTGCAAACATCGTGCTGCACTACGTCATGGCTAGAAAACTTCGGATTATCAACAGGATTAATAATTTGCTCGACCAAATATCGCAAAGTCTGCTTGCGTTTCCTAAACTTAGCAAACTCTGAAGGTGGCATCAAACTTAAAGTAGCGCTGATTTGAGTGTCTAAATCTACTACCAAAACTCGCTGACCATGCTCTTTAGCTAAAGCTGTAGCCAAATTGACCGACAAAGTTGTTTTACCAACTCCTCCCTTCATATTTGCCGTTGCAATAATATATCCCATTCATCCAGCCCCCTACGCCAAACAACCAATTAGACTTTACCTGTCAACGCTTATTTAAGCAATTTCCTGTCTTCAGACACTAAAAATTGCTAAACAATGTTATCTTAAGTTAGTTTGATGTTGAATTATCATTACGAGGACAATTTACAGATGGCTCATATCTTACATATAGACTCTAGTCCACGCGGTGAAAGGTCGCATTCTCGCAGTCTAACTCACCGATTTATCACCGACTGGAAAAATGCCCATCCTCAAGATACAGTCACCTATAGAGATTTGGGACATCACCCCGTACCTCATGTAGATGAGCCTTTTATCGCCGCCGCTTTCTCTGCACCCGAATCCCATACTCCCGAACTACAGAAGGCTATTAGTGTCTCTAATACCTTGGTAGATGAGTTATTAGCCGCCGATCGCTATGTCTTTGGCATACCAATGTACAACTTTAGCGTACCGTCTACATTTAAAGCTTACATTGACCAAATTGTTCGCCCAGGGCGTACCTTTGCCATGAACGACCAAGGTTATCAAGGCTTGGTTAGCGGTAAAAAAATGCTAGTTATTACTTCTATCGGCGGTAGTTATAGACTTGGGACACCAACGGCTGGCTATAATTTTCAAGAGCCGTTTTTAAGAGCAATTTTTGGCTTCATTGGTATTACAGACGTTACTGTTATTAACGCCGACAACCTCGATAGCGGTGGTGATGAAGGACGTAAGCAGTCTTTGATTGAAGCTAGTAATGCTATTAGCCAAGCGATAGCTAATTGGTAGAAGGTAGAAAGTGCGATCGCATCATTTATAGGTGCGATCGCTCTTACCTAAATATAATAATTTTAATTACAGATTAATTGAGTAATTAGCTAAAAGTGTTTACAAAATAATGATAAATCAGTAAAATTTCTGAAGCTTAAGTCATTTAGCTTCAGAGAAAATAAAGATATCATTCAATATTCTTAAGGCAAGACCAAATTGTTTTTCTACCCTAAGCTTTGCCGCAACGAAAGCGAAGTTGAAACCAAGCTAATTGTGCAGTATTTACTGCCAAAACTAGGTTATTCTTCAGATTTTTGGTTTCAAGAAGTTGCTTTCGGTAGTATTCGCTTAGACTTTCTTGTTTTTGCGGTACAAAAAGAATTACTTAGAGCAGAGCGTAATTTTCCTTGCAGCTTAGTAATAGAGGCAAAACATCCAAATCAAAACTTAGATAATCATGTCGGTAGGCTTAAACGCTACTTAACAAGCTTAAATGTTCAATATGGGCTACTTACCAATAGTAAAGACCTGAGAATTTTTAAAAACTTAAATGGAAACACCAATTTAATATTTCGCTGTTCTGGTCAAGATATTGAATCAAAAATAGAAGAAATTAAACTTATTATTGGTAGAAATAATCTTGTACTAAAATTTTCAGAACTACAAGACCAGAATAAAACAAATTTACAAATAAATCATAATTTACAAACAAAAAAACATTTTATGAAAGTAATTGCAGTTTATCACAATAAAGGTGGCGTAGGTAAAACAACTACAGTAGTCAATTTAGCTGCAGCATTAAGCAAAAAGGGTAAAAGGGTTCTAGTGATTGACTTAGATAGTCAAGCTAATACTACCTTTGCGACAGGCTTAATTAAGTTTGACGATGAAGAACTAGACGATATCAAAGACAACAATATTCTTCAAGTATTACAATCAGAGGATTATTTTAGTATTGAAGAAGTAGCGAGGAAATCTCAATTTAGTGACCCAAGATTGATGTTATACCTTCTCATATAAGTTTGATGGAATATGAAACCGAGCTAAATAACCTCGACGGCAGTAGACTAGCATTAATTCAGAAGCTCAAACTTGTTTATAATAAATACGATATTGTCTTAATTGATACTCCGCCTTCTTTAAATTTTTATGCAAGAATTGCTCTAATTGCAGCAGACTATCTCATAATTCCTTCAGATTTAAAGCCCTTTGCTAATCAAGGATTAGTAAATGTTAAAGGACTCGTGCAAAAAACTGATGGATTTAAAAGGGCGATAGGAAAACCTCCTTTAGAAATAATAGGTATTCTCCCTACCAAAATATCTACCAATGCCAAATTCATCCAATCAACTTTCAAAAAACGTCTAGAAAATGTCGAACGTCGATACCAGATTAAAGTGATGGATAGTGTTATTTATGAAAGAGATGATCTAGCAAAGTGTGCCGAAAAAGTGCAAATTGTTGGAGATATGGAAATAGTTGATCCTATATCTGTACTTGATTTTAAGCCAGATTCTATGTCTGCTGATGAGTTTGAATTTCTAGCAATTGAAGTATTAAGTAAAGTAGGATTATCTATATGAAATTATCTATTTCACTTGTTGCTGTTAAAAAAGTTGTATCTAATAACCCTCGTACAGATTTTTCTGAGGAGCAATTAGAAGAAGTTGCTAAACTAATTTTAGAAGCTGAAGGTATTATTAATCCTATAATACTTAGCCGCACTAGCTTAGAATCTTATGAAGTAGTTGACGGTCACTTTGAGTATTACGCTGCGGTTAAAGCCAGAGAATTAGATCCTCGTAAAGGTGAAATGATTAGCGCTTTCATTCTTGAAGAAGATAAGGAAAAAGCTCTTAGAGAGCAAATTAAAACCCTTAGAGAATATAAAACAACTCCAGGGATTCCACTGACTTTTATTACTAGCAAAGAATCAGTGGCTAGTAAAGATTCGGACAACATAGAGTTGGAGGATAGAATTGAGAAATTGTTTGTAGCAGAGATGGGCAAAATTAAAAAAGAAATTGAGCAAGCTCTACAAAGTGAGCAAAATAAGTCAATAGAGATTTTTCTTCAACATACTAAACAAGAATATAAAGAAATTAAAGATTCAATTCAAAATTTACAACAGGTTTTAGCTGAAGGCTTTAAGTTAATCATAGATGCAATAAAGCCGCCTCCAATTAAGTTAGAAAAGCCCAATCTTATAACAGCAAAAAAAGAAGATATTAGCAAAGCTTTAAAGAAAGTTAATGTTAGAAAAAAGGCAATAGAGGCAACTTATAAAGCAATTGAGTATTGGAGAAATAAAGAAGCGCTGACTTGGGAAAATTTAAAAAAATCAACAAAAGATAAGGCACATAAAATTCCAGATTTTGGAGAAAGTACCTATCGAAGTCTAGAAAAAGTTACAGAAATCATAGATTGATTCATAACAAAAACCTGTTTTTTCGTGCTTTGCGTAACTATTGGGTAATTCGCGATCGCATTTGCTGACTTGAAGGTAAATTTTTGATAAAAAACTGGCACTGACAATATTTTCAAGTACAATTTGCTACACTTTGGGTTGAAAATATTTAGCCCTATCAATCAAAAAAATATTTTACATGGCGAACAAAAAGCGCAAGCAAACGCTCCCACAAGTAGAATGTCTCCCTCCAGCCATCATCTATCGCTCGGTAGGTAATAAAAAAGTATCAAAAACAAACAGTTGGGGAAATTCGTTACTGGCTTTCGCCTTAATATTATCTGGCGCTGGTGCGGTGGCGGGTGGAGCGTGGTTGAGCTTGCAGCTATTTATGAATCCTGACGCAGTTAGCGATGTCAATAAAATTTTGCCCGAAAAGGTGAAACTTGCAGCTAATAACCCCGAACAGCAACCCCAAACTCTCAAACAAATTGAAGAACGCTTGCGTAAACAAAGAAAAATAGCTGGGGAACCGTTAGCGCTGGAAACCGATGCCAAAACTCAACTAGCAAAGTCTTTAGTTATACCAGTATTCAAAAACAACTCGAACTGCCAAACTGATTGCCAAGAAATTGTTGAATTGCAAGTCTATCAGCTAGTAAAAAATAATTTTAAATTTCCTTACCAAGCCGACGAAACCATTTATCAGTTAATCAGGGAGCTAGCTGTAGTGGGCCCAGATGAATCTTTTGTACTCTCTCCGGTGGTAAATTCGCAAACGGCTGACTATGGTTCAACGCGGCTATTGCCTTTGACTCAACTGCAACGCTTTTCAGGCGCTACACCCAAGTCTGGTACTTGGCTATATTTAATCGGTCAACGCCAGGAGTCAGATAATGGGATTGCTTACGGTCATATTTTGCATTATGACAAAAGTCGCTCGGCGCTTAGTTTAGTATTAACTTGGACTACCCCCACTGGACAAGTACCCAAATGGCAACAGGTTACGGGGGGCGGTTTTCCCGAACTAATAGTCGATCGCACTAGCGATTTAGAGCCTTACTTGCAAGTGTACCAAGTCAAACCCGCTCAAGGCTCTTTTCAGCAATTTGAGTTAGTACCAATTTCTATTGAAGAACCTGCACTAAAAACTAGGTCTTATCGTCATGCTTTGTTCCTAGCTAATAATGGTCTATGGACTCCAGCTTGGCAATGGTTAAAGTCACTGCCAAAGGGCAAAAATCCCCTATCTGCCGCTGCCCAAGCCCAAATCGATTTAATTGGGCTGTACGCCACCTATACTAGCAAACAAGCCGATATTGCTTGGGCAAGTCCGAGTCAACAAGCGATCGCGGCTTTGAGCGATGGACGCTGGGAAAAAGGACTGCAAATATATCGTGCTTCACCAGAAGCTACTCAAGAAATAGCTGATTTTTTAGTCAATGATTCCGGTAGATTGTGGAATCGGGTAGAAGCTGCTCTAAAAATTAATCCCCGCCGCCCAGCAGTTCAAACTTGGAGGGCGCTAATTTTAGGCGCTCAAGAAGGACAAGCAAACGCTCTTGCTTGGCTCAAAACCCAACCTCATAGCCCAGAAACCTTGAAGCATACTGAAAAACTGCTCAAAAGGCTAGATGGAGATTATGGGGTTTCTTTGACTGTAGCCAAACGCCCTAGTCGAATTGTTGGGTATTTGGAACCGCCGAGCAAAATTAATTTAGCCGATTGGTTGCCCATTGAGCCAAAATCTGTAACCGCAGGACAAAAATGGCAGCAAATTAGAGTAGTTAGTTATAACAACGGTCAAACCTGGCTGCGATCGCCTTTTAATCAGTTAAAAGTTCCCAAAACCGAGCCTGCTAAGTTTCTTTGGCAACAATTAGGTTTGAATATAGACCCCAATCTTGATATTGTGCTGCGGCTAACTAATGGAGAATCGCAAACAACGACAGTTACCGTTCAAGCTGTACAGTTGCAAAATGGCGTACTGCGGTTACTTGTACCAGCCCAAACCGAACTCCCGATTAAACAAATTCCTTTGGCGGTAAGTGCGGCGGCTTTGGAATGGATGGAACCCACAAAAATGACTTTGGCAGAATTTATTAAACAAGAATCTGTAGATGCAACGGAGTTTTTGCCTGCTATCTGGCGCGAGTTGCCCTCTAACTCTCATAAGTCTTTACCCAAGTTCGAGCAATTGCAGCAACAATTTAAAAATCTCACAATAGGGATAGTCGATCTTACTGGGGATAGCTGTCAAGATATTGTGCTGACTATTTCTGAGGAAGAAATTGCCACTTTGACAACAAATAAGTCTTATCAAGGCGGAGAACGGACAATCGCCTTTTCTGATACTGGAAAGCTTATATACAGCGAATTTGGTAGCCCCGGGGGTAAGCTTGTGGCGATCGCCAACTTAAAAGATTATGCGCCCCCAGCATTGCTAATTGAAAATGCTAAGAAATATGATATTCAGCGCTGGTCAGTAGCTAACCAGCGTTTTGAATAGCCAACTATCAGCAATTAATCTTAAGTATCGGCGCTGGTAGTAGCTAGGCGTTGTTTGTTGAGATTTTGTAATTGATATAATAGCGATTCAATTTCTGCCTCTAAATGCAGGTATTTCACCTGGACGGCAACTTGATAAGGAATCGGCGGAGAACTTTTTAAATCGGAACTTGCAGATTGAGAACGAGTAACTGGAGTTAGACAAGTAGTCATTGATTAATTAGCTAGTAATATATGCTTACTCACACCAACCAATGATCTTAACTGCAAATGAAAAATATTTCTGTATTCTTTGTGTCGATTTGGCAATTGGCTAATTAGTTTAAGTAGAACAAGAAAATTCTCTTTGACAGCAAAGGGTATAGAAGATAAGACTTCGCGGTACACTAAGGACAGTGAAAGTTTAATGGCTTTTGCTTCATTGCTTATCAATTCCCCCGATCGAATGACGACTTTGAGCCGTACTGTAACATCTTCTCCTCAATCCTGGTCTGGACTAATAGAAACCTACCGTCCGTACCTACCTGTAACTGAAAATACCCCCGTTATCACTTTATTAGAAGGGAATACACCTTTAATTCCCCTTCCTGCCATTAGCGATCGCCTTGGCAAACAAGTGCGAGTTTGGGCTAAGTATGACGGTTTGAACCCCACTGGCAGCTTTAAAGATCGGGGGATGACTATGGCAATTTCTAAAGCAAAAGAAGCGGGAGCAAAAGCCGTAATTTGCGCGAGTACGGGTAATACCTCCGCCGCCGCCGCCGCCTATGCCAAACGTGGGGGAATGCGGGCTTTTGTTTTAATCCCTGAAGGTTATGTAGCTTTGGGAAAGTTAGCGCAAGCATTGTTATACGGCGCTGAAGTATTAGCAATTAAAGGGAATTTTGACCAAGCGCTAGAAATAGTCCGAGATATGGCGACTAATTACCCCGTAACCCTCGTAAATTCTGTCAATCCGTACCGTTTGGAAGGACAAAAAACCGCCGCCTTTGAAGTGGTGGAAGTTCTAGGGGATGCTCCCGATTGGCTGTGTATTCCGGTGGGAAATGCGGGAAATATTACCGCCTATTGGATGGGATTTTGCGAGTATCATGCTCTAGGAAAATGCGATCGCTTACCTCGGATGATGGGTTTTCAAGCTTCTGGCGCGTCGCCGTTAATTACCGGAAAACCTGTAGCAAATCCCGACACTTTAGCGACAGCAATTAGAATTGGTAATCCTGCAAATTGGCAAAAAGCGAATTCTGTTAAGGAAGCTAGTCAAGGAGAGTTTAACGCGGTTACAGACGAGGAAATTTTAGACGCTTATCGATTATTGGCTTCGGAGGAAGGTGTATTTTGCGAACCCGCCAGCGCCGCATCGGTAGCGGGATTGTTGAAGGTACAAGACCAAATTCCGACAGGTGCAAAAGTTGTCTGCGTGTTGACGGGAAATGGATTAAAAGATCCCGATACGGCAATTAAGCACAGCCAAAACAATTTTCAGCAAGGTATAGCGCCAGAAATTCACGCCGTAGCTAAAGCGATGGGATTTTAGGTTAGTTGTTATGGCGGAGGGAAAAGTTTATTTAGTCGGTGCGGGACCTGGAAATGTTGATTATCTAACAGTGCGATCGCACCAGCTATTGCAACAAGCCCAAGTGCTAATCTACGATGCCTTAGTAGATGGTCAATTATTGCAGCTTGTACCGCCAGAATGCCACAAAATTGATGTCGGTAAACGTGGCGGTAAAATTAGTCCGCCGCAAATAGAGATTAATCGATTATTGGTAGAGTATTGTCAGCTAGGCAAACAGGTAGTTAGGCTTAAAAGTGGCGATCCGTTTATTTTTGGTCGTTGCACTGCCGAAATAACCACGCTGAAAGCCGCTAATTGCGATTTTGAAGTAGTACCGGGGATATCGTCGGCTTTGGCTGCTCCTTTGTTACTCGGAATTCCGCTAACAGATTCGGTGCTGAGTCGCTGTTTTGCTGTATTTACGGCGCACGAACCCGACGAATTAGACTGGGAAGCTTTGGCGCGGATTGAAACCTTGGTAGTGTTGATGGGAGGGCAACATTTAGCGGAAATTGTCGCTCAATTAGAAAGACATGGAAGATCGTTAAATACACCAATTGCGATCGCGCGTTGGGTAAGTTCTCCTCAGCAAAAAGTCTGGGTAAGCGATTTGACCAATATTGTCGCTCAAACAAAAGAACTTTCTCTAACTCCGGTGGTGATGATAATTGGCGAAGTAGTTAAGTTACGCACCTATCTCCAACCTTCACCGCTTCCCCTAGCTGGAAAAACAATTTTAATTACCCGCGCGGCGGGACAATCTAGCTTATTTAGCAACTTATTACAGCAACAAGGCGCTACAGTTATCGAAATGCCAACACTTACAATTGTGCCGCCCTCAAGTTGGGAAGCATTAGATCAAGCGATCGCCCATTTACTAGAATACGACTGGTTAATTCTCACTTCTGCTAATGCGGTAGAATATTTTTTCGAGCGGTTGGCAAATCAAAACAAAGACGCGCGAGCAATAGCAGGGGTAAAAATTGCTGTAGTTGGTGAAAAAACTGCCCAAATTTTGCAACGATACGGTTTAAAACCCGATTTTATCCCGCCGGAATTTGTCGCCGATGCGATCGCAAGTCATTTTCCCGAACCTTTAAAAGCTAAAAAAGTTCTGTTTCCTAGGGTAGAAAGTGGGGGAAGGGAAGTTTTGGTACAGCAATTGAGGGTCAAAGGTGCAGAAGTTGTAGAAGTAGCGGCTTATCAATCAAAGTGTCCTGACAGCATTGATTTAGTTGCTCTAGATGCCCTAGAGCAAGGCGCTGTAGATGTAGTAACCTTTGCTAGTTCAAAAACCGTTAAATGCTTCCACCAACTTTTAACGGCGGCGGGAGGCGTTAATTTAGAAGGAGTTTGTATTGCTTCCATTGGTCCGCAAACTTCAAAAACCTGTCAGCAATTGCTAGAAAGAGTAGATATAGAAGCGACAGAATATACTTTAGAAGGGTTAACTACGGCAATTGTGCGATGGGTAGATGGAAAGTAAACGTAATCGCCGTTTAATTGGCTTAACTGGGGGAATTAGTACGGGTAAAAGCACTGCCAGTAAGTATTTAGAGACGAATTACAAGTTACAGATTTTAGACGCAGATATTTACGCTAGAGAGGCGGTAAAAATTGGTTCTGAAGGCTTGAAGGCGATCGCATCTCGTTATGGTGAAAGCATATTGTTAGTCGATGGTAGTTTAAATCGGCAACAGTTAGGAAATATTGTTTTTAAACAGCCTGATGAGCGTCAATGGTTAGAAAAACAAATTCATCCTTACGTGCGTAATACCTTTGTACGGGAAATCAATAATTCTAACGCAGACATGGTAATCGTTGTTCCGTTACTCTTTGAAGCAGAAATGACCGATTTAGTTACAGAAATTTGGGTAGTGTATTGCAAGCCGATTCAACAACTAGCAAGATTAATGGAGCGCGAAAGTTTAACGCTAGAAGCCGCTCAAGCTCGGACTCGTAGCCAAATGCCCTTAGAGGAAAAATGCCATCGCGCTCACCTAGTTTTAGATAACTCCTCTAACCTAGAATCTCTATTTAAACAAATAGATGCTGCAATCCTTAATCCTCCACTTCCCCGCCAATAACTACATCCCGAATCCGCAAACTAGGGCCGCCACAACCTACAGGAAGCCCATTTTGACCACCTTTACCACAACCACCAGATTCATCCCAATAAAAATCGTCTCCTATACCTTCAATATTCTCTAGAGTTTGAAATACATTACCCGACAAAGTAACATCCCTTACAGGCTCGGCTATCTGTCCGTTGCGAATCATCCAAGCTTCCCCAGCGCTGAAGGTAAACATTTCGCCGTTAGTCATTCCCCCCAACCAATTACTTGCATAAACCCCTTCTTCAATATCGCTAAACAAGTCAGCCACAGGAGTTTTACCCGACTCTATCCAAGTATTAGTCATGCGGACAATGGGCGCATAATGGTAGTTGAGACAGCGAGCATTTCCTGTCGGCGCTTCCCCTAGCTTCCCCGCCGTCTCCCGCGAATGCAACCTTCCTACCAACACGCCATCTTTAATTAATTGTGTTGTAGTTGCTGGCGTACCTTCATCGTCATAATAAAAACTGCCACGATGCCCTGGAGGAGCCGCCCCATCAAAGATTTGCAGTTCTTTAGGTCCAAAGCGCCGTCCGAAACTCATAACTTCGAGCAAATCGGGGTTCTCGTAAGTCATATCAGCCTCTGAAAGATGACCAAAAGCTTCATGGACAAATAAGCCCGACAAAATAGGATCGATAACTACAGTGTAAGTATTGCCTTTAACCGCAGGTAAGGATAGCGCTGAAATTGCTCTAGTTGCTGCACTTAAAACTTTAGTATCTAAATTAGTCAAATCTTCGTAAGCTTTGCGAGAACCGACCGTTTCTCGCCCAGTTTGGACGGTGTCGCCATTACGAGCGGTAGCTGCAAACCGCATCTCCATATCCACCCACGATTGCTCGATTAATGTCCCTTCTGAGGTTGCTAAAACTACTCTTTGTACCGTGTCGCCATAACGGACAGAAGTAGTAGTAATTTTATCTACACTTTTAAGAATTTCACTATAGCGATCGCACAGTGCTTTTTTTGCCGCCAAAGAAACATGGCGCGGATCTGTCCCCGTTAAAGGTACAAAACAAATAGCTTGGTGGGGTTCAATTTGAGCGAGTATAGTTTCCGAATCGCCCACAATGCGGGCGGCGGTTACGGCTTCCTCAATTTTGGCTTCTATGGTAGAAACTTCGTTAAAGCTACTTAAACCCCAGCCGCCTTTATAACACGCGCGAATTTGTCCGCCTATAGATAAACCAACGCTTAGGGTTTCTATTTTGTCACCACGCCGTAAAATATCTGTACCCTCAGCTTCCTCTAAACGAATAGCTAAATAATCTACTCTAGAGCGATAGCGGGCGATTAAGTCAGCAAGCAGGTTTTGGACATCAACAACCGCGATCGGCATATAAAAAATAGTAAACTGAATCTATTTTGCAACGAATCCGGCAACCTTTACACTAAAGATTCAAATTTCTAACTTCCGGTTCGTTCTCTTGGGCTGATAAAATGAAACTCGCTTTCTACTTTTATCGCGGCTGGGAGTAATTAATGTTAGAGAAATTGCGGCAACAGCCGAGTTTATGGTTGGTTACTAAAGTAGCAAGTATTTTTTTTATTGTTTGTCTAATATTTATCCTCCATCGCTACTACAGCTTTTACGCTTCCTTCGATCAAGGTATTTTTAATCAAGTCTTTTGGAATGGTACGCACGGGCGAATGTTTCAAAGTTCGCTTTCTTCTAGCCTTTCTACCAATGTCGTCCATAATAACGAAGTTCCAGAGGTGTTTTATCACCGTTTGGGACAACATTTCACCCCCGCTTTACTGCTTTGGCTACCGCTTTACGCCTTAATTCCCTCTCCCGCTACTTTGTCGGTTTTGCAAGTAATTTTAATTACGGCGGCGGGGTTTGTTCTCTATGCTTTAGCAAGGCACTATTTAGAACCACCTCTGGCGGCGGCGATCGCTATTAGCTTTTATGGAGCTAATGCGGTAATTGGGCCTACACTGTCAAATTTTCACGACCTAAGCCAAATTCCCTTATTTGTATTTAGCTTGCTTTGGACAATGGAAAAACGCAAGTGGCGGCTATTTTGGCTTCTAGCTGTATTAACCTTAGCCGTGCGCGAAGATAGCGGAGTTGTGCTATTTAGCATTGGTTTTTACTTAATTATCAGCAAACGCTACCCCCGAATTGGACTAATGCTTTGTACTCTTAGCTTTGGTTATATGTTGGTACTTACCAATGCCATCATGCCGTTATTTTCTGATGATATTTCGCGGCGGTTTATGATCGAACGCTTTGGACACTTTACCGACAAAGAAGAAGCTACTACTTTAGAAATTATTTGGGCAATTGTCAGCAAACCAGGACAGTTGCTAGGGCAATTATTTTCTCCTTTTGGCGACAAAATCAAATATTTACTCGGTCATTGGCTACCATTAGCTTTTATCCCGGCTATTTCGGGCGTAGCTTGGCTAGTGGCGGGGTTTCCTTTACTACAAATCTTCTTACAGCAAGGAGAATCAAGGTTAGCAATTACAATTCGCTATGCTTTAACAGTAGTTCCAGGACTATTTTACGGTGCAATCCTTTGGTTAGCGCATCACCCTAAACAATTTAAGCCATCGTTTCAACGCTTTTGGTGTGCCTGCATTTGTCTATCTTTAATATTTACGCTGGCATCAAACCCTAGCCGAACTTTTTATTTTTGCATTCCTGACTCAATTCAGCCTTGGGTGTATGTTTCTTTACCGCAACAATGGCATCATATCGCCCAGATGCGGAGTCTATTAGCGCAAATTCCCCCCAATGTTAGTGTTTCGGCTACTACCTACCTTGTTCCTTCTCTTTCTAGTCGCCGGGAAATTCTCCGGTTTCCCATGTTGCAATTGCGTAACGATGCTAGGGAAGTTGTAAATTGTGAATATGCGATCGCCGACCTTTGGCAAATGCAACAGTATCAAGCAGCATTTAAGGGCGATCGCCAGTTATTACTAGAGAGTGTTAAGCTAATTAATCAAATTACAAGCGATCGGCAGTACGGAATGATTGATTATGCTGATGGTGTAGTTTTACTCCAAAAAGCCGCTTCAACTTCCGAGAAAGCAAACACTGCATGGCTTGCTTACCAAAACCAACTCAAGGCAATTTCTCTACTCTAGTTTTTGGATTAATTAAAGCCTCAAAAAGTTTCAGTAATAGACCTACTCTAGTTGCTGTTTGTATAGCTTTAAATCAATATATATTTAGAAATATTTATAGGATTGTGGTCGATGAAAATTTTGGTTTTAACGTGGGAATTTCCACCGCGAATTGTAGGCGGAATTGCTCGCCACGTAGCCGAGTTGTATCCAGAAATTGTTAAATTAGGGCATGAAGTTCACCTCATTACCGTAGAATTTGGCTCTGCACCAATGTACGAAGTAGTAGACGGGGTGAAGGTACATCGCGTTAATATTGCTTTCAGTCATGATTTTTTTCACTGGATAGTCAATTTAAACGACAGCATGGGCAGTCATGGCGCTAAATTAATGCAAGAAGAAGGCGCTTTTGATTTAATCCACGCTCACGACTGGCTAGTAGGGGATGCGGCGATTTCTCTAAAGCACAACTTTAAAGTCCCCCTAATTGCCACCATTCACGCTACAGAATTTGGTCGCTATAATGGGCTTTACAATGCCGATCATTATTACATTTGCGGCAAAGAAAGGTTACTTGCTTACAATGCTTGGCGGGTAATTGTGTGTACCGATTATATGCGCCGCGAGGTAGAAAGAGCGCTCCACAGTCCTTGGGATAAGGTAGATGTGATTTATAACGGGATTAGATCCGAGAAAAAACAGCATCAAACAGATTTCGACTTTTGGAATTTCCGCCGCCATTACGCCAACGATCGCGAACAAATAGTTTACTACGTTGGGCGTATGAGCTATGAAAAAGGCGTTTCGGTTTTAATCAATGCGGCGGCCAAAGTTTCCGCCGAAATGGGCGGCTACGTCAAATTCGTAATTATTGGCGGTGGAAACACTGACAATTTAAAACGCCAAGCTTGGGATTTAGGAATTTGGGACAAGTTTTATTTCACTGGGTTTATGTCTGACGAAGCTTTAGACAAGTTCCAAACTGTCGCCGATTGCGCGGTTTTCCCTAGTCTGTACGAACCTTTTGGGATTGTAGCCTTAGAAAGTTTTGCTGCCCGCGTTCCGGTGGTAGTTTCCGATACCGGAGGTTTACCGGAAGTTGTTCAGCATACAAAGACAGGTATAGTCACTTATACAGGCAACGCAAATTCTTTGGCTTGGGGAATATTAGAAGTATTAAAAAATCCTGGTTATCGGCAATGGTTAATAGATAATGCTTACCAAGACTTAGAACGCCGCTTTCGGTGGGACGACTTGGCAAAGCAAACCGTCAACGTCTACGATCGCGTAGTCCAAGAAAAATCTCAAACTGTTTGGTAGAAACTAGACGCGGGTCTTTTGCCGCCGCAAACTAGAAATAGTTGCCGTTACGTGTTGGGCTACAAGTTCAATTTCACAAGCGGTATTAAATCGCCCAATTCCAAATCTTACCGAAGCATAAGCTAGTGTTTCGGAGTGTCCTAAAGCCGTCAAAACGTGAGATGGAGCGATCGTGGCACTCGAACAAGCCGAACCCGAAGAAACGGCAACTATTGGCTGCAATCCTAATAGTAATGCTGCTCCATCTACACCTTCTACACTAATATTTAAGTTGCCCGGCAATCGTTGGGTGGGATGCCCATTAAGATATATTCCTTCTAACTTACTAAGCTGTTGCCATAAGTTTTGTCTTAAAGTCGTTAACCGTTTAGTTTCCGTTTCCATTTGCGCTAGAGCAATTTCTACAGCTTTGGCAAAGCCGACAATCTGCGGTGGGTAAAGAGTCCCAGAACGCCTAGAACGTTCGTGTCCGCCTCCGTGTAACTGCGCCGATAGTTGAACTCTCGGATTGCGGCGACGGACATACAAAGCACCTATACCTTTAGCACCATAGATTTTATGCGCCGTCATTGATAACAAATCGATCTTCATTTCCTCGACATCTAGAGGAATTTTACCGATCGCTTGGGCTGCATCGGTATGAAACAAAACTCCCGCCGCGCGACAGATTGCCCCAATTTCTGCCAATGGTTGCAAAACACCAATTTCATTATTAGCTGCCATTACCGATACTAAAATTGTCTCTGGACGCAAAGCTTGTTGAAAAATATCGAGATCGATTAGTCCGTCTGGCTGCACGGGCAAAATAGTGATTTCAAACCCAACACCTCGCAAATAATTACAAGGATCTAGTACGGCGCTATGCTCAGTTTGTAAAGTAATAATGTGTCGCCCTTTACTAAAATAGGCTTCTGCAATGCCCTTAATGGCTAAATTGTTTGCTTCAGTTGCACCACTTGTAAATACTATTTCTTCGAGGGAAGCGTTGATAGCTTTTGCTAAGGTATCTCTTGCTTGCTTAACCCCAGCTTCCGCTTCCCAGCCGTAAATATGACCGCTACTTGAAGGATTGCCAAAATACTCGGTAAAGTAAGGCAACATTACCGCTAATACCCGTTCGTCAACAGGAGTTGTAGCGTGACAGTCTAGATAAATAGGACGATTGTACAAAGTTTTTATTTTATTTTAACCTGAGTTCGGGTTAAGCAGAGGGAGGTAAAGCCCATTCTAAATGAAGAGAAGGCTTTTTAGGCTGATAACAGTAGGCAATCAAACCGCACAGGACGTTAACGGCAAAATTGACAGGACGGC
>JAESGR010000545.1_pt1 | contig 23237 bp, 28 predicted proteins | sample 9269771 | NCBI WGS metagenome assembly JAESGR01 (sample SAMN15739572, study PRJNA653492) | algae metagenome | isolation source: Chroococcus sp. CMT-3BRIN-NPC107 and co-occurring heterotrophs from well... | place: USA: Clark Mountains Wilderness, California | collected 2010-04-18 | reverse complement strand
GAGTAGGCAAGGGTGGTGTGAATAAACCATCTTGGGGCAAAAAAATACTCGGCCTTAATGCCGCCATAAAAGCCAAATTTGGGATCAGTGCCAAAGAAATTTTCTTGAATGGAGCAGTAATTTGCACCTAGACTGATGCCCAGCTGCGGGGCAAGTCCGTAGCGGGTTTGATATAGGCTCTCATCTCTAGCAGCCTTCAACGGATTGCTTTTCTGGCCCATCGAAACTATCGGCATCAGAGATAGAGCCAGGCAGGGTAATAGATAAGTGAGCAACGTTTTATTTGCCTTTCTTTGAAAAGCCATGATGATAAGAGATGTTTAGCCCATACATGAAAAAATGGCGGGTATGGTTATGGGGCAAGCCTTTATGAAGCAAGTGGAAATCAAACCCTGTAAACCATTGTTTATACACCCGGTGTGCGTAACTAACAATAAAAGCCGGAAACTGCGTTTTGAAAGTCGCCTCATTTTTAAAAAAACTATCATAAAACTCAAACTTTTTTCCTGTATTAAACAAGCCGTAGGATACCCCTACATACGAGTTGGGCCGGCCTAATTTTCCTTTAATATATTTATTTACACCCATGTGTTGATTGAGAATCAACCCCCTGATTTTCTTGCCCGGATTAAGATCTGCAAATCGCATTTCATCATAACGCAACACTAACGTATAGTGAAACTCATAAAAGTTTCTTGTCCGTACAGCACCTGACAGGCTCAGGCCAAAGCCGGCAATGTTTCGCTCATACTGATAAGGCATACATGGGCCTCCTCCACAAATGCTATAAGGATGATTAAAGGGCTGGATGGCAGACACATCTATCAGGTTGCTTGTGATGGCTCCCTGCCATTGCAGGCCGGCAGAAATCCGGTAGGAGCTCCATACTTTTTTGGCAATTCGTTGGCCAACCACAAGGCCTGGACTCAACAGCAGCAGCAAAAGAAAATAATACATCATCAGCCGGCTATCGCTAGTATCCTTGCGATTACTATTCATTTTTTGAAAGGTAGATGCCAAACCCTATGCTAAAGAGCAGATGATGATCGCTGGAGTAAGCATTCGCAAAGCGGTTGATTCTATAATCAAGGGCTGCCTGCAGGCTAATGGAAGGCGTGATAAAATACACAGTCCCAACGCCCATACTCACATTCCAGTACCCTTCGGAAGAGCGGACAGGTTCTGTGGCATTTGCATCGGCAAGGCGGTAGTAGGTGCGAAGGTAGCCGATAGTTGTCCGAAGGAATGGCCGCAGCTTTGTGTTCAGAAAATAATAGCGTACAAACGGGGTTAGGCCAATGGTAGTATACCTTGTGGAGCTGTATCGCTCGGTTGCTATATTAAAAGGCAGCTGCGTTCCAAGGGCAAGGTTATGGGCAACAAAGTAGCCGGCAAGCGGATTTAGATCGAGGTAAAAGGGATCATTAAACCTGACACTGCCTGAGCCGCCTAAAAGCCAATCCCTTTTGGATGTCTGAGCTTTTACAAAGGCAGAAGATGTACAAAACAGAAAGGCAATCAAAGCCATAGAAAGCGTTTTCATAAAAAATAGTTAAAAGTTTGCGTTTGTATTGCCCTTATAACGGGAAGTAGCTCCGCTCATGTATGAGAAGTAAGCTTTAAAAAATACTCTTAAAAAAAGGGGAATCCATTGAAAGTAGCAAATCAAAGCGGTTGTCCATTCCTTCATCCAATGGATGTATTCAGCATGTCATCCGGAAGGTAGAAGCCTAGCTAAAACAAAGAAACAAATAAATCATAAAACAATTTTTGAAGCAGCAGAATGGATGCAGGGTAGCAGAGAAAAAGTAAGAGTTTGCCAAGATGATTTCCTGTAGGAGCTTAAATTCTATTATTCAACATTCAAATTATGGAAGTAGACAGATATACATATTTTGTATGCAAAATCTATACTATACAAAAAAAGTTGTAGCTTTTTCTTGACATTGTGCGTATAAATTTTGTGTTTTAAGCGAAGATTGCCCTTTTAGCCAAAAAATGCCGCCCATGTTTGCACTTGCTGATGCCAATAATTTCTATGCTTCCTGCGAGCGGGTATTTAACCCCTCACTCAACGCAAAGCCGGTAGTAGTGCTTTCAAACAATGACGGGAGCATCATTGCCCGCAGCAACGAGGCCAAAGCTTTAGGCATCTCGATGGGACAGCCTTACTACCAGGCAAAGAATGTAATTGATGAGCATGGAGTTAAGGTGTTTTCCTCCAACTATGAGCTTTATGGGGATATGTCTAGTAGGGTGATGACCGTATTATCCTCGCTTGCCCCCGAATCCGAAATCTACTCGATTGATGAGTGCTTTCTTGGTTTTTCAGGTTTTGATGAAAGCAGGCTGGGAGAACATGCAGGGCTAATCAGGGAGCGTATCGGTAAATGGACCGGCATTCCTGTCTCTGTGGGCATGGCTCCTACTAAGACCCTTGCCAAAGCTGCAAATAAAGTGGCCAAGAAAAACGAGGGGATTAAGCTGATTAGAACAGCAAACGAAATAGATGAATTGCTGGAGAAGTATCCGGTAGAGGACTTATGGGGTATTGGACGAAAGTATAACAAGCGTCTGCAAGAAATGGGCATCAAGACCGCCCTGCAATTTAAAGGGCTGCCGGAAGGATGGGTGAAAAAGCATATGACCATCTCAGGATTGAGGCTTCAATACGAACTAAAGGGAATATCCTGTATCCCATTGGAAAAAGTATCTGCCACTAAAAAGGCTATCTGTACCTCCCGAAGTTTTGGGCAATATGTATCCACCTACAAGGAGATGGAGGAGGTTGCGGCTAACTTTGCCTTTAAGTGCGCTGAGAAAGCTCGGAAAGAGAATACGGTAGCAAGAGCGGTCACAGTCTTTATTCATACCAATGGCTTTAATACAACGCTTCCCCAGTATTCTAACAGCCGAACAATCCGTATGCCGGTAGCAACGGCTGACACGGCCCAAATTCTGCATTACATGCGTATAGGCTTGCGATCTATCTACCGTACGGGCTATGCCTACAAAAAGGCCGGGGTGCTGCTCACAGGGCTGCATACAAAGGATGCCGTGCAGATGGATCTCTTTGATGGAGTAGACCGAAACAGGCAAACCTTCTTGATGGAAACCATTGATGAGCTGAATCAAAAAATGGGCAAAAAAGGCGTGTTTGATCCACCTGTAAAGTTTGCCTTGCAGACACATCTTTCCGAGCAGAAGAACTGGCCTATGCAGCGAAAGTTCTTATCTCCCTGCTATACCACACGCTGGGAATCGGTGCTTAAGGCTAGCTAATAGCATTCCCTTTTTAGTGAAATACCTCAACCAACCAAACAGACAAAATAATGGATACCACCAAACTAGGAGCCTTTTCTGTAAGCCTGAGTGTAAAAGACCTTAGCATCTCCAAGCAGTTTTATGAAAACCTTGGCTTTAGCGTTTTTGCCGGGGATATAGCGCAAAACTTTCTCATAATGAAAAACGAGAAAGCACTTATTGGACTCTTTCAGGGGATGTTTGAAGGGAATATTCTCACTTTCAATCCGGGATGGGATGAAAACGCCCAACACATTGACCCCTTTGAGGATATACGGCAAATCCAACAAAAGCTGAAAGACAAAGGCATCGGCCTGATAACCCAGGTGGAGGAAAATACGTCCGGGCCTGCAAGCCTGATGCTAGCTGACCCGGATGGAAATCTTATTTTGATCGACCAGCATCGCTAAACCCTTTTCAAAAGGGCAAGCAAAGAAAACATGACACTATATGAAAAGACATATGGATTAAAATTTACACTAATTAGTGGACTTGCTTTGCTTGTGATAGTAAGTTTCATGGTAGATTATTGGGTACTCCTACTTGTGGATAATTACTTCACTAGCTTCATCCCCTTCTTTAAAAAGACCGAACAGATAAGCGACTCGCTCACAAATAATTTGTCAGTAACTTTCCTTATTCTCAACCTAATTGGTTTACTGATCAGTAGTTTGTTTTTCAAACATCAGAAATGGAGCATTTTCTTTTTTTCATCGATTATAGTATTTATAGGGGCTGCTCTAATAACCAATTATTTTAAAGTAAGCTTTGGACGGATAAGACCTGAAGAAATAGTTGAGCAAGGATTGAGCGGAATTCATTATTGGTTTGCCAAAGGCGATAGTTTTCCTTCCGGACATACCTCCTACTATTTTAGTCTGTTCTTTCCTGTGTATTACTATTTCGATAGGTGGAAGCCTGTTATACTTATTCCTATACTTATTGCTTTAGGGAGAGTGATCCAAAAAACTCATTTTTTTAGTGATATACTTATGTCTGTGTGGATTGTGGTGACACTAACAATTATAACAGATTTGCTCATAAGTTTGATAATTGGAGAAATAAAGAAACTATCCATCAATAGACAATAGGACCCTGGAAGGCCGGCAAAAAACAGAAAGGTGGAATTTAAGATTCTCAAACTATAGAAACCTCAATAAGTAGCACTTGAACTCTTCTGGGCTTTTTCTGGGAAGCCCTTAAATGGTATTGCCTGCCTTTTATTCAAGGAGTTAGCAAACAAACGGATAAAATTACAGCTAAAACTCTTTATATATTTCTTCCCCTCTTGCCCATCATTTTCTATGAAGCAGCAGGGATTTGCCGCAAATGCCTATATGGGAGTATGCTTGCGGCATAAAAGGTGTGTTTATTCCACCCTTTTGGGCGGATAACCACCAGTCGGAATAGTACAATTAGGGTAGTGGCAAACCATCAAGAAAGAGAGTGAAAAGGAATAAAGTAACAAATTTGGGCATACAGGCAGCGAAATGAGGCAAAATAGGAGGCTATCGGTTAGCAGGATACTACAAAAGTATGTATATTGAATAAGGGGTGGAGAGGGGAAGAACAAGGTATAAATTGACTAAAAAGCAACGCTAAAGGTAGCTAAACGGGTAGGAAGAGGAATAAAGAGGCAAAAAAAGCACTTTTGGAGTTACCCGGAGAGGAGTTGCAACTATAAAGGAAATAAACGCTATAAATAACAAAAGGTGCGTTTAGCCAACTGTTGGCTGCTTTAGGAATGATGAAAAGAGTCTATTTTGTATTATTATCGTTAATGGGTTGGATAACCTATGAGGCTACAGGCCAAACAGTGGTTGAGAAGCGGAATACTTTTAACCCCAGCAAAGTCTTACAACTAGTAGATACAAGCAAATTCTTCCTAAAAGAAACCAATTCTGTCATCATTACGCATAGTGAACAAGACAGCTCTCAAACAATAGCCATAAAATGCAAAAATGCAGACTGTTTTGTTTACTTAGACACCTATGGTTGGGATGGCTGTGAGTTTTGTTACTCAGCCCTACATATTATTCCCCACAAAAGGCGATTCACTATTCGGCTGTATTCAAATGGCGAACAGATAGGGCAAGTTAAGCGCAAAGCTTTGAGCAGAGACTTAACTATGCCAGTGGCTAGTATCAACTATAGCAGCTACGTGAGGCAGGATACCGGTTACTATCTTATCCATAAGGATACGATCAAGAGCATTGAATTAACCTTTGATACCCGAACAGAACCGCACATTGAGGTAGACAAAGGATTCAATGCCGATGGAACCATAACTTATAGCTATGGTTTTGACCAGTACTGGGTAAACTATTATAAGGAGAATCAATTTCTCTACAAGCAAAAAATAGAAGGTAAACCTTCCCGAATACTTTTCCATTACTTACGAGCCGAAGATATGCGAAAGCAAGGTATAACAAAAGTCACCTTTCACTTCCCTTCTCTTTTACTTTTAGATAGAAGGGAGAATAAACCAGAGAAGATTGCCTACAAAGGGGAGGATATTACAGTGATGATAAAATAACAGCAGCCAACAATGCATATAAAACGCCAACTGTAGCTCCAACACTCAAGCCAAAATAGAAAGCTACAGATGCGTATATGCTTGGCTCATTGGCTGTGATAAAAGAAAAAAGACGTGTCAAAACTAAGATGTGATTGTGGCCATATTATCGTTGACCAAACCGATAACTTGCCCTACAAAGGAATGCTCATTCGGGATCAAGATATGGAGCCCTATTTTGATGGCATCACTACTTCCATCAATGCATTTATTGAAGCTATCAAAGCCAATAAACGCGAAGAGTGGATTGCGTCTTTTTTCGGCAAAGATTACCCGGCTCAGCTAGATAATGTATCCATCTTATGGGACATTAGGTTAAGATATAGTAAATATGAAACTACGGTATTTCAATGTGAAGCATGTGGTAGAGTACTGCTTGAAATTCCCTATAATAAATATTATTCATTTAAGCCTTATGATAAGCCATGGGTGAAAGTTTTACAAGGAATATCAAAGCAAGAAAACAAAACTGAGGAATAACCACAGCCAACACCAGCTTCTTTCGTCAACCATTCCCTCCCAGCCAAAGCCCCAACACAGCGGAACCGGTATGCGAGAAGCCATGAACCATTGTCAGTAATGTAAATATTAATACAAGAATAGAGTGATAAAAATGCTAATTAAAGGTACCGGATTATCCATGTTAATTTTCTTGTCCGTTTCTTTTTTGACGGGTTTAAAATCTATATTAATGCCTGCATTTGATTATCGTATAAGTATTGGTTTTCCGTTTAGATATTATTATCAATTCTGGGTGGATGGTTATCCGCAGCACGGTTCAGATCTAATGAATGGGTTATATGATTGTATCATAACTTGGGTACTCGTGGTGGGGGGATACTTATTGATAAAAAGAAAGATAAGCACATACTGACAACACCTAACCCTACGCCAACCGCCTTATTCTCAGCACGAGACCCAAGCACAGAAGGCCGGTGTGCGAGGGTTTGTGAGCGGTTGTGCGTTATTGGAAGGGATATAGACAAATAAGATGCATAAAAAATTTCCGGCATACTATTGCAAAGAATCATTTATTGATGTGGTTCTACCTGCTGACGAAATTAAAATAGATGATTCAAAAAGGTGGCTAATAATCGGTCGTCCCGGTGTAGATGGTATTGAATTTAGAGTTAAGAAACATGAAGCTGATGCAGCCGTTTATGCCTACTATCCAATCGACAATGAACATGTTTGGATTGCTAATTCAGCTGAAGATTTGATTGAGAAGTGGAAAGCAGGGGCAATCATATTATAAAAGACAAAATAACAAACGCACAACACTTACTTCAGCCGATCAGCGGCCCATTCCAAGCTTAACCTTAGCTCAAGGGCTCGCCGTCGGGAAGTTGTGGGCCGTTGGGCGTCATGTAAAAAATGAAAGAGATATACTTCGACATAGACTGGATTATTGAGTTAATAAAGGAGCAGGAACCAAACCGTCTTGATATTATCGAGCAATTAAGAAAAGTAGATAGAAAAAAATGGATAGGGCAGCCATATATCTATTTTGTTTCAGCAGAAAGACCAAATCAACCAGGTTCGCAATGGCAATTTGCTGAAAATATTGTGTTGGAACATACAACTGAAGGCACAATTATTCTGGACATTTTAAAAGATGGAAGAATTGGAGGAATTGAGTTTATAAACCAGATTCATTAGCTGAAAAATAAAAATGTAAAAGTACGAACGCCCAACACCACCTCCACGACAACCGGCCTTTCCTCACCTTAAGGCCAAAGCTGGAGGACCAGTATGCGGGGAGGTTTGTACCATTAGGCGTAAGCAAAGAAAAAAGAATAGCTAGCAGAATTATATTTCAGATGGGTGTATCCTTAGATACAATGTGGCAAAACATGAGTAATGGCGACTTGGTATCGTTTAAAGCCACTATAGATCATTCCAGTATTGATGTAAAAGATCGAGATCGTCTTAGGACTACTATTCTCCATCGGTATGCTTATTATGTAAATTCGTTGAAGTATAACCCTGTTGAAATAGTGAAACTGCTTATCCAGAAAGGAATGGATATAAACTGTTCTACGAATAAGATAGGGCATGGAGTAACAGCTTTGCATATTGGCGTACAGCAAGGTTCGCTTGCCTTATGTCAGGCATTATTGGATCAAGGTGCTGATATTGATAAAGTAGAAATACATGGCAATACGCCCTTATGGTTTGCCGTAATGGATTACATTAAGGATACTGAGAAATATGGAAAGATTATCGAATATCTACTGGCAAAAGGAGCCGACCCCAATAAGGAAAATTATTATGGCCACTCTCCCTTTAAAGTAGCTTTAAAACTAAAGGGGACGGATGTTATTAAATATTTCCAAAGCGATAACCATTGAGTTTATATTATAAAGATAAATAAAAAGGGAAAGCTATACGCCTAACGCTACATTGACCGATAACTCGGTCGCCTACGCAAATAGCTTAGCAAATGGCCATAGTATGCGGCAATATTGGCTCCATTAGTGGCCATAAAAGAAATAAAATGTCTGACAGAATAACTGCCATTATTCCCAAGGATTCGACTTATCAAGTTAATGATGATACGTTAGAGTTAGCAAGGAAAACTGTGGTAAAGTATCTAATAAAGAAAGTTTATTACGCAGATGGACAAGTAAAAGCTTATTTGTATAAGGATACCAAACTCTTTTACCAAAGCCCGGAAGATATTTTCAGTGAGTTTAATTATGATTGGATGTATATGCATTGCATTCAATGTCAAAAGGATGTTAAAGCATGGTGGTATAAGACAGTTGAACAGCTACCGGATTATAATAATATAAATTTACCATGTCCATGTGGTAAGAAAGTAATCGACCTGAATAGATTAGAATATGGCGGAATAGCCTTATATTTTGTTTGATTCTCAATTCGCATTTGGAATATAATGAATGAGTTAACGGATGATGAGTTTAATTTAATGATGGCTGAGTTAGAGAAAATACTTGGCTGTGAACTACAAACGGAATGGGGAAGATATTAACTACGGCCACTAACACCAGCTTCGCCCGACAACCAGCCCTTCTTCAACGCAGGGCTACAGCGCAGCGGGACTGATATGCGGGAAGCCATGTTCCATTAGGGCCAATTAGAATAAACAGTGAACAAAGAACAAATTATAATAGGGCAAAAGCGAATTGCTGTCGATAAGTTTAAGACGAGTCAGCTTTATTCCACCTATCCGAAGATAAGTGAAAATTGTTCCTGTAGTGATTGCGCCTATTTTGAGAAGGAAGTAATTTATCAAGATTTTCCGCTTTTTCATCTCCTGCATGCCTTGGGAGTGGATCTATCTAGACAACCTAATATTGTTCCAGATGGCATTTGCTGTCCAGGAGAAATTAATGATAGGATAATTTACTATGGTTACTACAAAGTAGTAGGCAGTATGGAAGATAACCAAGAGACAATAGAGTGTTATAATAATGAATTAGGCCCTTATACCAGTTTGACCATTCAACGGGCAAACGATCAAGAATTAATTTTTGAATTTTATATTGAAGCAGAAAACAAAGAGGAATAATTAGGCCCTAACACCAGCTTCGGCGCCAACCAGCCCTGCTTAACACATGGCCACACCGCAGTGGGACTAGTATGCGAGAGGCTTTGTTACATTAGTCTCTCCTTAACATAATCATACTTATTGAACCAAAGGTCAACTCCTGAAATGACTTTACATTAACCTTGTAAAGTGATGATTAAAAAGAAATTAACTAAATCTACTAAAAAGTCCTACTCGCCCTTTGAGAAACGAAAGATTGTAGAAGAAGTCCGATCCGGCTTCTATACGTTGAAACAATCAAGGAAAAAATATATCTTTTCAAAAACAATATTTTGCAAATGGAACCGATGGTATTTCAAAATACGCTTGCTTCGCCATTTCAAACCTAAACTTTTTCTTACTATGAAAAAGGCCAAACAATCAGTAGATGAGCTGAAAAAACAATTATTGGAAGCTCAAGCACAAATAGATAAGCTGCAACTCAAGAACACGGCTTTAGAAACCATGATCAATATTGCTGAAAAACAGCTAAATGTAGATATCAGAAAAAAGTCTGGTTCCAAACAGTCCAAGAATTAAAAACACAGCGACCCTTAGCTGGCGTTGGGGCATTGTGTGGATTGTTTGGAAGAACTAGGCAGGCTTATTATGAAGCCTGTTGGCGGGAAGAAAAAACTATTAATGAACAAGATTTAGTGATTCAGGAGGTAAAGCGGATCAGAAAAGATCTGCCTAAAGTAGGAACCGATAAACTGTATTTTTTATTAACTGATTTCTTTAAAGTAAACCATATAAAGATGGGCAGAGATAAACTATATACACTCTTGAGAGAACATAAGCTACTTATCAAAAGAAGTAAAAGAAGAGCTATTACTACTAATTCAAATCATCCTTTCTATAAGTATCCGAACTTAGTCAAGAATTTCATTCCAGCCAAGCCTAATGAGCTATGGGTAAGCGATATCACGTATGTTTTGCTACCTCATAAGTTCGCCTATTTAAGCTTGATCACAGATGCCTACTCCAAAAAGATTATTGGCTGGTCACTGCAGGAAAACCTGCAGTCAAAAGGCCCATTGGAAGCCCTAAAAATGGCATTACATGATTCTAGAAGAAATCTTGACAAGTTAATTCATCATTCTGATAGAGGTACCCAATATTGTTCACATGAGTATATAAAGCTACTCAAGAAACATGAAATTGGTATAAGTATGACCCGAGATGGAGATCCGGGAGAAAATGCTATCGCTGAACGGATCAATGGTACAATCAAGAATGAATTTTATTGTCGTGGTTTCCTTTCTTTCCCTCTGGCTAAACAAGGTATCGCAAAAGCCATCAATACTTATAACCAGCTTCGTCCACATGCTAGCTGTGATTATTTAACGCCTGCTCAAGCTCATAATAAAAAGGGTATACTCAACAAAAGATGGTATAGCTACAATACTAAAAAGTACAATTTATTAAATGCTATTTGAGGTACTTATTTTATCTTCAATCCTGTAAAGCTATTTCAGGTATAGACCAAAATGATGTGTGCATTTGTAGCACATATTTCTCTATATTGTGATATACACGCTGTAATTATCTGCTACATAGCGTGTGTACAGATGTTAGCTGCTATAAAGATGAATTATAAAGCACAAAGCCTTTTAGCACTAGTTTTAATTTTCACAATTTCTCTCAGTTGTGAAAAGAAACCTATCTATAAGAATCAAAAAATAAAAACAATCTCTGAGTGGAGGTGTGATCCATGTTTTATGGGATCTGCTTTAGTAGAAAAATGGTTTAAGACAGATTTTAAGAAAATACAATATTTTGATACTACAGGCAGATTACTGAGAGAAGCGGAAACTTATATGGAGAAATATACCACAATAAGTAACTATCATTATGACAGTTTAAATAGGATAAACTTGGTCAATTATGATGATCAGATTAATAGGCAAGATACCTCGCTAATCAGTAAAGCTACCTATCGCTACAACTCAGATGCTAGCTCAGTAAAAATCCTTCGAGGAGATGAAACTAATCCACATACTATAGAGGAGCATAAGTATGATTCTTTAAAAAGAAAAATCAGTGAAGCATATACCTTTTATCAACAATCACCAGAAAATAGGTATCTATTGATTTTGTATAAATATGATTCCTTAAATCGCCTGATAAGACGATATAGCCACGAGGATAAGGAAAGTGAAGGTAGATTTTATTACTATCCCTCCAAGACGACTATAGAAGAGAGGATGATTGATAAGACATCAAATTTTATATATCATACCAGAAGCTACTTGAATGAAAAACAGCAAACCCTCTATGACAGCACTTTTGAAGAGAATGTATCTACCAAAGAGTATAAATTTACTTCCACTAACAAATACATATACAATGATTCAGGTCAATTGGAAAAGATTATACAATATTATTATAATTTCCCTTCTTGCTTAACAGATCAAAAGAAAGGGTGGTATACAGCAATCACAGAGTATAAATATGAGTATTACTGAAATTAAATAGTAAACAACAAGCAGCTAACATCAACTAATCCGGTCAGCGGGCCTCTACAGCATAAGGCTGACGCTTCGAGCCTCGCCGCCGATTAGTCATGTTACGTTAGCCAAAATGAAAGAACTAAGTTAACTTAAGCCGGAGACATAATAATCACCTATGATGCTAAAACACCTGGTAGATATGCGAGACTTATGTTATGCAATGCTCAAGAAACAATGGGGAGAATCCTATGCCCAGCAAGGCTATGCGTTTCGAGTGATGGTATTACATGGTGGTTATTACGTTGCATTATGGACAATAATTGCCATTCTCCAATATAAGGCAGGAATTCCTGTATCGCCAATAGTGGAAGACAATTTTATTATTAGACTTATTTGTGGAATTCTTGCCTTTCTTCCGTATTACTTTCTGATGAAATATCTCCTTCGACGCATCGAAAGAATCCCTATAGATAAAGATATGTCTGCTAGTAAATACAAGTTGCTAATGCGTAGGGCCATTCTCACCCTGGTTATAAGTTTTGCTTTGTTTGCACTTATCCCCTGGAGCCTGGATAGGCTGCTGCCATTCTTCTAATGAAATGTATTCACATCTACAGTTTAATCATGAAACCATAAGGAATTCAAAACACAAGCTTAACACAAGGGATCGCCGCCGGGAAGCAGTGGGCTATTAGGCGTTATTTATGAAATCACTAAAACCAAACAGATATGGAACCAATCACTTTTTTATTACTAGTCATGATTAGCTTTAGTGGGATAATTTGTCTTCTACTTGGTTATAAAATCAGACAAAGCCAAGCTATAGAATTTGTATCCTTACCTAACTTATCATTAGATAAAATAAAGGATAAAGTAGAATTCAGCCGTTATGCAGGAAATCGGGCAATGATGATAGGATGTGGTACGCTAAGTAGTGCAATTATGATTTTGATATTGCCTCAATTTATAATGGAGATTATTATTGTATTAATAGTGCTGATAACTATAGTTAGCCTTGAATTTGTAATAAGTTCTAAACAGTATTTATTGAGAGACTGATTAAAGGGTAAAAAACAGACGCCTAACGCAAGCTTCAACCGATCAGTGGCCTACTCAACACAAGACTACAGCTAAAAGGCTCGCTGCTGGAAAGCCATGCTCCATTAAGCCTTATTTGCATTGCTCCTAGAATTTCCCTCTTAAAAAGTGAATCTTACAGCCGGTTAAAATACAAGAATGCTAGTTAACATAAAAGATGATCTTTCACAAATTTGTTGATAGTGCAATTTTATTCCCCTTTTATAGTGTTCAGACCTATAGTACTATTTCAAGATATATAGTAATAGTATGTATCTATCTGTTAAATAGTATTTTAGTCTGATACTTCAAGGCTCTTCACGCTAAAATAGGCTTAATTTAATTTCCTGATTTTAGACAAGCAATTTTAAATCAGCTAGCAATTCCCTTTTACTACCAAACCTATGTGTATTTACTTTAGAGTTACGGGTATCCGGACAAATCGAGAAATACTCGCAACTCCAAAGTACAATTTTTCTCTAGCTACTGAGCACTTTCTTATTCTCTACAATAGAAAAGAAGGTAAAAGTAACAAATTGGCTGGTTTAGCAGCTATTTAGTTCCTGTATACAGAGTATAAGACTTGCACGCTGTGCCAGGAAATGATATATTGAATAGGAGTAAGTAGCCACTTGAGTAGAGCTTACATGGCTCCTAGGGTAAAGGTAATGGTGGCTAATCTTGCACAGAAGGCAGATTATGGCCACTTAACTCTCATCTTTGGAGTTACAAAAGCAGAGTTGCAACTATAAAAGAAATACCCGCAACTACTAGTGGACAGTTACGGGTGTACGTATGTTGTGTGCAAAAAAATTATCAAATAAAAGAATGATGATACTGATAAGCTTGTTTTTATCGATATTATTGACGGATACGACTCCTGTTTATGAACAGGTAGCATTAGACCATTTTTTTAAGAATGTTATCTCTCAAAAGTACCCTGATTTGAAATCAGTGGAATTGGCAACCAAAACCGATACAAGTACTCAGCTTTGGATTATCAATGGATGCACACAATGGGATGAGAAAATCAGAAAAGAAGTAAGTTCCCAAAGCACTCATCCTACAAAAGAGTTGAAGCTACCCGAGTCAAGCATTCCCATCAATAAAATCAGGGGCAGATCTAACCGATTAAAATTATATGTTTCGCCAAGCAGAAGGGCAGGTGATACTTATTTTGTAGAGGTTGCAGCTTATAGGAAGCTAAGGTTTGTAGATCATTTCTTATATCAATTTGACAGCAATGGGAGGTTGATCAACACTTGCGAAAGAAATGAAATAATATAAAGGTAAACTTCTGCACACAACACCATATTGACCGATAACCGGACTTGCCCAGCGCGGGGCTTCAACGCAATTGCCACGGTATCCGGCAATATTTGATCCATTGGACAAAATCTAACGATAAATTAAAAAAGGTCGAGTAAAAAGCATTCTTTGTGTGTCAATCTACCCTGGAAAAGGCCTCACCTACAGCCTACCGCTACCAGAAAAAATACCATTTGTCCGACATCTACCGCTTATACTTCAAAGAGTATCTGCAATCTACAAGCAGACAGTTGTTTATAGAAGAACGTCATTTAACAGCGGTTAATCAAACTCTATGCTGTAGAACCGGCAAACTAGGCTATCATTTGTTTAGATGCAGTGGTTGTCAAGAGCAAAAATATCTCTATCATTCCTGTAAACATCGTTTCTGTGGCAACTGTGGTTCAGCAGAAACGCATCGGTGGGCAGAAGACTTGCAGGTCAAGCTTTTAAATATTCCCCATCATCATGTGGTTTTTACCTTACCTGCTGCTCTACGTAAACTGGCTCGAGACAATCCTAAAGCTATCTATGATCTGTTTTTCCGGGCCAGCAGTCAGGTATTGCAGAACTACGTTAGCTACAAACATGGGCTCAAAGCGGGTATTGTGAGTGTCTTGCACACAGCTGGCAGTGATCTCAAGTATCATCCTCATTTGCATCTGATTGTTTCAGGCGGTGGCCTTGCTATAAGCACAGGTCAACAGGTGGTCCTACCAGGTAACTATTTGTGCAACAGTGCACATCTCAAGAAGCGTTTTCGGTGGCAGTTTGAAAAGGGGCTGCTAGACTTATATGAAAAAGGTAGCTTACGCCTTTCGGGCAGCCTGGCTTTGGGCAGAAGCTATTTTCTTTCATACTTAAAGAAGCTCAACAGTCATGATTGGGTAGTCTCAGTACAGCCGGCCTTAGCCGATAAATCCCATATTGTCAAGTATGTAGGCCGCTACACCAAAAGAGCCTGCCTGAGTGAGTACCGCCTTGCTTCTATAGAGGCAGGCCGGATAGGTTTCAGTTACAAAGACTACAAAAACAGTAAATCCGGAGAAAAGCCCAAAGAAGCGATGATGGTCTTGCCCTACAGTGGTTTTTTAGACCGGCTTTTGCAGCATGTACCGGCCAAAGGCTTCCGCATGGTGCGCTATTATGGCTTGTATGCCACGCGTGTCAAAGAAAAGGAAGCTGTTGCAGCACCGGCTACTCCTCTTGCTAGTCAGGTAGTAGGCAATATTGAACCCACCTTTTCAGATTATGAAACCTACTGGCAAGAAGTGTATGGAGAAAAGGCTTTGAATTGTAGCACTTGTCAGGATTCTTTTAAATATATAGGTCAATATTTTAGTGGTATTCGGGCCAAGTGGCGCACTTTACCGCTAACTGATAGTGATACAGATAGTTCTTGATATTACGCCTATGATGCCTTGTGTAAAGCTATTAAGTAGCGGATTTTCTCTCTTATTGCCTTTGCTTAAAAGGCAGCCGGCCTTTTATTGCCCTAAGCTAATTATGGAGCAGGCAAAGGCTGAAAATACACAACAAGAGAGGGCAGAAAAGAATAAAATATGTTACGATGCTGTCCAGGTACTTGCTTTGACTGACGGATTAGTATCCAATACCTATACAGGGAAAGGCAGCAAAAGATTGAAAATCCCTTACCTGATAGTTGCCTTCTTAATGCAAAAAGCTTACTTTTCCTCAAAGGGGCAGCATTAAAGAAAAACAAAAAGAAACTTTGTCCAACAGCAGTTAAGCCGGCAAGCGGGATGCTCCAGCGCAAGCCTAAGCATGTATCCACGCCTGCGCTTATTTGCTATTCATTGGGCGCAAGCAGAAAGAATAGGTTTGAGGATAAGTAACTCGAGAAAGTTAATTAGAGTCGAGTTAGTGAATGAAATGAGGGCTGTGTTGGAGACAAGTTTGAATTGCTTGCAACCAAATTGTTCCTGTCAGGGTCATTCATACAAATTAATAATATATCTATCACTTATGAAAATCATCATTTCTTCTCTTCTACTTTTTGTCTTATTCTCTGCTTTTGAATGCCAGCACCAGGAGAATGTTGATCCCAATACGAAAAATCAAGATGTATTAATAGGCAGATGGAAGCTGGTAGAATATTACTTAAGTGATGGTGGGCCTGGCTATTGGACCAAAGCTGACCCGGCCAAACCTTATATTATTGAATTTAAGGCCGATGGAGCCTATATCAGCGACCGTGCAGATTGCTCTGGGCAGTATACAGCAGCACCGGATCAAGAGATAATTATTAAGATTTCGTGTGATACCGGATACGTTCAGAAAAGCGAGCTATCTGGTAAAATTCTTCCTTCTGGGGAGCTTTACATTGTTCCAACTAATCCGTATTGCATTGAAGGATGCTCATACAAGTACATGCGCATCAAATAAGTTGGATGGGTCGTTTTTCAAAGGTGTGGATGATATTCAACTGCAAATGAGTTTGGTATTCGGAAAGTTTGAGGGAAAAGACAATGAAAGTCGGAAGGAAATGAATGAAAAAGGTATTAATAATTAAGATAAAGGCCGTGCGCCCAACACCAAATTCATCCGGCAACCGATGCACCTCAACTGAAAGCCTCAACACAGCACACGGTATGCGTGAATTATTGGGCCATTAGGCGGCATAAAAAAGAAGTTATTTGACAAAGGAAGTATATCATATCATTTGGACAACTTACGAAACTCCTAAGCCTGAGAATAGAAATCCTCATTGGGAAGAATTGCAGGAGCTTTACAATCAGATTAAAGAAAGGGGAGGGCAAGTTTATATGCCTTTACTCATAGCATCAAAGGCGGAGGTAAAGCAAAAGGATAAACAAGTAAGACTCTCTGGAATTGAAGTAGAAAATACTATGAGTTATCTTATTAACCTGACTCAGAAGAAAACAGACCATATTGCGGGAGGAAATAGAATACTTGCAGGGCTAATAGCGAGTGAAAAGGTAGAATTACTTCTCGAGTGTAGTGGGGATAAATTACAACAAGTAGTGGGGCGTTTAAAAAGCAAATCTTCATCGGCTTTATTATGGAATCGAGCAGAAGAAAAGCATATCTGGAGTAAAGGATTTTGGTATGCACAGTTATTGAATGAGATTAGTAAGCAAGCCATGTTAAATTATATAAAAAGCAAAAACGCCGCCTAACACTAGTAACTGTTGCACAACTCCTGATAAAACAAAAGTAGTATTTTAGCTTTTAATTTAATTCAGCCCTTGATAAAATAGGGGCTAAACCAAATCATCCTAAATAAACAATAAAAGCCCTGTATGGGTAGGAAGGCTGCCTTCGCTAGCGCCACGGTAGCTTTGGGTAAGAAGGTGAGATATTTTTTGAGATTAAACACTGTAGCGGCCATCAGCATTGATTTATGAGCCGCCTGTTGGACCCTGGTATTGACTCTTTTCATCGCTAAATAATTGAGCAGGGTACCAAATACAGGTTCCACTTTACTTTGCCTGAGCTTTTTGTGTATCACCCCTTTGAGACTATGTTGTCTGTGATAAGCTCTGGCGTACTGTTCTTGAAAGTAGGTGATTTCTAGTTTCTTTTCTTTGACCCTGTTGCCTAAACAAGCTTGACGCAAAAGGCAGGAATTGCAGTCTATGCGAGAGGAGCGGTAAATCTTTTCTAAATGGTAATCCCGGTCGGTGTAGATGCGCTTAAAGGAAAGTACTTTGTTGTTAGGACAGATATAGCAGTCCTGCTGCTTATCATAGCGGAAGCCTTCTCTGTGCAGTTGAAAGTGACCATGCACAGGTATATACCCAATTAGTTTTTCCCTTTCTAAAAACGCATAATTCTCTCCCGAACTATACCCGGTGTCTGCTAACACATACTGCATCTGAAGCTGATGTCTTTGCAAACGGGCTTTTGTCTGTTTGACAATATCTTGCAGGTAACGGCTGTCTTTCTTATCGGCTAAATCCCCTTGGATATGAGTAATGACTCCTTTGGCTGCATCCACAGCCATACTAGCTAAATAACATAGCTGGCGGGGTTTTCCCACTTTCACGGCTATTTTAGCATCCGGATCAGTCGGCGAGTAGTGGGTAAGATTACTTAAATATCTGGACCGCTCTATGGCTCCGGGTCTTCTTTTCTGTTTTTCCCGCCAGTTGATCTGTCGGCTAGTCAATTCTGCTAGTTGATGTTCTTTAGCCACTAAAGCTCTTTGTTCAAGCTTGCTTCGGTCTACTTTACTTTTCCGGTAAGGGGTTTGCAAATTAATGTTTGCTTGATCGACTATCTCCTGCTTGACAAGCAGACTATCTAGAGAAGCATTGGCTTTGACAAAAGCAGAGTCAATACATTGTTTTCTGCCACTGACCATGCCTTTTTCTACACACAAGGCAAATACTTTATCAAATAATTCTTCAAAGACTTCTTTGCCTAATAATTGTCGAGTCCGAGAAAGGGTGCTATGGCAGGGGAGTGGCTCATCTAAATCATAGCCTAAAAAATATAGCAGATCCAATCTCAACGAACAATGTTCTAACAGTTTTCGGTTAGAGGAAATATTTTCTAAATGCGCCACTAACATAAACTTAAAAAACACTACGGCATCAATACTTTTTTGCCCACACTTGCCATAATAAGGATCTGTCAGCTCATAGAGGAAATCTAGTTTGAGCAGCTCTTTGAGCCTCCGGTAGAAGTTATGAGCAGGGACTCGCTCAGAAAGTTTGAAGCGCAGGCGAGTCTTTTCTAAGAATCGTTTCCGGCCTTGCATCGCAGTAAAAGTTAGCTACTAAAGATACAGCGGTTTTAACCTAGGTGCAGCTTACCATTGGCAACTTTTTTGTATTATTAGATAGTTGTGCAACAAGCACACCAAACCTACGACAACCCGCTTTGCCCCACCACATAGCTCCACCGCAGCAGGACGGGTTTGCGAAGGTTTTTGTACCATTAGGCACAAACAAAAGAATGATAACTTCAAGATTTGAATATGTGGATAAACTGATTGCAATACTTGATGCTTGCCAAGTGGATTTTGATCTTGAACTTAGCTTCAATTGGCCTTTAGAATATTTTGATACATCGAAAGAAGAAAATTTAAAACCAAAAGCATTAAGCAGGTTTGTTAATAATGATTGGACGTTTAAGATCTCAGCCAAAAATAAAGAAGAGTTTCTGTCTACACTCGCTGATACTTTAAATGATGGGGACTTTTGCCATTATTATATAAAAGTAGGAAAAAAGGAAATTGGAAAAGGCTATGATAATTTTGGCATAAACTTTCTTGACCCAGATTACTTCCAGCTAACAGAAAAAACTTTATTGCGACTTGGAGATAGCGATATATACTTGAAAAAAGAAATAGAAAAAGATTAAAAGTCTGTGCCTAACACCCCATTCACCATTAACTAACCTTGCCTCACCGCAAGGCTCCACCTCAACAAGAGCAGTTTATGGGAATGGTTGGTTCATTACCTGCAATCAGAAGAATGAAAAAGATAAAAGGAGACTTGATAAAAAGGGCATTGCGAAATGAGTTTGATGTCATCGTACATGGATGCAACTGTTTTTGTACAATGGGTGCCGGTATTGCTAAGACAATTAAAGATAATTTTTCACAAGCTTACCGAGCAGACTTACAGACAAAAAGAGGGGACAAAAACAAGCTTGGAACAATAAGTTGGGCAGAAGCAGAGGTTAACGGTGAGAAATTGATCATCGTGAATGCCTATACTCAATATGATTATAAAGGCTATGGAGTAAAAGCAGATTATCAAGCCATCAGAGAGGTATTTAGCGCCATTAAAAAGCATTACTCAGGTTTACGAATTGGATATCCAGCTATTGGCGCCGGACTAGCCGGAGGAGATTGGGCAATTATTTCTGGCATAATTGATGAAGAATTAACAGGTGAAGACCACACCTTTGTAGAATTTGAACAGGAATAAAAAAGGAATGCAGGTAACATTAGCTATTTCAATCACCTGGCTGCTAACGCACATACCTTAACAAGAAGCCATAGTGCTGTATAGCCATGCTCCATTATATGCTACTAAAGGAAATGAAGATTGATTGGATTACAGTTCGAGTAATTTGGCGAATTTTCTCAGGATTTGTAATGGCTGTATTAATGATCGCTTTATTAGCAGGTGTGGCTTCGGTAGTTTTTGCTGATAATTCACCCTTACTAACAAAGGATATTAATACTGAATACTACTTTACCCAACAAACTTGTGGATTTCCTAATCTGGATACAATAGAAGAGATAAGAGTATATAAGAAAAAAGAATGGTTACCAGATGAGAAGATTGCTAGTATTGATCTGTATGCTTACCAAGTTAAACTTGTAGAGCTAGCTATACAAGAAAATAGATTCAAAATGTATGTGAATGGTACAATAAAGTTGGATACATTGATAAATGCTGGAGAACTTCTACAAATGCAGCTTGATGATTGGTGAAGACAAAGAAAATAAGAAAAGCAACAGCATATAACGCTAGCTTCAACCGATCAGCAGCCTGCCTCAACACAAGGCTACAGCTAAAAGGCTCGCTGCCGGGAAGCCATGCTACATTATGAGCAAGAATAAAAACATTAAAAAGAAAGATAAATAACTACTTATGAAGGACTGATACAGTATAAGAAATTTATAACTTAGTAAATCAGCTTTTAACTACATGAAATGGTTATTATACTTTTCTTCCCTCGTCTTTATTCTCTTTTCTTGCTTTCCTAAAGAATTATCTACCCAGGAGAATATCATCCTACCATCCGTTGACTCTATACATTTAGATGGCAAAGCTGTTGTACGCATTATCTATTCTGATAATAGTAAATCACGTTTGCTTTCTGCTTCTACTAACAATATACTACCGCCGGCAGACTATTTCGAAGTAAAAGATACTATACCTGCAGGCAATGGGTACAAAGATATTGTATATCAGGTAAGAAGTTTCCAAAAAGGATTCCTGAGTATTGATCATTACAGACAAGAAATTTATTTAGCTCCTTTTGATACCTTAGTTGTCATGGCAGATCTGAGTCCTAGTAAAGGGTGGATAGCTAAAGAATGGAAGGGTGCCTATGCATTCGCTAGCCGGTATTATGCTGCACGTGATAAACTACTAGCGCTCAATCTCTCTCAAAGACGAGCACAAGTAGCTAACTCTGCTCCAAATCTTGAAAGCTATCAACAACAAATGGATTCGCTGTTAGAAAAAGAACTTTCCTTGTTAGATCAGTCTGCGAAAAAAAACGCACTACCCCCATGGTTTGTTGAAGAGGAACGCAATCAGATTCGATATAATGATGCTCAAAATCGTTTAAATACCCTGCTCTATCGAGATTACTTAAAGAAGGAAAAGATAAAACTAGTACCAGGCAAGTTCTATAGCTTTATTACAAAGGATCTACTTGATAATCAAAAGGCTAAGCATTTATATGACTATCATCGCTTCATTGAGCAGTACTTTACTATACTAATTCTTAAAGAAGATAAACTTAATCCTATGGCTGATCCAATACCATTGCTGGCTGACCAATATCTAAGTGGGCAGGTAAAAGATCTATTTATGACTCGCTACATCAATGGCATATTAGCAAATGATCCAACAGGTGGAGAAAAACTACTTAGGAGCTATTATTCTACTTTTAAAGACAAAGAGCTAATCAATAAGATAAAAACCTATTATGAGCACGCCTATAAATTGAAAGAGGGTGAGCAGGCGCCATATTTTTACTTACAAGAAGGTGTAGATTCTTTTATTTCCTTAAAAGAGTTGGAAGGTAATGTCGTGTATATGGGTTTCTGGTTTGTAGGGTGTGCACCTTGTATAGCTGAAATGCCTTATGAAAACGCTTTGGTTGAGAAGTTTAAAGACAAGAATGTAAAAATTGTCAGTGTCTGTGTTAGAAGTAGCCGGGAAAATTGGATGAAAATGAGCCAAAGGTATGGATTGAAAACGATTAATTTATTTGCTAATTCGAATTGGGAAAAGAAGCTAACAGAGAAATATAATATAGAGAAATATCCCCATTATGTACTTATAGATAAACAAGGACAAATAGTGAAGAATGATTGTAGTCGTCCAAGCGGGGATATAGTAGACCATATAGAGAAATTGCTGTAGAATAAAAGATGAAAAATTAAATGCCTGCCCATAACACCATACAATCAGTTAACTTGGCTCCCAAGCACAATCTTAGCTTGAGCCTAAGCTACTGTTGTAATTGCTCCATTATGGGCAACCTAAGAAATAAAACGATTGAGGGCAGGGGAAGAGACAGATAAAGTCAAAAAGTACTGGGCCAACTGAACCAAATGAAGGGCTGCAATGAAAGAAGATTAAAATAGGGAATGTAAATAATACCCTAGCTATTTTAATAAATTCTTATATTAATACTCAAACTATTCCTAAATGAAAGTAATTTTTCTCTTGTTATCTCTGATTAGTTTTAATTATGCTACTTTCTCGCAGGATATAGATACTAATAAACTAGAAAACGAAGAAAGCTGGATAAAAAAACAAATGCAGCAACACCATATCCCGTATGTAGGGGTAGGTATCATACGCAAGGGTACACTGCAACAGATAAAAGCCTATGGGGAACATCAACTTGGTAAACCTGCTCCTTATAATACCATCATTAATGTAGCCTCGTTAACAAAACCTGTAGTGGCCATGCTAACGCTGAAACTGGTTAGCAATGGAGCTTGGAACCTGGATGAGCCTTTGTACAAATATTGGGTAGATCCGGATATTAAACATGATCCCAGAAGTAAAATCTTAACGACACGCCATATTCTAACCCATCAAACCGGCTTTGTCAACTGGCGCTCGGATCATCCCTCCAGAAAGTTAACCTTCGACCGTGACCCCGGTACTAACTTTGGGTACTCAGGCGAAGGTTTTCAATATTTAAAAAAAACCTTGGAAAGCAAGTTTGGAAAAAAGCTTGAAAAGCTTGTGGATTCACTCCTGTTTAAACCCTT